>Ga0265300_10001893_pt1 | contig 18876 bp, 17 predicted proteins | sample AusTroGonzalo_MG_FD_193482 | JGI IMG/M metagenome (GOLD analysis project Ga0265300, IMG submission 193482) | Bovine rumen microbial communities from tropical cattle in Woodstock, Queensland, Australia - Gonzalo_03 | ecosystem: Host-associated > Mammals > Digestive system > Stomach > Rumen ...
GATGTGCAGACCACTACATTCAATCGAGAGATTGGAAAATGCTTACGGGTCTTAAATTCTGCCTTTGCTCCATTGGTATCCTGTTGGGAGTATTGGTTCCGGTCAAGCACAAAAAGACTGTCGCAGCAAAACCTCTTTTTCTTTGGTTAATCTGCCACCGAAAAACAATGTTACATTAGCCTTTTTTATATCAACAAGTGGCTCACCATTATCACATTCCTTTACGTTATTGATAACAAACGCAGGCAAGCCAACAGTCAATCCAAACTTATATTTCAAGTAGGCTTTAAAAACATCAAAACGCATAACACATCCTTTTTATTCGGAACCATTATACAAACATATAGTGAAAAAAGGTATAAAAAAAGATTAGTAAAGGCGGTGGGTTTATTACTGGCTCGGGTGGCCGGATTCGAACCAGCGACATATAGGTTAACAGCCTACCGTTCTACCAACTGAACTACACCCGAATGTTGTGTGCGATGTTAACTAAACGTAAAACGATTGCAAGTCATTTGTTGAAAAAAATGGTATTTTTAATCCACAGAACTTTATATGTAAACCACGTGTAAACAATTTCGTGTAAACCACGTGTAAAACGTTACTCAGAATTAAACCATATACGGATGTATTTGCAGCAAAAACGGTCAAAAATATTTTCTTAATAACCAGCGGTTATTAGAGCATTTTTTCGCAATTATAGGCTGTTAGGGGAATCTCTCTGTGGCCGTTAACAGTCCGTTGTTCTACCGACTGAACTATGCCCGAATAGCAAGGGGTATATTATACCTGTTGTCTGCGGAAGTCAAGCGATTTTTGGGTGATGCGCATATGCCCAAGTTGTGTGAATATGCTTGCACGATTGCGTGTGTAGCAAACTGTGTATAGAACTTGTGATGATACAAGTTATAACTTGTCAGTTTGTTCTGTTCCGTCAATGTCGGGGTTGCGGCACAGAACTTCTATGGCGTATTGGCATGCGAGTATTCTTGTCGCAAGTGGGGCATCAATACCTTTGGAGACTTTGTCCAGCACCTTTATAGCATATTTACATTTTTTGGCTTGTTCTTGTTCGGTCATATTTTGCACCTTTGTTATTTATATAGACAAAATATCATAGAATAAGAATACAATCAATATATTCAACTATAGATAGATAAAATGCCAACAAAAGTATTGTATATTTAGTGTTTCTTATATATATATGACACTGAATTGAATCCTGTTTTATTGCCAATGGTTTTGTGTAAAATTGGCGGTATGAAGTTCGGCAATTTGCTTTTGAAATCTATTCCATATGTGTTGTCTATTGCGGGCGGCGTGTTTGTTTTTGATTTTGCCCAAGATTATCTGCAAGACCCAAGCTGGATTGATTTGGCAAATAATGTTGCGGCATCACTGTTGGCGATTCCGTTGGTGTTTTTGTTCTATGAATATTCAAATTACTTGGTGACGCGACGTATGAACAAACATCAATATACAAAAACAATAAATATGCTGGACGATTGTTTGCTTAAAATACTTGCGCAAATGAAGAATATAATCGGGTTGTCGCGCATAGAAGTGCCGATGCAGGATATTAACCTGAATTATAAAAAACTGCATTTAGACGCGAAATATTTGCGGGCGATAAAGAATCAATTAAATAATTTGGAAGACATACTTTATAAATCGGACAAAATTACTGTCTTGGACCCGCAACATACCCAAATTCTGTCGTTTGTGGCCCAGGAATTAAACCAAATTTTAAATGAGTGTAAGTTTCATAATTCATTGCGGGAAATTGCGCGATATATTGAAACAACGCTTTCCATAATTGATGATTGGTTCTATGCCACCGGGTATACGACACGTCGTAAAAACAGCGTTAAAAGAGTGCGGAATTAATACCCATTTGTAATTTTGCTTTGCATTTATTGGAAAATTGCCCTAAGATACCCAAATAGCAGTAATAAAGGTGTTTTTGTATGAAAAAAATATGGGGCAGTATAAAGTCCTTTATCAGAAACGATAATCCGGCGGCGAAAATAAAATGGTCGCTGTATATCCGCGTGTGGAAAGAATTCGGTAAACCATATTGGAAATGGCTTGCCTTGGGTATTATTTGTACGGTTGCATCCGCCGGGGCTGAGGCATTTTCAATCACACTGGTGAAGCAGGTTATTGATAAAGGTTTTATTGAGAAAAACATGTCATCATTGGTTTGGATTGGTATGGAAATTGTCGCTGTTTTTTGTGCTAAGGGTGCGCTTACATATGCTAAATCATTAACCATGACCAAGGCGGGCTTGCTGGGTGTTTCCAAATTGCGTCGCCGTTTGTATAATAACCTGATTCAGCAACCGTTGCGCTATTTTTATAGCACCAGACGGGTCAGTTGTTGAATTATTTTGCTGGTATGGCAAATGCTGTATTAAGTTTGGTTACAGATAATGTTATCAAGACCGTTCAAAATACTTCTACTGTCGTTATGATGCTTGGTTTAATGGTTTGGTATGCACCACAAATGACTGTTGTTCTAATGTTCTTGGTACCGGCTATTCTTATTTCTATGATTGTTATTACACGCAAAAAGAACATTTTTATTCGCAAAAGTTTCGGTGTCGAAGCAGAAACTATCAGCCATCTGTCGCAATCCATCGAAGGAATCAAGACAATTCAGGCGTTTTGTAATTGTGGATATGAAGACAGTAAAATGAACGCATTAGAAGATCGACGGGTTAAAGTGCATTTTAAGTCAGCTAAATTGTCTGCAATGCGGTCACCAATCATGGAATCGTTGATTGCGGTTGGTTTGTTTATGGCGTTGATGGTTGGTGGTTATTTCATAACAAGCGGTTCAATCACAACTGGCGATTTTACGGCATTCTTGCTGGCTTTGACTGCTGCTTATAAACCGATGAAATCGCTTACTTCCATAAACGGCAGTGTCCAAGAGGGTTTACTTGCTGCGGAATCTTTGTTTGGTTTGCTAGACATGAAGCCAGGAATTCAAGATGCGCCAAATGCGATTGCGCTGACTGGCGATGAAATGAGTGTGAAATTGGATGACGTTACTTTTGCTTATAATAACAAAGATGGCGATGTGCTGAAACAAGTAACTTTAGAGGTTGAACCTGGCAAGGTTTGTGCGTTTGTTGGTCCAAGCGGGGGCGGAAAATCAACAATCTTTAATCTGTTGGAACGTTTTTACGATACACAAAAGGGGTCGATTCAAATAAACGGGGTTGATGTTCGTGGTTATACTCTTGAATCTTTGCGCAAAAATATCGCGAACGTGTCACAAGATGTGTTTCTGTTTGCAGGCACGATTGCAGACAATATTCGATACGGAAAACCAGACGCCACCATGGAAGAGGTTCAAGCCGCTGCGCGCGCTGCAAATGCGCATGATTTTATTATGGACTTTCCAAAAGGGTATGAGAATCCAGTCGGTGAACGCGGTGTGTTGTTGTCTGGCGGGCAAAAGCAACGTATTGCGATTGCGCGTGCAATATTGAAAAATGCCCCGATTTTGTTGCTGGATGAGGCAACATCGGCGTTGGATAGTGAATCAGAACGTTTGATTCAATCGGCATTGAAAGAATTGATGAAAGGGCGTACAACATTCGTTATTGCACACCGTTTGGCAACCATTGTCGATGCAGATATAATTTGTGTGGTTAAGGGCGGTAGAATTGTAGAGCAGGGAACTGATGCCGAATTATATGCGCTGGGTGGCGATTATACGAAATTAAAAGATATTCAGTTCAAAAATGCTAAAAAATAAGAAACGGGGATATGTCCCCGTTTCTTATTTTTTGACAATATATCTTGATACAAGCTTTAACGACCATAGTAATGGAATAATCATTATACCCAATGCGGTTAATGTTGCGGTTATACCAATGTAATCAATCAAGAATTTGGATGTGCTTAAAAATACGGCACCACACAATGTTGCGGTCATTGCGCGTGCAGATAATACAGTGCCACGTTCAGTGGAACGAATGCTGTGATGAACAAGTGTATTATATTGCAGGTTGTTAAGAACCCTTATTGCTGATGAAAATGCCAGTATTCCACATGCAATATATATAACAGTGATATTGCTTGTGTGAATTGCGACAATTCCCATTATAATGCCCAGAATAATTGTGAAAATTGTGATAATAGACGTGGCAATTTCCCCCAGCTTTTCACAAATTTTATATGCGTATTTTGCACACAACAAAACGGACAACTGGTTTATTCCAAAATAAATCCCAAACAAACCAATCGAAACATGCGAAACTTCCATAATTGGCTGTAGTATCCATAACAAAACAATAGTAAATGCGCCAAATAACGAAGGAAACAGTATAAGATTCCGCAATTTTGGATTCTTCATTGTTGTAACGGTTATTGATATTGCGTCAGTAAGTGCATCTTTGTGTTTGACGATGCGGCGAATTTCTAATAATTCCGGTAAAGCTAAAAATGTAAATATGCCGATTGTTGCAATAAAGGCTTCCAACCACAGCAGACCATTTGCACCAAGTTGTACGAATAAAAAGCCCCCGATAAGTCCAGCTATCATACTGGCGGCACTGGCGTATGTGGTTATGTTACCAAATTCTTTTAGAAATTGTTTTTGGGTTTTGTTTCTTTTTAATAAATCGTATGTGTATGCCTCTAACGTGCCAGAAAAAAGGGCGCTGGATATTCCAAGCAAAGATTCCCCCAATACAATCGTCCAAAAACCATATGATGCCGCAATTGTAACAAAGCCCAATATGTGAAACAACGATCCGGCAATCAAAACACGTCTGCGACTGAAACGATCGGACATGTATCCAGATGGAATTTCAAATAAAAATGCAGCAAGACGAAAAATTCCCTGAATTAAAAAGAAATCGCCGACTGTGACACCCTTTTGCGTATAAATCAAGACGATAACTGGCAAAATCAACATAAAATTATGCAAAAACCATCCCGCGCGCAACAGGTTTATTCCACGTTTAACAGATTTATCGTCATATTTTTTGGTCATAGATTGATTTTATCATGTTTTTAGGAAAGTTTCCACAAGTCTAATGGGTGTGAAAGTCTTGTGTGTTCATTATCTGCTTAGAAACAAGCTGCGGCAGTTATTGATGAAGTCAGTACGGTTTGGTTTTGCATGCATAAACTTGCGCAAGTAATCTATCGCATTGCGTTTGACCGCCGTTTCGACATCCATAATATTCTCGAAATCTAGACACAATTCTTGCAAATCAGAAAGGCTGAATGCATTATCAATGTTTGTTGTTTGATTTTGCTTTTTATATTTTATTTCAAGGAAAAAGTTATCGAATTTGTCATTTATTTCGCGCATATATTCTTTTTGTGTTTCGATTGGCATGTGTGGAAAACAGCCCACAGAAATAATTGTGTTCAGATTGGTTTTTTCTGGTTTGGTTTGCAGGGTTTCCCAATCAATAAAGTCTGGTGCGTTGCCGTAAAGTTTATATGCAGACTGGGTATAGATGTCGGCGATTTCTGGGACAATGTCGATACAATATACATTTTCTATGCCGTATTGAGTTTGGAACACCACAGATAAAGGTGAAAAGCCGATGCCCAAATCGCAAAATCGAAGTTTTGGCGCTTGTTCATATTTATCGCGCAAAAATCCAACGCTTTTGTCGAAACGTAATGCATAGTGCAGCGATTGGACATTTACATCTTGGGCGGTGGCGATACACTTGCTGCCAAAATTGATGTTTTCGGTTGTATAGTGCAACAATTTGTCGCCAGTTGCCCCCAAATTTGATTTATATTTGGAATTTTTAAGGGTTGCGGTTAAAACAGTATTCCATTCGTGGACAATTTTTAATGTGTCTTCGTTGATAGATTTTATGTATGGCTTATAACTGTTCAACGCCCATTCCAAAAAGATAGAGCAAGATAAGGGAACGCCAATACTGCCAAAATCTGATTTCTTAGCCATTATAACCTCTGTGCGACTAAATATAATACAATAAAAACATTTGTCAAGTTTATACAGGGGAAAGAATAATTGTCAGAGTTTTTTGTTGTGTAGAACATTTTAAGTGTTCGTTTTTTTGTCTGTTATAATTTCATTTGATATTGGGATAGGGTGGTGCTATCATTCATGACATACCTAGAAAAAGGATTGAAAATGTTGTTACAGGGTAAAAAGATTTTAATTACTGGTGTTGCAAATGACTGGTCAATGGCGTGGGCAATTGCCCAGCGTGCACATGCCGCTGGCGCAGAAATCGCGATGCCGTATGCAATGCCGAATTTGGAAAAGCGGGTTCGTCCGCTGGCGGAATCCATTGATGCCAGGTTCGTTCAAGAGTGCAATGTCCAAAACGATGAACAAATGGATGCATTGTTTTCCGCAATTGAACGCGAGTGGGGACACTTGGACGGTGTCTTGCATGCAATTGCATTTTCGGATAAAAACGAATTGACCGGACGTTATGCCGACACAACGCGCGAAAATTTCAAGAATACAATGGACGTTTCCGTATATTCATTGGTGGATTTGACACGTCGTGCCGCAAAATTGATGAAAAATGGTGGTTCGGTGGTTGCGCTGACATACTATGGCGGGGAAAAGTCGGTACCAAATTACAATGTTATGGGTGTTGCTAAATCTGCGCTGGAAAGTTCGGTTCGGTATCTGGCAGCAGACCTGGGGGGCGATAAAATCCGTGTAAACGCCATATCTGCGGGTCCAATTTTGACATTGGCATCGTCAGGCGTTGGTGGAATGAAGGGATTGCTTCGCCTGAATGCTGAACAGACCCCGTTGCGCCGTAATATGACACTGGACGATGTTTCCGGGGCGGCACTGTATTTGTTCAGCGATTTATCGTCTGGTGTAACCGGTGAAACCCACCATGTTGACTGTGGGTATAATTCAACTGGTATGATACCAAACGAATTAAAGGAAATCCTGTTAAAAAATTTAGATGATTAATGATTGTGGATTAATAAAACGCTCCAGATGGGGCGTTTTTTATTTTTTATTATTTTAGTTGACAAAACTAATTTTGTGTATGATAATCTTGACAAAACAACAAAAAGGGCGAGACATGCACGATGCAAATCTCAATACGATAGTGACTTTGTTAGAAAAAGAACAGACTGTTGCCGAATTTACGGAAAGAAAGAGACGTGAACCAAATCGTGAAAAATATGGTATCTATGATATCCGTAATTCAGCATATGGCAGAGTCATGCTAAGATTTAACGAAGCATACAATTCTGGAAAATTGATTCATTACATAGATTTGCGTATTCCAAGTTTAGGAATTTCTTTGTTAGTTTTTGACTATAATTTGTACAAGGACACAGGTGAAGAAAATACAGATTATAAGCTGTTGTATAATTATCTTCAGCACACGAAAATCGAGTATTCTAGTATATCATATGACGCGGCATTAAGCGCATTTGTATCGTCAATGAAACAAAAACCAGGTTTTATGTTCAATAATTTGCAAGAAAATACAAAATAAAATATTGTATCATGCAAACACGAAATCCAAAACTTAAAGATTTTTTGCAGAAATTGTCTGGCAAAGAAATTTATGCCGACTTTACCGATATTGATAATACTAAAACGAACCCTATGGGATACGGTATGTATGATGTGCGGAATTCGCCCGTGGAAGTGGGACCGTTTATGATTGACTATGTATCTGCCACAACAAACGTGGGTTCGGTTGTCACCAAGATTACTGTGCGTGTCCCAAATTTAGACATTGATGCCGTGGCTTTTGTTGATAGTGTTTTGGATGAGGGTAAAAAAACAGCGCCTGATTTTATAGCGATGCGTAATTTAATTGGAACATTAAAAACGCGCCCATCTGCAATGTCATATCACGAAGCTTTTGATAAGTTCTTTTATTTGACAACAAGTCCAGCAATTCGTAAAGCTAATGCCGAAAAATATGTTAATGCACGCGTTATTTATGATGTTATCAATCAAATGATATCAATGGGACCACAAAATACAGAATATGTTAAAAATAAAGCAGAACATCGTGTCAGCGTTCGTTTTCCAAACGATGAATTTCAAGAGATGATATTTCAAACAACTGATCTTTATGATACTTTTGGTAGTTACCCAAGTATAAAGATTGAAATTCCAAGCATTGGTCTTTGTGATACGTTTTTAAGTAAAAAACATAACGAATACAAACACGAAATGGCTTATAACCAGGCACAAAGATATTTGCAATCATTGGAATCTGGTAAATCATTAACGCCGGTGCCCGAAGATTTTGGTCGTTTTGATGCTGAATATCGTCGTTTGATGCGCAAAGTTATAAATGCGCGTCAGGCGGGAAAAAACAGATAATTTCCTTCTTGTATTCAAAAATTCAATTTTCTATAATCGGGGTATGTCAAATACACCCGATTTATTTATTCTGGCTGAACATGCAGAACTGTTGAAAAAGCTGGCTGAATGGGACATCGCATATCATCAAAATGATGCGCCAGTGGTTGACGATGCAACATATGATGCGGCAAAAAAACGCGCCCTGGAAATTGAGGCAATGTATCCAGCGCTTGCAAAAGATGGTGCATCAACACATGTTGGTGCGGCGGTGTCGGATAAATTTAAGTCGTTTGCACATACGGTGCCAATGTTGTCTATATCTGATGTGTTTAATGAGGCAGAGGTTGCCGATTGGTTTGATAAATTGCCCAACCAAGATTTATTCATTGAATTGAAAGTTGATGGTGTCTCGTACGAGGCACGATATGAAAACGGTATTTTGGTTCGTGGACTTACCAGGGGCAGTGGTGTTGCCGGCGAAGATATAACCGCAAATTTATTAACTATACCCGATATTCCAAAGCGTTTATCTGGGGAATATCCCGATGTGATTGAGGTTCGCGGGGAAGTATATATGTTGCGCGACGATTTTATCGCATTAAACGAAATAGCGGCAGAACGTGGTGAAAAGGTTTTTGCAAATCCACGTAATGCGGCGGCGGGGTCATTGCGTCAACTGGATGCACGTGTGACGGCATCACGGCGTTTGTCTGCGTTTGGATATACGTACGGCGAATTATCAAATCGCACATGGAAGACACAAAGCGAATATTTTGATAAACTGGAATCATGGGGTTTTAAAACTACACGACCATGGGCGCATCATGCACACACAATGGCGGAAATTCAGGCGGTTTATAATGAAATTATGTTAAAGCGTGCTGAAATTCCGTTTGATATAGACGGTTTGGTTATCAAAGTGAACGATGTCGCAACCCAGGAAAAAATGGGCGCACGTGCCAACAGTCCACGATGGGAAGTTGCATATAAATTCCCGGCGGCACGTGCAATAACACTGTTGCGCGACATTACGGTTCAGGTTGGACGAACGGGGGTTTTGACACCTGTTGCTGAATTAGAACCGATAAATATTGGTGGTGTTGTTGTGTCGCGGGCCACATTGCATAATGCCGATGAAATAGGGCGCCTTGATGTGCGTATTGGTGATATGGTTACGGTTCAGCGCGCGGGTGATGTTATTCCCCAAATTGTTGGTGTGGCAGATCGTGGCGAAAATACATCCGCCTATGTGTTTCCTGATAAATGTCCGGTTTGCGGTGGTGCAGTGGTGCGTGAATCTGGCACGGTTGCTTGGCGTTGTGTGAACACACTGGCCTGTCCGGCGCAACGATTGGGCGAATTGGAACACTTTGTATCGCGTAAGGGTTTTGATATTGATGGACTGGGAACAAAACAACTGGAATTATTTATATCGCGCGGTTGGATTGAAACGCCTGCGGACATTTTTACGCTTGTTACGCGTCATGGCGATGAAATGCGCTGTTTAGATGGATTTGGTGATAAATCTGTGGATAATTTGAATAAATCCATTGAAAACGCACGCAGTGTTGATTTGCACCGTTTTCTGTATGCAATTGGAATTCCGGAAATTGGTGAGGTAACGGCGAAAATCTTGGCACGGGCGTTTGGAACACTAAACGCACTGCGTGATGCGCCCGCTTGGAAATTAAAAACAATTGATGGTATTGGTGAAGTAATGGCTGATGAAATTGTGTCATTTTTTGCCGATGAACACAATGTTCGCGTGATTGATGCGTTGTTACAACAGATTACAATTCGTGAAACTGTATCGAATATTGCAACGGATACAGCGGTTTCTGGTAAGAAAATCGTCTTGACTGGGACATTATCAAAATATACCCGTGATGAAGCGCGCGAAATACTTGAAAAAATGGGGGCGACAGTGTCTGGTTCGGTATCTGCAAAAACGGACATTGTTCTTGCTGGTGCAGAAGCGGGCAGCAAATTGCAGAAAGCAGCCGAATTGGGTATTACAATTTGGGGCGAAGACGATCTTGACAATTTGATTCGGTCACAAAGATAAGAATGCTGTTTTAACGGTTTTACATTTATGCTGTTGCAACAAAATTGTCGCCATCAATACCGATGATTTCGCAATTACAAATTGTTCGATTTGGAATGTTATTCCCCAAAATTTTTACTGAAATATCGTGTGGTGTGCGTCCAGTATTATTGTTTTCAACCAAAACCGATATTGTTTGTCCCAAATGTAAGTTCATAAATTCTTTACGGTTGCGTGTTGCCGCGTCTGTAATGACCTTTGCGCGTTGTTTTGATGTGTTTTTGTCGATTTGATTTGGCATTTCTGCGGCTGGTGTTCCGGGTCGTGGTGAAAATGGAAATGCGTGAATTTTTATTGGCTTGGTTTCCATAACAAGATTCAAAGTTTCGGTAAACAGTTCATCTGTTTCGCCTGGAAATCCACAAATGATATCCCAACTGAAACTAATCCCATTTGCGTGTGCGACAATATCGTGCACCATGTTGGATGTGTGCCGGCGGCGCATAGATTTTAAAATGGTGTCCGAACCCGATTGCATAGAAAGGTGCAAATGTGGCATCATGCGCGGATTTTCATGAATCAAATCGATAATTTTGAATATTTCGGGTGAAGCTGGATCCATTGACGACAGTCGTAAACGTTTAATTTCTGGGACATCGTCCAATAATTTTCGGCATAAATCGCTTATTAAGAACGGTTGGCCGCCATAGATTTTGTGATATGATGCGCTGTCTACACCGGTTAACACGATTTCATTATACCCATTTTTTACCGCTTCGCGTACATCTGTCAAAATATCACTGTATTCAAACGAAACAGCTGGGCCGCGCAGCAAGCGGGTTATGCAATATGTGCAATCGTGATTGCATCCATTTTGAATCTGGATGAACTGTTTAGACATTTGAGTGTCTGGGTTTGAAATGTTTGGCTTGTCATTAATACTAGAAAAATCAAAATCGTCGACAGCACGAGCATATGCATCGCTATTTAATTTATCAGTATTAGGAATGACCCGAACATTTGGAATTGTTGCAAAGGGCGCAACATTATGTGTCGCAGCACAACCAGTTATAAATAACGGAATGTTTGGGTTTTCGCGTGCAACGCGCCGGACATATTGTGCAGATTGGCGTTCGGCCTCGCCAGTGACAGCACAAGTATTCACCAAAATCGCCGTTGGCACGATTTGGTGCAACATATTTGCAATCTTTTCAGATTCAACTGCATTCAATCGACATCCGAAAGTGATTGTTTGAATATAATTTTTGTTATTTTCTTCTTGCATTTTGACTGTCCATGGGGCATTATAACCTGGCTTACAAAGATTTCAACAAAGGATTTAATTATGGCACGTACAACAAATTCTGATACTTTACCGTATGTAGAAAGCCGCTATGAACTGGGGATGCTGGCATCACAACGCGTTCGCGACCTTAACGGTGGGGCGGAATCAGTGGTTGAAAAAAATGATGATAAATTGACAGTTGTTGCATTGCGCGAAATCGCAAGTGGCAAATTAGATGTTGATAATGTTCGCCATGAATTTATTCAGTCTTATAAGGAAGCACCAATTTCTGAAACGGCTGAAGAAACGTTGGAAGTCGCAACCGAAGATCCAATGTTGCGCGAAATTGATGCCGAATTGGAAAATACACTGGTTGATGTGGATCAGACATTAGATGCGGGCGAAGATGTCGCAGATGATGTTGCGGTTGATTCTCCAGATGATGCTGAGTAGCCCAAACCCTAAAATATCCGGAGACGTCGCATAGTTGGTCTAGTGCGCCACATTGGAAATGTGGTATACTCGCAAGGGTATCAAGGGTTCGAATCCCTTCGTCTCCGCCAGGTATTAAAATATTAAAACGTCCCGACGGGGACGTTTTTAGTTTTGGATGGCGTAAGGAAGAAATTCGTGAGCAGGGGAAAAAGAAAAACTTTTGCAACGGGGGCGTCAGGCAAAAACATTGACAAATATATTTATTTGTATTATATATAGGATCAGTGGTGGTATAATAATGAAAAAACACGAATTGACCAATAAAGAACGAATTGAATTAAATCGCAAAGCGATAGACGGTCTTTTGCGTCAATCTGCCAAGGATATTACAAGTATCAATATGTTACGGCACGAAATGACCTCTGTTGAACCTGAGGTTTTGTCAAAACCACAGCGCAAGGAATTTGCCAAAGATAACCGTATTATTTTCTTTGATTGGACTAATATCAAAAACATCGGCATCGCCTATGATTACATCTTAAAGCACAAGAAAACAAAAATAGATAGATATCAAATAACTGAAATACATAAATTGTTGGCAAAAAATACAGATGTTCCATCGGGTTATCGGGTTGCTTTGACAACAGTATTGGGTGAAATTGCACCGTCTGTTGAACAGATTTATTCAAATATGGAACAAATAGAGTTTCATTTACACGATGAAACATATTCTGTTTTAACGCGCGCGTTTGATACGCATTTTGATATTATTATGACTCAACCGTACTGTGATTATAATAAACGCACTGCGCGGTTAATAATGAATTGGTTTTTGATACAAAATGGTTATCGTCCAATAATATTTAATAAAAAAACAGATGCCACAGCATATGTACAAGCATTACATGCCAGAATAGAAGGTGATCGTCGGGCATACACAGAATATATGGAATTAAGTTTGTTGCACACCCAACAACAAGTTATCAAATTGTTAAGGTCGCGATAAGTTTCAAGACAAAGTAATTACAACAAAAATAAAAACGCCCGCGAATGCGGGTGTTTTTATTGCGTTAATATGTTGGGAAAACGTTCCTTTTGACGCGGTGGGCTGTTTTCTGTTATCGTTTAAATTATGAATCAATACCTTTGCCCGTTAAACAAACAACTAATAGTATCTGCGCTGTCACCAGACAGAACAGATATCACCGTAACCAAAGTCCAATCTTATGGAAACGGCATCGATGTATTCAAAATTGTAAAATGGGTTGTAAAGAACCGATATAATCAGACAGTGTTCTTGTTTCAACGGGAAAACTTGAAAAAATCGTCACGACTAACACTAAAAATCAACGATATTGATGTTGCAACCGAAGTTAGCAAGGGATATAACGGATCTTTCCTGTGTAAAATAGAACAACTGTTGCAAAATAAAGAGCGTCAACAAAAATTCTTACCTATTTGTGCGTTGGCACGGAAAATAATGTCGATGCACAATGGGATGGTATATGATTTTTTGCAAACTGCATTACAACGATAAAATCAAAGCATGTTTTTCTTCCTGTTGTGTTTATGGTATTGGCGACCAATAATATGTAGTGACAAAAAAAGGGGGAAAATATGAAATTTACAAAAATATTATTGTTGCTTGTGCCGATGGTTGTTTGTAGTTATGCACATGCAGAGATAGTAACCCCGAAAATCTTGGTAGCTTATTATTCTTTGACGGGTAAAACGGAAAATGTCGCAAAAGCAATAGCAGATGCGTCCGGTGGACAAATGTATAAGATTCAAGTAGCCAAGGACTATCCAAATGATACCAAGGAACGTCGCGCGATACTGGAGCAAGAAATAGAACAAAATTATTTGCCGCCATTGGAAACAAACAGTATTAATCCAGAAAATTACGACATTATATTTCTTGGGTCGCCAGTTTGGGCAAATCATATATCCCAGCCAGTAAAAAGTTTTCTGGCGAAATACAATCTTGCTGGCAAAACGGTAATTCCATTTGTTACACACAGTGGCGGCGGCAAAGGGCAAAGCTTCAAGGATATTGCCACACTTTGTACTGGATGTGTGGTTGATATGGATGGCTGGTCAAACTGGGGCGGCGGCACAAGTAAAAAATTAACCCGATGGGTGCAAAATCAAATCAAAACTGCCGAATAAAACATTTTGTATGCCATATTTTTTGTGATATAATATATGGCATGAAAAGAAATTTCTTGTTTTTTATGATTGCTGTACTGGCTATCGCTGGCTGTCAATCTAATGATGCACCGGTTAATAATGTCGAATATGACGATTGTGTAAATTGCGCTGGTGTTCAAATGGTTAAATATTCAATGCCAAATGGCAACGATTTGAAATTGGAAACGGATCATCATGTGATTGAAGTCGAAGCTGTGCCTGGCAAATCATATGATTATTATGTTTGGACTGGTGAAAAAACATATGATGACGACCCTGATTTGGTGATTCAGGATGGCAATGCTTCTGTGTTGGTTGCCGAATAGGTTTAATTGGTTGTTTGTGCGCTTTTAAAGAAATCTAGTATGTCATTAGGCATTGTGCCGAAATTCATCTCCATAAGCAAATTATCGTTTTTGTCTGGGTATATAATCATCGTGATGTGCATAATACCATTATCACGGTATGCATTGTAAAGAGAACGGCTAAAGCACGGGTTTGTCGCAAAAGAATCGTGCGCGCTGCTTATCATTAACACTGGTGTGTCAAATGGTGCGTATGGTTTAATTGTCCTGATTCCACGAAATAAAGATAAATAAAATCCGTGGGTGCATTTTGGGGTGCTACGCAATCTGCGTTTTCCAAAAGACAATCTGTTTAGTATATTTGCTGGTGCATTTTCTCCAAACAATTTGGCACAGCACCACGTAAAAAATGTTGCCATGGTTATTAAAAAAGCTGGATATTGTCCTGTGTTAGCCAGGCATATTCCCGCAGCAGGAATAACAGATTGTTGTAATATAGATTGTGTTATAATCGCACCATATCCGTATCCAAATAAAAACAATGGTAAACTATATTTTTCAACTAATTGTTTCATTATGCATGTTTGTGTTTCCACAGATTTATCAAAACAGCACAATCTTTCTTTGTCGTATTTACAAGATTGATGTTTTGTACCAAATACAACATATCCGTTTTTGTTCATAAGTTTTGCAAAACGGTCGTATGTTTCTATTTTGTCGCATATACCATGTATAATTTGGATTACGCCAACTGGTTTTTTGACATTATCCCATACGGCGCACACTGTTTGAATGTTTTTGCCGACTGTAAACGTTTTTTCTCTCATTGTTTTATTCCTATACAATGAAAGATTATATTCATGGAAAAGTATTTTGCGATAGGTACCTTTTCCGTGCCTACATTGTTACACGGGGCGGGTCGTGGTTACCAATTCAAATATCCATCTTTACAGTGTTGAACACATTTCTTGCTGCCTTCGTCCCAATATCTGGTTCCTGTATCGTCATCTTGATCGGTACATATTGGTTTGCATTCGTTATTGTCAATGTCTAATCTGTATTTTTCGCCTTGGTACATACAAGACGCGATTTCACAAGCGCGGGCATAACTGCTGACCGCAACTTCGCCACCGACCATCAAATTATCGCATGGAACGCAATTTTGATCGTTGTTATCTGGGGTAAATCCAGCGTTGCAAGAAGTGACAGTGCAAGATTGCCATCCATTATTCCAACTTTGTGTTCCAACACCGTTATCAACAACACAAGCGCGTTCATCAGGGATACATGCGTTTGATTCAGCATGATACCCAGCTTCTTCGTCACAACTTATCAGTGTGCAAACGCCGAAGGTATTTTTGGCTTCATCCCATGTGACAGCGGCTTTTGTTGCGTGTGGTATGGTGTCGGTACAATCAAATGAATCAGAAATACACTTATCGCCATATGGATGGAATCCGTCGTCGCATTGTGTAACTATACAGTTACCTGTTTCCGCATATCCAGATGCGTGTGGACGATTACAGGCATGGCATTTACCATCTGATTTCATTTCAAAACTGCCTCCGCATGCGGCTTCAATACATTCTCCACTTGCCAGATCTGCAATTTTGCACGGATTTCCAGTGGTTGATTTACCAGTAAATGTACATACTTGTGGATAAAACTCTGTTGCATGGTCTGGTGTTGCCTTGCCATAGTTAACATTGCGTTCTGAACAATTTGTGTAGCATTGCGTTACACTGGACGCACCTGCGGCTGAAAACGCCCAATCTGTAAATGCATCGTTGTCCGCCATTGTTGCTGCTGCGCATGATGTTCGTCCATCCGCTTCGGTACCAGCGGTTCCGTCACAGAAATATCCAGATTCACATTCTGCACACGCGCCAGCTTTCAAATAGTAGTGAGCATTACATGACGCAATAGAACATTCGCCGTGTATCGGATTGTAATAGTTGCGTCCGTTCATTGCTTGGGCATTGGCCGCCAGCGTGCATTCTGCATAGCAGTAATCGCGACTTGTTGGAACGTCATTTGCATCTGTGTGCGGATGAGTTTGCGGACATGCTGTTCTTGCCATATCATTGGCTGGACTGTAATAACCATCGCCCACTGCAACACAATCTGGGTTGTTAGAGTTAGTTGCATTTTCATTGTAATAGTATCCTGGGTTACATGCAGTTATAACTTTGTCTCTGCATTGGGTGTCATAACTATTTGTGCTTGAATTATAATCGCATGTTCTTGTCCCATTACCGTTGTTAGCGACATATGTGTTCAAACCAGTCTTGTAACACTTGTTTATTGAATTTGCGCCAGCTACAGTTGTTCCGCCGTCAGGACAGTTTGACAATCCTGCTGGACCAGCATCTGTATCAAAACTGCCGCCGTCGCAATATTTCCCAGGCAAACAGGTTGCGCATACTGATCCACTACCTGTATAGTATTGTCCAGACCCACACACCGTTTTAGTGTGCATCCATACCGCCACTATGGTTGTGTTTTCTGCTGTAAAGTTGTTGCTAAGGAACGTTCCTGTGACATCTATAATTTCATCGCCATTAAATGTGTACGCCGAAAATTCATATCCTGTATTCTTCAGAGGTACACGGGTTAATTCTGTTATTTGGTTGGTTGCATTTGCATCTGTGAACCATCCGGTATCATACTTCATATACAATGTTTGTGGTTCGGCTGCCAAATTAACAATTTCACTATCTGCTAGATTACCGTGATCGTCCAGTGTAATAGTGTACACATTAGGTGTCCATTGTGCTGTAAATGTCTTGCCTTCAAGATATGTCCATGTGAACCCTGAATTTTTGGTATCTGCTGTGCCACTAACTTTCCATCCAGCAAACGAATAACCTGTCTTTAAACATGTTCCGCCGTTTGTAGCCGGGGTAAAGGTTGCATTGTATGTTGCGGTTCCGCTGGTCGGGGTTGTGCCATCCGTGCCGGTTCCACAGTCATATTGAACGGTGTACGTATTCGGTGAACATACAATAGTCTTGCTGTTTACAACTGGCGTATTATATCCAGCACTACATGTCCCGTTATAGACACAGGTATTATTGATAATCGTTACATCACATGTTGCCGTACCAGTTCCCTTAACACATGCGTTACATGTGTCAACCAAACATGTTCCAACGGCCATCGTATTGTTTACCGCCCATACTGGTTGTTTCCATGTGGCTAAATTTTCTATTTCTGGGCAAGGTGTTGTACAAGCTGAATTTCCGTTTCCTGAATTTGTATATCCTGGATTACACGCTTTACATGATGCTTGGGCTGTTGTGTCGGTGTATGACCCCTGAACACATGCAAATTGTTGTGTCCCTCCACGACCAGGGGCAAACCATGCCGTGCTTGCCGCCGTGCATGCTTCGTTTCCAGCGCCGGTTTTATAATAACCTGCCTGACACGCTTCACATGCGTTGCCAATCAATTCATATCCTGCAACACACATCCAGTCCGCAGTCAATATGGTATTACCAACAATGTCATATGTGTATTGATGGCTGGCTTCTGGGAACTTATTTGATTCTTGTAGCCATCCATGGAACACAGCGTGTTCCTTTGTAAATGTGTTGTCTGGTTTGGTTACAAATGTTGCGTTATATGTAACATCTTGATATGTGTCTTCTCCAGAACCGCCTTGACCAGCTGTGTATGTAATTAAGTATTCGTTCGCTGTGCAGCTTGGATTGTATTTACCACCGTTTACAATCGTGTTGTACCCATTTTTACAGCTTGTTGTATATGTGCATACACCCAATGGCGCAGATAATTCGCAGTTCGCACCAGTCCCAGCAGCGCACGCAGGGCAGTTCTCCCATACCGCATATAATGTAACCGTTCCATTGTTTGTAGCAGTCAGGTTCTTTACACTTTCACTGTTCGTATAGGTCGCACTGGTCGCTGTGCTGCTGGTAGACCACCCAAGGAACTTCTTGGTCCCATTCGTAAACCCGTTCGCTGTCAGGTTCTTAGATGCATCGTATGTATGTGAACTGCTTGCTGTAGTCCCTGTGCCTCCATTCGCATTGTATGTAACTGTATACGTGTTCGCTGTGCAGCTTGGGTTCTTGGTGCCACTGCCTGTCAATCCGTGATAGCCATCCTTACAACTTGTTGCATATGTACATACACCCAACGGTGCTGATAATGTGCAGTTCGCACCAGTCCCAGCAGCGCACGCAGGGCAGTTCTCCCATACCGCATATAAATCTACTGTGTCGTTGTTGGTAGTAGTTAAGTTAATTACACTTTGGCTGTTCGTATAGGTCGCACTGGT
>Ga0265300_10001902_pt1 | contig 18808 bp, 16 predicted proteins | sample AusTroGonzalo_MG_FD_193482 | JGI IMG/M metagenome (GOLD analysis project Ga0265300, IMG submission 193482) | Bovine rumen microbial communities from tropical cattle in Woodstock, Queensland, Australia - Gonzalo_03 | ecosystem: Host-associated > Mammals > Digestive system > Stomach > Rumen ...
CATAAACAATCTTCTTTTCATACTAACGCGTTTTTATATTAGTCTAATTTCGGTACAAAGGTACACTTTTATTTCGAAACGCCAACATTTTTTAGCAATTTCTTGTAAATCGAACAAAAACTCCCAACACCTTACGGCATCGGGAGCTCTTATAATAATAAATAAGGTGTAACGAGCCTTAGTTTGCAGCCTTATGGGTGAAGTAGATACCGTTGCTGAGCTGGGCTACGCCCTTGTATTCAGCACGCACACCAATCACCTCAATGTAGTCACCTACCTTCAAGCCCAACGTACCGATAAGACCCTTGCGGGCATCGCCAGTAGCACCCCAGCCTGGATAGCAGCCATAGACGTAAACACGCTCTGTGCCATCCGTCAGGTAGAGGTTACCATACTGGTCGTTGGCAATCTCATCGATAGTGCCACCAATCTTGTAGAACTTATCAGCAGCTGGTTCCTTGGCCAGGAACTCCGTCAGAGACACAGCCTCAACGGTGTGGGTCAATACCTCAAACGTGCCATTGACCATCTGCGGAGTATCCTTGTAAGCACCACGCTTACCAACAACGGTCACAACATCGCCCACCTTGGCACCAGCCTCGATGAAGCCTTCAGCACGATAGACGAGCACTGTGCCAGAATAATCTGCGATATAGAAGCTCTTGCCCTGCTTGTCGCTCTCATAGAGAGAAGTGATGACACCAGTCAGACGGAACTGCGTATCGCCTACCTCAGCAGCGAGGAAGTCGGCAATCGGGCCTTCGATAATGGCACCTGCCTGGTAGATGGTGGTCTCAGAGGTAGACTCCTTCTTGCCATCGGTGGTCTTGAAGGTCACAGTGGCATTACGATCGCCACCAGCGTTGGGCTGTGCACGGAAAGTAACGGTGGGCGTGTCACCGGCGGTGATGGAAACCACACTCAACCAGCTCTGAGCCTCGGCGGGGATCTCAACACCCACACCATTGCCCTTGCAGCTCAATGTAGCCACGATGTCACCACCCTCAAGCGGCAGTTCGTTAGACTCCTCGCCATTCACAGTGAGCAACTCGCACTTAATGAGCGACTTCACAATCTTCACAACAGTGACATCGACGAGCTCGACAGTGCCGTTATAAGTGGTCTTGGGACCTTCTACGGTCACCTGGTCGCCAACCTCAAGTCCCAGACTGAGGAAGTTCTTGGTATTTCCCTTGGCATCGAGCGTACCATAGATATAAACCTCGCCAGTCTCGTCGACCAGATACCAGTTACCGTAGGTGGTATTGGCAATCGACTTCACCGTACCAGTGACGCGGTAGGTCTTGGAGTCGGGACCGGCATTCACCTCTGCACAGGTAGCGGTAGAGACGGTGGCAATGCCCTGGATGATATTGATGCGCTGGGTACGGCCTTCGCAGTTGATCAGTACCTCAGCGGTACGGCCCACGGCTGCCTCAGCAGAGAAGGTGATGGTGCCGGAGCCGGAACCGGAAGCAGGAGAGACGGTGAGCCACTCGGGAACCTCGGTGACGGTCCAGGGGCCTGTGGCCGTCACATCGATGGTGACGGCGCCTCCATTGACATCGAGTGCCACATACGACTTCGAAACACGGATCTCACCCAGATAGGTGGGATCATAGTCGTTGTCGGAGCAGCCTGTGAACATAGCAGCAATGACTGCTACGAGAGACGGAATGAAATATCTTAGTTTCATAATGCTTTACCTTTTTACTATTATACCTTATTATACCTTATAATACCCTATTATTAATTAAAGTAGTACTTCACACCAATAGAAGCATACCAGCACTGACCGAGCGAGTAATTGGGTTTCCAAGTCTCGGTGTTGGCATTGATGGCATCAGGTGTAGAGAAGGTGGCATAACCATCGGCATCGACACCCTCGTACTTCAGGATACGGGCCTCGGAACCAATCTCAGGATTCAGGTACTTAGCCACACCCCATGAAGAGTTGAAGAAGTTGAGCACGTTCTTCACATCGAGGCTGAGCTGCAGGGTGTGCTTGGTCTTACCCACATTCACCTTGAAATCGTGCTTGTAGGCAAAGTCAACACGGTGTACCCAAGGCGAATAAACACTGTAAGCCTCGGCATATTCGCCCTGATGGTTCTTCAGGTAGTCGTCGTTATGAACGAAGTCCATGAAACGCTGGGCATCGTCCTGAGAGACAAAGCGGAACTCGCCATTTGCCACCTCGCCATCGGTAGGAATATAAAGGGCATCGTAGCTATAACCATCGCCGTTCATATCGTTCTTCAGCATGTAAGAGTAGTTGTAACCACCACGTGTGGCCTCGTAAATCAGGCTATAGTGGTTGCCGCTCTTGTCGTTGATGGTGGCATTGGCCACAACACGATCGGGAACGACATACTGGGAATTGTGCAGTTTGATGTTGTTCGGACCTTCAACCGTAGGAACGTATGTGAAAGCAGACTCAGCAGCAGAGCCAGGCATACCCGTTACCTCCTTGGAAACGGTATGTGTGTAGGCTGCCATCAGGCTAATCCACTCAGCAGGCTGAGCCTTCAGTTCTACGTTGGCACTCCAACCATAACCCTTGCTGGTGTTCTCCAGAACGAAGGCTGCTGTGTTTGTACGGAATCCAACGGGATAGAGCGGACGGTTGTCGGCACCGTTGAAACGAGAGAAACCACCTACATTGGGGATGGCCCAGTCAGAGATGAAGTTGTCATGGATCTTCTTGTTGAAGATACCCTCGACGGTCACGCTGAACGGGAAGGCAACGGGAAGCTGATAGTCGATAGCCAGAGAAGACTTCCACACCTGCGGCATCTTAAAGTCAGAAGATACGGCAGAGATGGTAGAAGGAACGGTACCGTCCTCAGGCTTTACCGTAGAAGGATAGCCTAAGCTGAAGAGTTTCTGCTGAAGGGCTTCGATCGTGGTGATCGGGCCGCCAGCGAACTCATCCATCGAGAAACCTTTCTTGGCTGCGTTCTTGGCATTGAGCTGTGCCTGATACTGAACGAGACCACCGTTGGTAGGCATGTTGGTGAAGAACACGAGGGGCAGACGACCGGAGAAAAGACCGGTACCACCACGAATCTTCAGCGATTTGTCACCAAAGACATCGTAGGTGAAACCTACACGCGGAGAGAAAGTAATGCTATTGCCAGGCCATTTACCGGTATCGATGTGACGGCCATCGTAATCAAGGTCGTAGATGGCCTGGTTGGTCATCAGGTCGCTGTTGTTGAAGAACAGACCGTCGACACGCAGACCGTAGGTCAGCTTGAACTTATCGTTCACGTTCCAGTCATCCTGGATATAGGCACCAGGACGGTTGAACTGTACACGGGCAGCGGGTTTGCTCTCACCATCGTAACCGTAGGTCAGACAAACAATCTCAGGTGTCTGGTTGAAGAGCTCTTCAACACTCATGCCATCCTCCCAGTTGTAGCGATAGTAACCTGTACCGTTACGCATATACTGGTTGTCAGCCATCTGATGCTCGAAGGTGATACCACCCATGATCTTATGGGCTCCCATATAATAGGTAACGTCGTCCTTGAAGTTCCAAATGGTGTTATGAACGGCGTTGTTCCAGGTGAACAGCTCATAACCGAGGGACATGTAGTTGTTGTCGTCCTTCGTAATATCGATGAAGGGGAATGTAGAAGAATCAGTTCCGCGCACATCATCAAGCTTTGAATAGGTGAACAGGAACTGGTTGGAGAGATTGTCCGTCAGACGGCTGTTCAGATCGAGCGTAAATGAGTGTACGATGTTCTCCATCGAATACATGGAGTTGGCAAACGACATGGAGTACTGCGACATACGGGCACCCGACATACGTGTACCACCGTCCATAGAAGTAGCATTGGGTGAATTCCAGATGTTGTTCTTCGTATAGTTATAACGCAGTGCCAGATGGTGCTTATCGGTGATGTTCCAGTCGATACGAGCCAACAGCTTGTAGTTGTCCTCATCAGCGGGGAAGCTGGTGTAAGAACCGGTGTTGTAACCATACTTGGTAGCCACGTAGTTGGAAACGGCCTCCAGATCAGAATTCTTCGTGCGGGAGATATAGTTGTTAGGATCAGCCACACCGTCATCAGAACCTTTCCAGCGATTGACGATAGAAGGAATCTTAATCATTTCGCCGTTGGCAAAGAAGAACAGCTTGTTCTTAATGATCGGGCCTCCGAATGAGAAACCGTATGTGGTAGTCTGAGCCTTGTCACGGGCACCCTGAATCTGCTGACGATACACAGCATCACCCTGCATATTCTCGTTCTTATGATAAACATAAGCAGAGCCCCTGAAGGTGTTCGTACCAGACTTCGTAATGGCATTCACACCACCGCCGATAAAATTGGTCTGACGGACGTCATAGGGAGAAATCACCACCTGCAACTCCTCGATGGCATCGATAGAGATGGGGTTACCACCGCCAGGCAACTTCTCGGAAAGACCGAAGTTGTTGTTGAAGTTTGCACCATCGACAGTGAAGTTAGCGGTACGTCCATCAGCACCAGCGAAACTCATGCCATTACCACCGTAAGGTGACAGACGAGTCACATCAGTAATCGAACGGCTGACGGTAGGCAGAGCTGTGATTTGCGCACTGGTAATGTTGGTAGCAGCACCTGTTTTCTCGGCAGCAAACTTCGAAGCCTTACCGCTGACAACGACCTCAGCCAACTCGTTGGCATCCTCAGAAAGCCACACGGCGAGGTTGTAGGTCTCGGCCAGCTGGAGCGTGATACCTTTCATGGTCTTCGGTTGGAAGCCGATGTAAGAAACGGTCACCTCGTAAGGGCCACCTGTACGCATACCGTTGATAGAGAAACGGCCTGTGGTGTTTGTCACAGCAGTGTAACGCGTTCCAGAAGGCTCGTGCACTGCGATGACAGTTGCGCCGATGACTTCCTCACCATTCTCATTGTCGAGGGTCACCTTTCCTGCCATACTTGACGTTGTGATTTGGGCCATGGCTGTCAACGAGAGCGTTAACAGCATAGCGACCAGAAAGAACAATCTTTTCTGCATAGTTTGATATTGTTAATTAATAAATGGTATTTACGGTTGCAAAGATAAGAAAAATAATCCATATAGGATTATAAAAATCCAACTATTTTTTCAAATTATTAAAATTACTTGAGCCGTTTCGGTTTACGTCTCTTCGTCATCCTCATATTCGAAGTCTTCGAGGTCCTCAATATCATCGATATCTACATACTCGATATCCTCGTCTTCACCCTCATCTGCCATCTCCTCGGCAAAGCGTTTCATATCCTTGTCACGGTGCACAAGACTGTCCTCAGCCGTCAATGCCGCAAGTTTGTTACTCTCGGCATTGAGCTCATTCCATAATACATCCTTCAGATTTTCCAAGCCAAAGCCAGTCACAGCAGAAATAAACACGACAGGCAGATCCTGAGGCAGGGTCTCTTTCAGCATTTCGATGAGTTCTTCGTCAAGCAAGTCGCATTTGGTGACTGCTAAGACACGATGTTTATCGAGCATCTCAGGGTTAAACTGCCTCAACTCATTGAGAAGAATCTCGTATTCACGTTTAATGTCGTCCGTATCGCCAGGCACCATAAAGAGCAATAGCGAGTTGCGCTCAATATGTCGCAGGAAGCGGAGGCCGAGGCCTTTCCCTTCTGCGGCACCTTCGATGATACCAGGGATATCGGCCATCACAAACGACTTGTTGTCGCGATAGCCCACGATACCCAAAGAGGGTTCCATCGTAGTGAAAGGATAATTTGCAATCTTCGGACGGGCATTGGAAAGGGCAGATACCAAAGTAGACTTGCCGGCATTGGGGAAGCCCACCAGACCCACATCAGCCAAGAGTTTCAACTCGAGGATGATGGTCATCTCCTGCATGGGTTCTCCTGGCTGGGCATAACGAGGCGCTTGATTCGTTGCTGTACGGAACTGGAAATTGCCCAGTCCACCACGTCCACCCTTCAACAGCAACACCTCTTGTCCGTCGTAGGTCACGTCGCAGACAAACTTCCCCGTTTCGGCATTATAAACAACAGTTCCGCAGGGCACGTCGATATAAACATCCTTACCGTCAGTACCATGACACTTGTCCTTACCGCCATTACCGCCATGCTCTGCAAAGATATGACGTTCGTATTTCAGATGGAGCAAAGTCCAATAATTATGGTTGCCACGCAGATAGACGCTTCCCCCCTTGCCGCCATCACCGCCGTCAGGACCGCCGTTGGGGTTGTACTTCACATGTTTCAGGTGCATAGAACCCTTACCGCCCTTACCAGAGCGGCACATGATCTTGACGTAATCTACGAAATTGCTCTCCATATTCCAGAATTTCTAGATTATCTAGATTTTCTAGATTTTCTAGATTGACTAGATATTATCAATAACGGCGCAGATGTCAGCGAAGATACGGTCAAGCTCTCCGAGGCCATTGATATGATAATGTACGCCCTCTTTCTTGTACCATTCGATAAGGGGCTGGGTCTGAGAGTGATACACCACGAGACGCTTCTTAATAGTCTCCTCGTTATCGTCGGCACGGCCACTCTGCTGTCCACGCAGAACCAGACGCTTCATCAACTCGTCCTCAGGCACGTCGAGCTCAATCATCGCAGCCACGCTGTCGCCACGCTCATTGAGCATCTGCTTCAAAGCCTCAGCCTGTGGAATGGTGCGGGGGAAACCGTCGAAGATTACACCCTTGTGCTCACGTCCAAAGGAATCATAGACGGAGGCGAGGATGCTCACCATCAGGTCGTCGGGAATCAGCTGACCGTTGTCGATGAAACCCTTAGCAGTCATGCCTAACTCTGTACCTTTTTTGATCTCACTGCGAAGCACGTCACCTGTAGAGATATGGTTCAAACCGTACTTCTCAATCATCTTATCACTCTGTGTGCCCTTGCCTGAGCCTGGTGCACCAAAAATCACTATATTCTTCATATTACTATTCACTTTTCACTATTCACTATTCACTTTTCACTATTCACTCCACTATCGTATAGATATCCTTCAGATAGCGGCCTGCCTGGTCATAGTCCAAGCCGTAGCCAAGGATAAAATCGTCAGGAATGCTGAAAGCTGCATAATCAATGTCTAACGGTTCTTCCAGCTTTGTGGGTTTGACGAACAAGGTGCAGATATGCAACGAAGCGGGACGACGGGTGCCTAATGACTCCATCATCTGCTTCATGGTACGACCTGTGTCTACGATGTCCTCAACGATAATCACTGTACGTCCTGTCAGATCTTCGTTCAGACCTATCACTTCCTGAACCTTTCCTGTGGAGATGGTTCCCTGATAAGAGGCCAGTTTCACAAACGACACCTCGCAAGGAATGGTCATCTCACGCATCAAATCAGCAGCGAAGATAAACGAGCCGTTCAGCACACCCAAAAAAAGAGGATTCTTACCCTCCATATCCTTGCTGATCTGGGCAGCCAAAGCCTTAATACGGGTTTTGATTTCCGCCTCCGGAATGGAGACCTTAAACTGTTTGTCTTTGATTTTTATGACGCTCATAATGTACCAAAAGCTAAATTTTTCGGCAAAATTACAAAAAATCTGCTAAACTTTGCTATTCATTAGCATATTTTTCGTATTTTTGCAGCAATGAAGATATTCACAAGCGCTCAGATACATGAGCTAGACAAATATACGATAGCGCACGAGCCCGTCAGTTCCATTGATTTGATGGAGCGTGCGGCCAAGGCTCTGACGGTTGCCGTAATGGCAGAATGGAGCACGGCCACACCCATTGTCATCTTCGCCGGTCCAGGCAATAATGGCGGCGACGCTTTGGCGATGGCTAGGATGCTTATTGAGCAGAGTTACAACGTAACGACCTACCTGTTTAATATCTCCGGACATCTGTCAGAAGACTGTGCCGCCAACAAAGCCCGTCTCTTAGAGAAGCGAGCCAAAACACTGATTGAAGTAAAAGAGGAATTCGAACCTCCACGTCTAGATGAGAATACCCTCGTTATCGACGGGCTCTTCGGTTCTGGTCTGAACAAGCCTCTTGCAGGCGGTTTTGCTTCGCTGGCAAAATACATCAATGCATCCCCTTCGAAAGTCGTCAGCATTGACATCCCTTCAGGTCTGATGACAGACGATAATACCTATAATATCCGTGCGAATATTGTACGTGCCGACCTGACACTGACTTTGCAGCAGAAAAAGCTGTCGTTCCTCTTCCCGGAGAACCAGCAGTATATCGGACGCCTGAAAGTATTAGACATCCGTCTCAGTCAGGAGGGCATGGAAAAGATTGAGGCAAACTATACACTTGTTGAAGAGAACGACATCCGTCCTTTGCTTCTGAAACGGAACCCATACGCCCACAAGGGCAATATGGGCAATGCCCTCATCATTGCAGGCTGCTATGGTTTGGGAGGCGCCTCTGTACTGGCCACCAAAGCTTGTCTGAGAGCTGGAGCAGGAAAAGTGACAGCCCATACGCCCAAGCAAAACAACCTGATTATGCAGGTGAGTGTGCCAGAGGCCATCATACAGCTTGACCGAGATGAAACCATCTTCTCCGAGGCCGTTGAGGCGGAAGACTACAATGCCATCGGTATCGGCCCAGGTCTTGGCACTAATGAACAAACCGCTATCGCGATGATAACACAGATCAGGCGCAGCCAGTGTCCTGTCGTTGTCGATGCCGATGCCATCAATATCCTTGCCAACCATCGGGCTTGGATGCAACAGGTGCCAAAAGGCGTCATTCTCACCCCCCACCCCAAGGAACTGGAACGGTTGGAAGGCCATAGCACCGACAGTTACGAACAACTCACCAAGGCCCGTACCCTCGCTGAGCGTATCCAGGCCTTTGTCATCCTGAAAGGTCACCATTCAGCCCTCTGTCTGCCTGACGGGCATGTGATCTTCAACTCTACAGGCAATGCAGGTATGGCTACTGCCGGCAGTGGCGATGTCCTCACAGGTATCATCACAGGTCTGCTGGCCAGAGGCTACAAACAGCAGGAGGCATGTCTCATCGGTATGTATCTGCACGGTTTGGCAGGCGATATCGCTGCTCGCGAGTTAGGCGAAGAAAGTCTGATTGCAAGCGACCTTATCCAGTATCTGCCGCAGGCTTTCAAAAAATTGAGAGACTGAAGAATAGTGAATAGTTAATAGTGAATAATGAATAGTAACAATAAGAAAATTATGAGATTAATGAGTAAATGCGAAGTGAATGCGAAGTTGTTAGTGAGAGTGGTAGCAATACTATTTACTCTTCACTTTTCACTCTTTACTTCTACCGCCCAGACTAGTTCTAGCCCCTATCAGCCAGGTGTCACCTCTGAGGGTATGGTCTACTTCCTCCCAAAGACTGCCGTTCGCGTAGTCGTACAAGTAGAGAAAACCACCTACACCCCAGGAGAGTTCTGTAAATACGCCGACCGCTATCTGCGTCTGAAAGATGTAGCCTCAGAGCCGTCTGTCAGTTATCGTATGACCAACCTCCGCATCGAGCCGATGGCGATGGCAGATACTACAAAGGGGTTCTCTGTGAAGTTCGATCCTAAGAGCGTTGCTTCTAATATCGCCCTATCCGACGACGGTGTCTTGCTAGCTATCAATGCCACGCCCAAAACCACAGATGTTACACCAACGTTCAGGCCTGCCCCTAAACCTGCAACAATGGATCCCCGTCAGCTGATGAGTGAGGAGATTCTCGCAGCGGGCAGCACTGCAAAAATGGCCGAACTGACGGCACAGGATATCTATGAAATCCGCGAGAGCCGTAATCTGCTCATCCGAGGCCAGGCAGACAATATGCCAAAAGACGGCGAACAACTGAAACTGATGCTCAATCAGCTGGAGATGCAGGACCGTGCCTTAAGCAGTCTCTTTTCGGGTCAGACTGTCAAGGATACGACGGAAAAGGTGATGATTATCATGGCCGACAAGGAGACTGAGCGTGAACTGCTGTTCCGTTTTTCCAAAAAGTTAGGCATTGTGGACAAAGACGATCTCGCGGGCGAACCTTATTATATTAGGGTGGCTAATCTCCGCACCGTTCCGATGCCCGATGCTGACGATAAGAAGAGAAAGCAGGAGCCAGGCCTTTATATCAATGTGCCAGGCAAGATGAAAGTGACACTGTATGATGCCGTTGAGCCTATCCATGTCGAAGAGCTCCCAGCCGGACAGTTTGGTAATGTAGAACTGCTGAGCGGTGCCCTTTTCAACAAGCGCTACGCCACACATATCTGGATGAATCCGATCTCCGGTGCTATAGACAAGCTGGAGGCAGAACAACCAAAGTAACAAAATAAGGGCGCTCAGTGAGCGCCCTTATTCGTAACTATGTTTACCTTACATATGCAAAGCATCAAACTTCTTCAGCAAAGCATTGATGCGCTCTACACTATCAGGATCCTTATCGTTTTGGGCAATCAGTTCAAGGTTATGACGAATGTCAGCCATCTTATCGAACAAGAGCAGAGCTTGCTCATAACCTTTACCTATATTGTCAAAATTCTTTGAGAGGGAGTCGTAATCCTCAAGCAGGCGCTGCTGCTCGTTGACACGCTTCTCATAGTCCTTCAGCAACTGTTGCTGATCTTCAGCCTGCTTCTTAGCAGCCTTCATCTGCAGTAACAAGGCTACTGCCAGTGCTCCTACAACAACTGCTAATACGATGACGAGAATATCCATAACGCTTAACCTTTCTTCTGTTCAACCGTCATAAACTTCGTAAATCCCGTCATAGCGAGCACCTTGTAAATCTCAGGGCTGACGTTAGTCATCTTGAACTGTCCGCGCTGCTGCATCACAGTACGCATGGTCTTCTGGATGATACGGAGACCAGAGCTAGCCATGTAGGTCAGTTCCGAGCAATCCATCTCCAAATCCACGCCACCATCCTTCAATGCCGGCTGAATGTCAGCCTCAAACTGATTTGCATTCATGGTGTCGATACGACTACCTGTCTTAATGATAGTCTTACCACCTTCTTTCAGAATCTGTGTCATAATTGTCTTTAATTAAATTTAGTTTATACTTGTTATTCTATTCCCTTAGTCATCGTCAAAAGGTTCTTACCTTCTAAACGCTGGTATGTCACCTTGTTCATGATGTTCTTGACGATAAAAATACCCATACCACCTAGGTCACGCTCGGCAGGATTGACACTCAAATCATTGTCATCCTTAGCTGTAGGGTCAAATTCTTTGCCCTGATCGCTCAATACAAAAGTCACCTCCTTACCATCACTCATAGCCAATAATTCAATATCGGCTTCCTCATCTTGCGGATATGCATAGAAAATGACATTGGTCACCATCTCCTCCATCACCAGGTTTAAGTTCATTTGCATTTCCATACTCAACCCTAGTTCCTCGCAGATTTCCTCAACAAACTGGCTTATTTTCTCCAGTTCAGTAATCTTGTTCTTTATACGAATCTCCTTTCTCATAATTCTATCGTTTCTTGTTATTCTTATTTCTGATGAATATCAGGAGTAGAATCAGTGATTGTGCAAAAATACAAATAGTTTTCGAAATAGCAAACTTTTTAGGCAAAAACTTCCTAAAAGTCGGCTAATTTAATAGAAATCGAAAGAAAGATGTAATAAAACGGGGTAAAAGCGACAAAAAAATGGGACTCTCGAAAGAGCCCCATTCATAGGTATAATGTGAAATGATTAGCACTGTGCGAGCTTGCCGTCAGAACCGAGCACATTCACAATCTTGTGGATATACATCTTCTTCATGTTCTCACGAGCGGGCTTCAGATACTGACGAGGATCGAAATCTCCAGGATGCTCAGCCAGATGCTTGCGGATAGCAGCGGTCATAGCCAGACGAGAGTCGGAGTCGATGTTAATCTTGCAGACAGCACTCTTAGCGGCCTTACGCAGCTGCTCCTCGGGGATACCGATAGCGGCCTCGAGCTTGCCACCGAACTGGTTGATGGTGTTCACCTCGTCCATAGGAACTGAAGAAGAACCGTGGAGCACGATGGGGAATCCGGGGAGCTTCTTCTCAATCTCAGCGAGGATGTCGAATGCCAATGGGGGCGGAACGAGAACACCGTTCACGAGTGTGCACTGCTCAGGAGTGAACTTGTGAGCACCGTGAGAAGTACCGATAGAGATAGCCAATGAGTCGCAACCAGTACGGGTAGCAAAGTCGATAACCTCCTCAGGCTTGGTGTAGTGAGACTCAGCAGCGCTGACCTCATCCTCAACACCAGCGAGTACGCCGAGCTCAGCCTCAACGGTTACGTCGAACTGATGAGCGTAGTCAACAACCTTCTTTGCCAGAGCAACGTTCTCCTCGTAAGGCAGGTGAGAACCGTCGATCATTACTGAAGAGAAGCCCATGTCGATACAATCCTTGCAGAGCTCGAAGCTATCACCGTGGTCGAGGTGAAGCACGATCTCAGGATGTTCGCAACCCAGCTCCTTGGCATAAGCCACAGCACCTTCGGCCATGTAGCGGAGGATAGAAGCGTTAGCATAGTTACGGGCACCCTTGGAAACCTGCATGATAACGGGAGACTTAGTCTCAACGGCAGCCATGACGATGGCCTGCATCTGCTCCATTGTGTTGAAGTTGAAAGCGGGGATAGCATAACCGCCGGCAACTGCTCTCTTAAACATCTCGCGGGTATTCACGAGACCCAAATCCTTGTAATTTACCATAACAATCTACAATTTAAATATTTACGATTTACGTTTTTTCCTTAATCGTGTGCAAAGATACGAATTTAAAGTGAATAGTGAATAGTGAATAGTGAATAATTTTCTGCCGCCTGGGGGATTTTTTATTTTATTTGCAATGGCAACAGACAGAATGGCTGATTTTGCCAAACTCACTTTTCACTTTTCACTATTAACTATTCACTAATCACTATTCACTATTCACTATTATGACAGTGTATGTGTATCGAGATACTGTTGCACCTCCTCTTTGTAGTTATCAGAGATAGGGATAAACATATCTCCAAACACTATACGGAAGCGGTCAATAGAGCGAACCTCCGGCATGTGAACGATATAGGAGCGATGGGTACGCAGGAATTCCGGACGGGGCAAATAGTCCTCCAGTTTTTTCATACTCATCAGCGACATAATCTTTTCACCGTTTTTCAAACAAACACGCACATAATCCTTCAGACCTTCCACATAAAGGATATCGTCAAGGTTGACGCGCAACAATTTATATTCGCTCTTGATGAACATAATACGATCATCATTATAGGCCTCCCGCTTCTGTATGATATTAAACCAGTCTTGTGCTTTCTCTGTGGCACGAAGGAAATCCTCATAGCTAATGGGTTTTAGCAAATAGTCGAGGGCATTTACTTTATAGCCTTCAAGGGCATACTGAGGGAAAGCGGTTGTAAAGATAATTTTTGTATCTTTCGGTAAGATCTTAGCGAATTCAACACCACTGAGTTCTGGCATCTGAATGTCAAGAAACAATAATGGAACAGGGTTGTCACGCAAATCACGCATGGCAGTAATCGCACTATTATAAGTACCCGTAAGATTCAGATAGGGTGTTTTTGCTACATAACTTTCCAGAAGACCTGCAGCCAATGGCTCGTCATCAATGATGGCACAATTAATTGTCATAGTTCCAGTTCTTTAATTAAAATGTTTATAATTGAATTGTTATTTTCGAAAAATAAGTACGGCCATCAGGCCCTGTTCCCTTTTCCCAGACATATCGGTCATGGTACAGCAAATCAAGACGCCGCTGCACTTGCTCCAGACCAATACCATGACCGCTTCGATCCTGTTCTGGTTTGGGGAAGTAAGAATTCTCGATAGAGCATACTAATTGTTTCCCACCGCCATTCTGTGGAATGTCGGCCTTTATGAGAATGCTGATAAAACTAGGCTCCGTCAAACTAACGCCATGCTTAAAGGCATTCTCTATCAAAGAGATGAAAATCAATGGTGCCACCTTGATATCTGCATCAGGAACAATCTTTTTAAAACTCACATCAACAGAATTTGGAAGTCTTATCTTCATCAAGTTGACATAATTCTCAAGGAATTGTATCTCATCCTGTAGATTGACCGAGTCCAACATGTTATCGTATAGCATATGCCGAAGCATCTTCGACAGTTGCTGAATAGCATTCTGAGCCCGATAGGTATCCATGGCTGTCAACGCATAGATATTATTCAACGTATTCAGTAGGAAATGTGGATTAATCTGTGAACGAAGGCTCTTCAACTCCGCTTCTGTACGGTCAGCCTCAGCCCTGACTCGCGCCGTCTCTGCATATTTACGCGCATTATCAGCCCAAAACCACCGTTGCGCTAAAGCAATGCAGGTGGCAGCAGTAGCAAAAATACCAAAGTTGATGATGTCTCTCACATAATAGAAGAACTCATCAATGGCATCAGGATTCCTGGGCATCAGACCGCCTGGTTGGAACAGCACACGCGTGTAGTCCATCCAATAATGCAGCAATACGGAGAAACCCACAGCCATCACCACATTAATCATCAGGAAATAGCGATGCTTACCCTGTACAAAATATTTTGGAGTCAACCACAAATAGTTAGCATAGAAGACCACCATCAGTAACAGCGGCGACAAACAGTTCATTAGGTATTGCACCATTGTCATGCCCGTACCACGCATATACTGCATAGGCGACAAGAACATGTATGCCCAAAAAACAATGTGCAAGAAGATCTTCAGTCTCTTGTCCAACATCGCTTTACCTACTTTACTATCACTCATGTCGGATAGCTTCTATTGGATCCATATTTGCAGCCTTCTGCGCAGGGATGTAGCCGAAGAGCACACCTATGAACACGCAGACAAGGAAGGATACGTAAATACTCCAGGCTGGCACACTGCTGGGCATGCCGAAGGACAAGACGAATGTGCTCGCCCCTACCCCAACAAGGACACCTATCAGTCCTCCCGTCACTGATATCAATACCGATTCGATAAGAAACTGCAGGGATATAACTGGACCTGTAGCACCCACCGCCATACGCAGTCCAATCTCTTTGGTACGCTCCGTCACAGAGACAAGCATAATGTTCATAATACCGATACCTGCTACGAGCAACGAGAAGGCTGCAGCCACAACAAGGATGATGGTCACGGTGTCCATCGTCGAAGACATGGTCTCCATCATCTCAGCCTGCGAACGGATGGTAAAATCGTCGGCAGCCTCATCCTTCAGTTTGTGATTGTCGCGCAGCATCTGAGTCAGTTCTTCGATGGCAGCATCAGAGAGTTCCTCCGTCAGGGCGGAGCAGACGATACTAGAGAAATAAGTCTGGGCAGCAATACGTTTCATCACTGTTGTATAGGGGGCAATTATGACGTTGTCTTGGTCCATACCCCACGAGTTATAACCCTTTGATTTCAGAACACCCACAACACGCATGGGAATGCTCTTAAAACGGATGGTCTTACCAATGGGGTCGGTATGCTCGCCAAAGAGTTCCTTGACGATGGTTGCACCAATGACACACACCTTGGCAGCCTTCTTGATATCCTCTTCCGTAAAACACTCGCCCTCTTCGATGGTCCACAAACGAATGTCCAAATAGTCAATCGACTCACCATACATCGAGGCATTGGTATTGTTGTTGCCATAGATAGCCTGACCAGAGGCGGTGACTTCAGGAGACACTTTCGAAACGAATTTCTTCTCACGGACGATACGCTCGTAATCGGCCATCTTCAGCGTCTGCATGGCAGAGGGATCCTGGCGCACACCACCTCGCATATCAGCACCAGGACGGATGGTCAGAAGATTGGTACCCATCGTGGAGAGTTCCGTACGAATGCTTTCCTTCGAGCCTTGTCCGATGGCCATCATGATGATAACGGCTGCCACACCGATGATGATACCCAGCATCGAGAGGAAAGAGCGCATCTTATTATTGGCGACGGCCTTCAGACTCACTTTAAACAAATTCAGTATGTTCATGCGGTAGCAAATTATTCACTTTTCACTATTCACTTTTCACTTCTCAATCGTCGTTTTGTACTGGCAACTTGGCGAGGGCCTCAGCTGCCGACTTGATATTTGTATTGATGGTATCCTCACGGATTTTTCCGTCGCGCAGATTGATATTTCTGCTAGCATACTCAGCAATCTCAGGATTGTGGGTCACAAAGATAATCGTGTTACCCTGCTTGTAGAGTTCCTGGAAAAGCACGAGCATCTCAAACGAGGTGCGGGTGTCGAGGTTACCAGTTGCCTCATCGGCGAGGAGCACAGCCGGGTCATTCACCAAAGCACGGGCTATGGCGACACGTTGCATCTGACCACCCGACATTTGATTCGACTTGTGGTACATACGATCACCCAGTCCTACGGCCTGCAGGGCCTTGATGGCTTTCTCACGACGCTCAGCAGCAGAAATCTCGGAGTTGTACATCAATGGCAGCTCTACATTCTCCAAAGCTGTCGTCTTCGGCAACAGGTTATAACTTTGGAACACGAAGCCGATCTTACGGTTGCGCAGTTTTGCACGCTTGGTCTTCGACATCGTACGTACGCTAATACCATCGAGGAAATACTCGCCAGAAGTAGGTGTATCCAGACAGCCCAACTGGTTTAGCAGCGTCGACTTACCAGAGCCGGAAGTTCCCTGAATGGTGACGAACTCGCCCTCGTAAATCTTGAACGAGACACCACGCAACGCCTTCACCGTCTCCTCGCCTACCTGGAAGTAGCGCTTCACATTCTGCAATTCGATGACGACTTTTCTATTATCTTCTGCCATACCTTATTGTCTTCTTGGTGCCTGACCACCGGCAGCGCCCTGTCCGCCCTGTCCGGCTCTGTTGTTGTTTCTATTTCCCGGACGCGGCATGAACGGATTAGTAGTCTGTTGTCCTTGTGGCATGCCCATTTCTCCGCCGACGATTGTGAAGTCGGTGAGTACATCTGTACCAGCTGCGATACCACCGGTGATTTCTGTCAACACTCCGTTAGTCGTGCCTGTCTCCACCTTGTGGGCCTTAAACACATTACCCTCCTTTGTCCATACCTTGAAGGGGCCTTCGCAGTCTTCAACTGTCTCGCCCTTCTGCAACAGAGCCTCATTGGGCTGGAAGCGCAACGCCTTGGCGGGAACAACAAGCACATTGTTCTTCTCAAGTGTGAATATGGTGACATTGGCCGTCAGACCGGGCTTCAGTTTCAGATCGTTGTTGGGCGCGGAAATCACTACTTCGTAAGTCACGACGTTGCTCTCGGTCGTAGCCTGCTGGCGTACCTGCGTCACTGAGCCCTCAAACTTATCATCGGGGAAAGCATCCACCGTGAAGCTCACGCGCTGACCCTCCTTCACGCCACCGATGTCGGCCTCATCAATGTCGGCAATCACACGCATGTTTGTCAGGTCCTGAGCAATGGTAAACAGCTCAGGTGTGTTGAAGGATGCAGCCACCGTCTGACCTTCCTCTACAGCCTTCGACAGCACGACACCATCGATGGGCGACGTGATGGTGGCATAACCAAGGTTCGTCTGGGCGCGCTGCACACTCTCACGCGACTGTGCCACCTGCTGCTTCGACTGCTCATACTGCAGGCGGGCACTCTCAAACTCGTCTGCACTCACCAATCCCTTTTCAAAGAGGGTCTTGTAGCGTTCAAAGTTGCTCTGCTGGTAGTTAAGCGAACTCTGTGCCGAAGCAAGACTGGCCTTCTGGGCATTCAGTTCACTGATCAGGTTAGTACGATCGAGTTCTGCAATCACCTGACCCTTCTTCACCACAGAATTGTAATCTACATAGAGATGACTCACAATACCCGACACCTGTGTACCGACAGTCACACTCGTCACAGGCTCGATGGTTCCTGTAGCTGTGATAGAGGTCTGAATATTACCCATTTCTACCTTCGCCGTATCAAACGACACCTTTTCTTCTTTCTTTCCACCCGACAGCAGGTTATACGCGATAATCAGCGCTATTACCACTGCTACGGCAATCCAAAGTTTCTTATTCTTCATATCCTATTTTTGTTTTTATTTCTTACCTCTTACTTCTCTCAAGAATATCTCCCTCCGCATAAAGGTTCAGCATCTGCTTGTTATAGATGGTCTGATATTTCGACTGCAACTGGTTCTGCTGGGCAGAAAGCAGATTGTCCTTACCCTGCATCAGTTCCACAATATTCTTCAGGCCCAAGCGAAACTGCTCAGATAGCAGATCATAAGTCTGCTGAGCACTCTCCACACTGAGCGTGGACGCCTTGTATTTCTCCTGATTGGTGGTCGCATTTACCCAAAACTGTTGGATGTCGCTGTAGAGGGTCTTCTGCTGATCCTGCAAGTCGAGCTGTGCCTGCAACTGTTGAATCTTGGCCTTATTCACAGCCGTCTTCGTAGAACGTCCATCCACGATAGGTACACTTACACCCAGGCCCAACGATGTATTCACGTTAGTCTTCACCTGATTGCCCCAACCATTACTATTCAACGAGTTCGTCGAGGTGGTCACACCACCGTTCACACTGATATTCGGCATCCATCCAGCCTTCGCGATATCCAGACTTACGTTACTGCTCTTGATGGCAAGTTGCGAACGCTCTATCTCCGGACGACTCATCAGAGCCTGCTCATAGATGGTATGCAGCAAGGGGATGGGTGCAAGGATCTGCTCATCGCTGATCTCGGGAATTGCTACATCGAAGTCTGCCTCGTCGGTAATCTCCAGTAACTGCTTCAACTGCAGTTTATAGGTCATCAACTGACTCTTGGCCTCCACGATGTTATACTCGTCGTTGGCGCGCTGCGAAGTCAACTGGGAAAGGTCAGCCTTCGACATCTTACCTACGCTCACCATTTCCTGTCCGCGCTCCTCG
>Ga0265300_10001905_pt1 | contig 18793 bp, 14 predicted proteins | sample AusTroGonzalo_MG_FD_193482 | JGI IMG/M metagenome (GOLD analysis project Ga0265300, IMG submission 193482) | Bovine rumen microbial communities from tropical cattle in Woodstock, Queensland, Australia - Gonzalo_03 | ecosystem: Host-associated > Mammals > Digestive system > Stomach > Rumen ...
GCCTCTTGGAACTTGTCCAAAAGGCTCTACAGTTGCTTCTATGTTGGTCGGTCGGCGACGGAAGTCGTTGTTACACTTTCGGAACCGTCGCTTACTTGCTCACATAGAGTGGTAAAGCCTTGGCTGGCAATTTAGATAGTATCCCCATCGCTGTCAAGGGTATAAACTCTATGTGGTTAGTAATAGGGTTTAATTGAATGAATGATATCCCTACATCCAATGATGAATACATCGCGTCCTTGCCTTCCGTCGTACAAGAACGGATAGCCGAAGCTCGCGAAAGGGATGAGGAAGACGGAAGTAACATCGTCTTGCTCCACGGCTTTGAATCGGCTATGATAGGCACGATCCAGAACGAACACGGTAAGACGGTAGCTGTGTATGAAGAGGGTCGATGCATCCGACTTCTGATGGAGCAGATTCATCAAGATAACCCCGATGTTCCAGAGGATGAATTATACTCCGAGGCTCTGGATTGCTGGAGCTATAACACATTACGAGCTATACCGTATCTTGCTGAGCGTGCTCCCTTAATCATCCAAGGCTTTGATTCTGATGAATTATAACATTAATTCGGTTTTTGCTTATTCTATATAGATGTTAAGGATGGACAATTAAGAAGGATTAATGTTATACATTTGATTTCTTGACCGTGAAACTTTGACTTGCGTCAAGGTTCTACAGCTAAGACTTTCAAATGCTACATTAATCCTTTTTTTCTTTATTCTATATAGATGTTAAAGATGGACAATTAAGAACGAATAATGTTACACCTTGTCTTTCTTGACCTTCAGCCCCTTCCTGAACAAGAATTGCCGTTCGGCACTTGTCAGACTACCTCGGTAATGGAAAACGCCGTCAACGATGTTTCCCTTGGTTATAACGGCATCCTCTGTTGAAGTGGTGCTGGAACCCTTCGGACGACCAGATTTGACCTTCTTATCGAATGCAAGGGTGTAACCCAGTAACATCAGGTGCTTACGGAATGCTGATTCCGAAATGAGTCGTTCCTTGAGGATTTCCAGCATCGTCGTTCTCGAAGGGAATGTGACCTTGGAATCTAGGCCGAACTGTTCGACTATCGTCTTGGTAACAATCTGACAGTGATTCTTGCATCGTAGGAGCGTCTGTAACGGTCGCTCGTCTTCGATAAGGTTTCTGATGATTCGACCCTTCTTGCAAGCGTAACGCTTGTACTTGTCACAGTATTCGCGGTCGGATGCGCTTCGGAACTTCGTGATAAGTTCGCGGATTGAAACTTTCGCTTTTTCAAGGTCATAGTCCCAAGTGCGCTCGAAGGCTTTGTTGACATATTCAGAATATGAACTGACAAGTTCGGCCTCAGTGAATACATCGTAGTCGTGAGTCGAGAGGTAAAGATTACAAGAACGCCATACCGAGTATAGTTTGATGGCGAATATGTTGACGGTGTTCCAGCGGTTGCCTTCCGGCACGCATTGGGCTTCCTTGGAGCCGCCTTTTTTCATATTGTAGGGCAGGGTAGCTCTGAACGCATATTCGACCTCTATCGTCGTGGAATCGCTGATACCGCGCTTCTGTAGCAACGCTACGAGGCCGGATGTGCTTGTAGGAACCATTCTGGCTTGCCATTCGTCGAGTGAATACGGCATCTGTTTCACGCACGGCTTGGGTTGCTCCTTGTGTCTGCGCTTCTCGGTGATTTCAAGGTGTTGTTCATCTAGCACTTCGTACGGTACTAGGTTGGGTGTAAATTCGTAGTGCTTCAAGAGTAGCTTTCTTGATTCGTCTTGACATACTCCGAAGAAGAACCAGTTGATGGATTTACACTTTGGGTCGGTAAGACGCGGTACGGCTTCCGTTTCGGGTATGTTGCGGAGCTTCTTGAACTGGGTGTTCAGCATAGCTTCGATTTCTTCGTGGATTCGAGTGTATTCTTCGGCACTGTAGATAGGCTTATTAACCAGTACGAATGTGTGGTGCTTGTTCGGATCGCCTGATGTTGACTTTGTTCGTCGAACAGCGTTGATTATGAACGGTGTTGAGCCTACTTGAACCCCCTCGATTGCGGCAAGCATTGAATCCAAGTCTTCTTGACTAATATTTGGATGCCACCAGTCATTCTTGTGGCCGTTATCAATGTCAAGTATGACGATGCGTGTTCCGGGCTTCGACAAGCTGGATTCCAGAGGAAGTCTTCGGAATCCCATTCCTTTTTCGTGTAGCTCCACGAGTTCATCAAAAGTGACATCGTGTATGGCGAATAGTGGGTCATCGTTGGATGTACGGTTGGCTCCGTCAGCTTTTTTCTTGTTGCTGACAGCTTCTTCTTTCGTCGTGTGCGTCTTAGTCACATACTCGATACGGTCGCGGTAATGTTCGCGAGAAGACATTATCTGTTCGAGTTCGGCTTCGAACTCGTCTTGCGACGGTGCGCTGGCGTTCAGCTCGGCTTCTTCGGCTTCAACGGCATCGAAGTATTCGTTCATTGCTGCCTCGAACTCGTCTTGCGACGGTGTGCTGGCGTTCAGTTCGGCTTCTTCGGCTTCAACGGCGTCGAAGTATTTGCTCATTGCTATCTCGAACTCGTCTGGCGACGGTGCGCTGGCGTTCAGTTCGGCTTCGTCCGCTTCGGCTTCGGCAATTTCGCGTTCAAGTTCGGCATCGAGAAGGTCGATGTCCTTCTGGGTTAATTCGTCGTAATCTGTATTTAACATAGGGCATTCTCCTATTACTTTTTTTGAATGTCCCCAATATAGCAGGAAGTAATTTGAATTGCAAATTGGCGAAATTAGGCCAAAATCGGCGTTCGTGGAAGCTCGAAGTGATAAACTACTGGTGTATTCAACTGAGAGGCTACAATGTATTTCCCAATGTTTGATGATGACGGTAACGAGATTACCGATTTAGAGCGTCGCGAACGCTATATGCTCTGTGAGCAAGCCGAGCGAATCAAGGCTTTCCTTGACGATGTAACGACGGAAGTCGGTATCGAATCCGAAGGCGTAGGAACCTTTCATCGCGTGGTTCAAGACCTACAGCGACTGCGTAACGATGACGCTGACTTGGCTCCAGAAGCCGAACGGCTGTTGAATCGTGCCGCGACGATTGATTTGGACATTCGTCGCCATATATGGTACATCCGTAAGCGAGAGTTGCCGATAAACACGGATGACTACTTGACTTAGGCGCACCCTTGTGCATTTGAATGCGCCTGCGCCCAGTACTGTTACGGTGCTGGGCTTTTTCGTATGCTTACGACGGCCGAAACCGCCTACAGTCGCGTCGTTGTCGCTGTCGTGGGCGATATTGCGCTGGAATGTGTATTGTTGGCAACTTATTTAGTTATATTCAATGCGAATAGCATTTCTATATGGTTTCTGGCAAAATTATGAACCGTACTGACTCGAATAAAGCAAAACCTTAACAAAAAGGGGAAAAATGGCTCTAATTCAATGTCCCAAATGCGGAAATTATGTTTCCAGTGAGGCGACTCAATGCCCGCATTGCGAAGCCGAGTTGTCTCCACTTATATTCCCGTGCGAATGCCCAGAATGCCATAACACACTTCGGTTTGACGAATGGACTTGTCCCTATTGTGGCCGCAAGCGTTCAAAAATTCTCTCTTACATCGGCCTACTGTTCAAAGGTTGTTTTTCAATAATCGTAGGCACATATATCTTGCTCTTAGTTGTTGCCGTCATAGGCGTAGTAATCCTAATACTTTACATACTTTACCTACTTGTATGGCTGTAATTCAGCGGTATGGTGCGGAATGCAGCGTTTTATGTGGCTTGTTTTAGTTATATTCAAGCTGAATAACATTTATACTGGATTTACCGATGATTACTGGCGAAATTAAGAACCGTATTGACTCGATTTGGGACACTTTTTGGACTGGTGGCATCACCAATTCCATTACCATCCTTGAACAGATGACCTACCTCTTCTTTATGAAGATGCTAGACGATAGCCAGCTTAAAAAGGAAGCGACGGCGAACGCGATGGGTGTCAAGGTCAAGGAACCAGTATTCAAGTCCGGCAAGTGGCACAACCCAGACTTGGATAGGGATGTACCCTATGAAAGTCTCCGCTGGCATATATTCAAGAACAAGGAAGCCGAAGCGATGTTCGCGACCATATCCAAGGATGTGTTCGTGTTCATCAGGACGCTGAACGGCGGTAAGGAATCGGCTTACAGCCGCTTTATGGATAACGCCACCTTCTTGATTCCTAACGCTCGTACGCTGGTCAAGATTGTCGAGGGGATCGACGGTCTTGATATGAATAACCGCGACACGATGGGCGATGTGTACGAATATGTGCTGGGCAAGATGGCCGCAAGCGGTAACAACGGTCAGTTCCGTACTCCGCGCCATATCATCCGTATGATGGTCGATATGATGGAGCCTAACTTGAACGACACCGTATGCGACCCAGCTATGGGTTCGGCTGGCTTCATCGTGGAAGCGGCGAAGTTCGTTCAAGAGCACCATAGAAAGGAATTGCTGAAAAAGGAAAAGTCAGACCATTACCGCAACGAAATGTTCCACGGCTTCGATACTGACCAGACGATGTTACGAATCGGTGCGATGAACTTGATGTTGCACGGTGCCGACAATCCAGATATCGCATACCGTGACAGCCTCAGTACCGACAATACCGATGAAAATGCCTATTCGCTTTGCTTGGCGAACCCGCCGTTCGCTGGGTCGCTGGACTACGAGGCAATCAATAAGAACCTACTGGCCATCACCAAGACCAAGAAAACGGAATTGCTATTCGTCGCCTTGTTCGTGAGGATGTTGAAACTGGGTGGTCGCTGTGCGTCCATCGTGCCGGACGGTGTGCTGTTCGGCAACAGTACTGGTCATAAGGCTATCCGTAAGGAGCTTGTAGAGCACCAACGCCTACAAGCTGTAATCAGTATGCCCAGCGGCGTATTCCAGCCTTACAGCGGCGTTTCCACGGCAATACTGGTGTTCACCAAGACCAACGACGGCGGCACCGACAAGGTGTGGTTCTATGATATGAAAGCCGATGGCTACACGCTTGACCAGAAGCGAACCGAATGCAAGGAAAACGATATTCCAGATATCCTAGCTCGTTGGAAGAATTTGGACACCGAAGCTACGCGTACGCGTAAGGAACAGTCGTTCTTCGTGCCAGTCGATGAAATCCGTGCGAACGACTACGACCTCAGTATCAACAAGTATAAGGAAGTCGAAAAGGTCAAGGTGGAATACGAAAGTCCCAAGACCGTGTTCAAGCGCATCCAGAAGCTCCAAGACGAAATCAACGCCGCTATGGACGAGTTCAAGGCGAAGTATCTGTAGGTGGCGCGTATGAGTCATTGTGAGCATCGACAAATGAAAAAGTTGGGTGATGTAGCCTCGTTTAGACGAGGCTTAACATACGCTAAGGATGATGTCGCTGAAAATACGACGAAGCAAGTTCTCCGTTCTAATAATATTACCCTTGAAACAAGCTCTTTAAATTTTGATGAAATCGTATGTTTGAGGGATGATTTCGTTATCCCAGACGATAAGATTCTCCATAAGGACGATATTTTTATATGTATGTCCAATGGTAGTACGCAACATTTAGGAAAAGTAGCTTTCGTTTCAAAAGATGTTGGTATGGCGTTTGGCGGCTTTATGGGCGTGATTGAATCGAATAAGGCATTGGTTGTTCCTAGCTATGTTTTTTATTCGTGCCGTTCAAATGCTTATAGAACATACCTTAATACGATTTTTAATGGTGCGAACATAAATAACTTGAAGTGGAGTGAACTATCTAAGTTTTTAATCCCAGTACCGCCGTTGGATGAACAGCAACGAATCGTAGCGGAACTGGACTTGCTGACGGAAGTCATTGACAAGCGTAGGATGCAGTTGAAGGAACTTGAAACGCTTGCCCAGTCTATCTTCTATGATATGTTCGGTGACCCAACTCATAATGAAAAGGGTTGGGATGTGAAGTCGTTGGGTGATGTGTGTACTAGCGTTTCCTATGGGACGAGTTCGCCATCGTCTCCGTCTGGTAGATATAAGTATCTTCGAATGAATAATATCACTTACGATGGATATCTTGACTTGACAGACTTGAAGTACATTGATATGGATGATGCCGAGTTCGAAAAATACGCCGTTAAAGAAGGTGATGTCTTATTCAACCGAACCAACTCAATGGATTTAATCGGCAAAACGACATATATCCATAATATGGAGCCTATGATTATTGCTGGTTATATTATCCGTGTTCGTTTGGATAATTCTGTTATGCCAGTGTTTGTTGCGAAATTTATGAATACTCCAGCAATGAAGAAGAAGCTTAGGAGTATGGCGAAAGGTGCTGTCAATCAGGCGAATATAAATTCCAAGGAATTGAAAAGTATTGACCTTATTGTTCCACCTATTAAGCTCCAGCAAGAGTTTGCTGACAAGATTCAGTCCATCGAAAAGCAGAAAGCCGCCGTCAACCAGTCCATTGCCGAAACTCAGAAGCTACTGGACTACACTATGGATAAATACTTCGGATAACGCCTATGAAGAACTTTGACTACCTAAAGGATTGCGGCGTACTTCGGCTGTATAACCTATGTGCCGCTGCCGAAGATAACCAAGTCAGCCACCCTGACCTAAGCGTTATCAGTGCGCGTCGTGCGTTAGAGTATCTGGTTAAGTCCATTTATGCGATGAAGCAGATTCCGGTGTCGGATAGGGATTCGTTGTTCGAGTTGGTCGATGGCGAACCGTTCCGTTCATTCATCGGCGATGACCGTATAATGATGGCCGTACATTACATCCGTAAGGTAGGCAACGCTGGTGCTCATAACGACCGTGTGGGTAGGAAGGAATCGTTCTTCGGTCTGTTGAATCTGTACAATGTCGTGGCGGCTGTCTAACCAAGTTGAAGGTGGTCGAGACCGTCGCGCCGTTCGACAAGACTCTTATTCCAGATAGCAAGTTCGCGCCCGTCATTGCCGAAGCCAAGATTGAAGTCAAGGAATCGGACGAAATCGTCATCAAGGCCGACAAGGAATCGCTGAATAGCAAGGAACCAGTCAAGGGGTTGCCCAGTGATATGTCCGAGGCTGAGACGCGCAAGGCGTTCATCGACCTGATGCTTCGAGAGGCGCACTGGGATGTCTTGGATAGCGATGGTGTCGTGAAGCCGTCTAAGGCTTGTATCGAGGTCGAAGTGGAAGGGATGCCGAACGGTCAAGGTATCGGCTATGCCGACTATGTACTGTTCGGCGCGAACGGATTGCCGTTGGCTGTAATCGAAGCCAAGAAAACATCCGTATCGCCGATTAAGGGCAAGCATCAAGCTGAGTTGTATGCGGATTGCCTTGAAAAACAGTATGGTCGCCGTCCAGTAATTTACTACACCAACGGTTTCGAGACCAACATTATCGACGGTTTAGGTTATCCACCAAGGCGTTTATACGCGTTCCATACCGAAGATGACTTGGTTAGGCTCATTCAGAAGCGTGGGCGTAAGGATATCAGCGACTTTAGCGTAAAACCGAGCATCACCGATCGACCCTACCAGAAAATGGCTATCAAAGCTGTGTGCGAGTGGTTCAATGCCAAGCATCGTCGTGGATTGCTGGTGATGGCGACTGGAACTGGTAAGACGCGAGTGTCGATATCTATGGTCGATGTGCTGATGCGTAACGACTGGGTGAAGAATGTGCTGTTCCTTGCCGACCGTACATCGTTAGTTGACCAGGCTAAGAAGAATTTCGCGAAGCTCTTGCCGAATACATCCATTACGGTGCTGAGTGACAAGGGAAACAAGGAAGACATTGACCTTAACGCTCGAATCGTTTTTAGTACCTACCAGACGATGATTAACTACATCGACACCGAGGATAAGCCGTTCTCGGTCGGTCGATTCGACCTCGTTATCATCGACGAAGCCCATCGTAGTATCTTCGGTAAGTTCGGTGCAATTTTCAACTACTTCGATAGCTTGCTGCTTGGACTTACCGCGACTCCACGCGATGAAGTGGATAAGAGCACTTATGACACCTTTGAAATGGAAAGCGGTTGTCCTAACTATGCCTACGAGTTGGATGATGCCGTGTCCGATGGATTCCTAGTGAATTACCGTGGTTTCAAGCGCGGTTCTATGATTCTAAAGGAAGGAATCAAGTACAGTGCACTATCCGATGACGAAAAGGAGCAGCTTGAACAGATATGGGACTATGAAGAGACTCTACAAGAACTCCGTCCAGACATCAATATGCGCGGACGCGACATCCGTAGCGACGAAATCTTCAAGTACATCTACAATGAAGGCACCATCGACAATGTACTTCAAGATTTGATGAAGAATGGGCTGAAAGTCCAGAGCGGTGAGCGTATCGGCAAGACGATTATATTCGCCTACAACCATAAGCACGCCGAACTAATCGTGAAGCGATTCAATGTATTGTACCCAGAATACGGCTCGGATTTCTGCGTTCTGATTGACAACTATGTGACTTACGCACAAAACTTGATTGACAAGTTTGAAATTCGCGACAAAGACCCGCAAATCGCCGTGTCGGTGGATATGCTTGACACTGGTATTGATGTGCCGGATGTGTTGAATCTGGTGTTCTTCAAGATTGTCAAGTCGAAAATCAAGTTTATGCAGATGATTGGACGCGGAACCCGCTTGTGTGAGGGTATCTTTGGCGCGTCCAAGGACAAGGAATGCTTCTATATCTTCGACTGGTGTCGTAACTTCGAGTACTTCGAGAAGAATCCAGACGGACAGACGGTCAAGCAGAGTCTTTCGCTGACCGAACGCTTGTTCGGCTTACGAGCTGAAATCGCATTCTATCTCCAGCATCAGACCTACCAAGAGGATGCGTTTACCAAGGGACTACACGACGATTTGAAAGCGACTATGAAGGAACAGGTTTCGTCGCTTTCTGATAGCCATATTTCCGTCCGTAATCGTTGGGATGCCGTAAGTCATTTCAAGACGGACGAAGCGTGGGTATGCCTGACCGCCGCCAATGTACAGACCTTGAAACTTGACATTGCGCCGCTGTTACCGCATAACACGCAAGATGAAAACGCTAAGAAGTTCGATGTGCTGGTTTTGGCTGTTGAACTTGGTTTCGTGAACGATGAATTTAATGCTAGTAAGCCAATCGTTCATATAAGGAATCTGGCTGAACGGCTGATGACCAAGGCGACCATTCCGCAAGTTGTCGCCAAGATGGATACCATCAAGGATGTGTTGAATCCGACGGCGTGGGAGAACTTGTCTTTACGCTGGCTGGAACGCGTCCGTGTCGAACTCCGTGACCTTATCAAGTTCCTCGTAGGTGACGGCGGTAAGACTTGGACGGTGGACATCGAAGACATCGTTGCCGACGATGGTGAAAGTGCTGGGGTACAGACTCGCGTGACCTATAAGCGTAAGGTTATGGACTACCTCGCTGGCAAGGATAGCAACCCAGTACTGAAAAAAATTTATAATCTGGAACAGCTTACGGATGACGATATCATTGAACTTGAACGCGTTATGTGGAAGGACTTGGGTTCCAAGGATGACTACGACAAGTTCGCCGACGGTAAACCGTGCGGCGAGAATGTGGCGATATTGATTCGTTCGCTGATTGGTGTCGATCGAAAGCACGCTATGGAACGGTTCAATGAATTTCTCTCTGGTAGCGTATTGAACGCTGACCAAGAAGAATTTCTGAAGGATGTCATTACCTATGTATGCGAGAATGGAGATATTGGGCCGGAAACGGTCGTGAATGAAGCTCCGTTCGACGAACAGATAGAGGTGTTTGGTGACAAACTGGTTCCGCTAAGGCGTTACCTTGAAAACATTCATAGTGTGATATTGCCGGAATCCAATGGATGACGATGAATTAGAAGATATCTTGGCTGATGTCGAAGATGTTGCCAACGGCGTTATCGTCGATGCAGAACATATGGAACTGATGGAGCCGTTGACCGAAGTCGTTTCAGAGCTTGAAGACGAGCTACAAGATTTTTATACGACAAGTACGCGTAACGCCGTTATAAATAAGATGACGGTCGATGAATTGAAAAAGTTCATCGCTACATTGAAGAGTATGACGGATTCCATTCGTAGATTGAAGGAATCCGTCAGATAAATCAATGCTGTTTCAGTAGCCGATAAAATGTATTTGGCTTCATTCCAAGCCTATTCATAGCTTCTCTTGCAGTGATTGTACCATTGTGCCATTCTGTTGTTATTTCGTGCCAGTTGTTAGGTTTGGCTATCGTTGGCCTACCCAAATGTTGTCCCTTAGCTTTGGCACAAGCGATGCCTTCTGCTTGACGGCGTTTAATTGATTCTCGTTCCTTGGCTGCGTTAAATGCTAATACTTCCAGTACAAGTGATGCCAGAAATCTTTTTTCAAGTCCTTGTTCCTTACAAGAGTCAAGTATCGGCATATCTAAAATTTTGATATCGACACCAAGCTCTTGCGTAATGTGTGCATATTCCTTACGGATAGCCTCGTAATCTCTTCCAAGTCGGTCAAGGCTGGTGATGACTAAAGTATCCCCATCGTGAAGCAAGGGCATTGTTTCGGCTGTACCTACTAACATCTTGTAACCCTTGCGGTCAAAATCTTTTCCGCTTGCTCTGTCGGTTATTAAACACCGAGGGTCAGTAACATAGGGTGTTAGTGCTGTGATTTGACGGTCTAGGTTCTGTGAATCAGAACTGACTCTTGCGTATGCATAAATCATAATGAATCTCCTTGTAAATCTGTTTCAAATGGTGGGATTAGTTTTGCAATATTGCATAAGATGTCTAAGGACTTTATGCAATAGGTAACGAGCTAGTTTTTTACGATAATGTTTGTATGGCTAAAGGTGTACCTTTTGACAATGTTTTGATGTAGCTGTATAGAGGTCTAGTTAGATGGGGTTTGTGTAATAGGTGGGTACTTAGTGGAAAAAAATATTGGGTTTCAATGGTTAAGAATGATGTAGGTGTTATAGATTATTCGTTGGTATGGCTTAGAGCGTGTTCGTCCTTAGTAGGCGCGCATCGCTTTAGCTGTGGAATGACTGAAAAATTTTTAGGAAGTTATAAACTATAGATGTGGTTCGGCCAAACCGCCTCTCACGTTTTTGGTTGGTCAAATCGCGTTATAAAGCATACGGACGGATTTTTTATTGTTCATAAATTGCCTTATCCGTCCGTATGTTTTTTTATTCTTCGTTCCCTAATATGTACTGTACCGCTTTTTCAGCTCTTCCGGCGGCGACCGCGACTAAGCTGATGTCGTTGCTTAGTACCGAAATCCAGTTTTTGATATAGGCTGCACTTTGTTCTAGTGTCCGTCTCGTGTCGATGTTGAATTTTTTCAACATAAAAGACGCGCCCATTTCAGCTACCAATTCCTCGCGAGAGTATTCCTTACTTCCGAATGGTGCTGGAATATTATTAGGGTTCCTGTTTAGCCGATGGGATGCTCCGCTACTGTGTGTTACTTCGTGCGCTAGTGTCCCAGCGTAATCTTCAACCGATTTAAAATTGCTGATGGGTGGAAGGTTGATGTAATCATATTTTTTTGAATAGTACGCTTCATTCGTGTCGTGCTTTAATTCAATATGTTCTCGGTCAAGATATTTTTGAATCGCTTCCTCGAATTGTCTTATTGACGATGTATCTGTTACACCTTCTTGTTTGGTTTGCCAGCGTGGCTTGATGCCGTCGCAATCCTCGACCTTGAATACCGTAAAGGTTTTTAAGTAGGGAATCTGCTTAATGGCGATGATTTCTCCATTTTCATCAGTCACTGGTTTGCTTAGTGTTTTGTAAAGGAAAATGCGCTTACCGTGGCTGCCTTTGCGCAAATGTGCGTTGTTTTGCTGTATTTGGTTCCAAGTTAGGTACTCACTAGAGTCTCCCAAGAGAAGTTGATTCAAAATTGAATATTGCTTGCCCGTGGCATAGCTGGTCGCTCCGTTTGCTCCGAACCAAGGTTGCTCCCACGGTACTGTGCCGTTTTGAAGTTGATTGATGATTTTGTTTGTAATTTCTTGATACGCTTTCTGATTCATAGTAACCTCGTTGTTATCATTTCATAGATTCAATAACCAGTAAGGAGAGACCCGCCATTTCGTAGCCAGTCTATGACATTCGTACGAGCAAAAAAATCACCTCGCGCCTCCACGCGAGATGATTGATTATGTTGATTTTTAAAATTTTAGCCGCGTCCGCTTACGCGTTTTTTCGTAGGTCGGTATATACGAGGCTTAGCCATTGACGGTCTCCGCTGTAGGCGTCTTGGTCGCCTCGTTGTACTTGGTGATTACCGCGCTCTCGATGTGCTCGCGCATCGCTCTGGTGATAGGAGCGCAAAGGCTTCGGTATTCGTCGCCAGTGTTGTAGGGGTCGGCTGGAAACCCCACGAACAGACCGTGTTCGCCGTTCATTACCCTAAGTCCTCGAATCTGTATAGCATCGCCGAGAATGATGCTCGCCATAGCTCGGACATTGCCGTTAGTATGGCCGTCGTGTAGTGGCGTTACTTGACAAGCTGTTATTTGCACTGAGGCTTGCGTCTCTAGTCGTAAAATGTGCGCAATGAGTTGCGCCTTGGTCATTGTCTTGTAGTTCATACGAGCGTATCCTTGTTACTTGTTAGAGTCATTTCATTGACATAGAGTACATAGGTGACAAGGGTAGACCCGCCCAAACTCAGCCAGTCCTACGAGCGTAACGCGGAGACAGAGTTTTTTATAGGTGAAATCGCCGTATAGGTGGTTTGGAGCTGAATCGTTTGCCGACTGGTTACGCATTACCATAATCTACAAGTGGTCGAAAGAATTTGAAAAAGCTAGTTCTTTTCACGGGTACGGTTTTTCTGTTGACTTGGGTTCCCATATTTACCCCTATATCTCACCAAGGGGGCCGTCGAATAGATTGAGCTTATATGATGTGATTTTTCAAAAATGTGCTGGGGGTCTAGCCTTTATTCTATAGGCTCTTTATCTTAGCGGATGTTTCGGTATCGGCGTAGTGTATTAGCAACGGTAACGCTGTCACGAAATCACAACGCCGTAAGTTGGTTAGGTCTCTAATTGCTCGCCAGTTCAGCTTCACTCGGTTATCCTTAACCTTGTTGTATGCCCAGACGATTTCGCGCGCCCAGTATTGGGGCATCGTTTCGTGATAACGGTGTACTTCGGCCTTACACATTGGTAAATAGTCAAGTCTCTTACTTGGCCATTTCATTGCATCGCATACAGCACGGTCAGTGACTCTTCGAGGTCTGCCAGTAGCATCAACAAGTAGTGTCTTGATGACCTGCCTTACCCTAGATAGGCTTTCTCGATCAAGGCGATTCCAGTCTTGCGCGTGTGCGCCTTTACGCGTGCTGTAGCTGCTTGGTTCGCGTGAGTGTACGCGAGTAGAAACGACATCTGATTCTGGTATCGGTCTATTACACAAGTCGTTAGGGTCGATATTCAAATGGTAAGCCATCAATACTATAAGATGAGGGTCAAAACAGTGACCTAGGAATACCTTTTGTAAATGATGCTCTTTGTAACGATAGTCGGCAAATTGCACGCTCATTTCACGGTGGAGCCGTACGATTTGGCGCATATTTCCAATGATATATGGAGTCCCGCGTAACCTATGGGTTAGGTATTCTCCGATGGGAACGGTCTCTATGGTTGGCAATGGTTGGTTTAGTACATCGACCATATACTTCGCTAACATTACTTGTGACGAATCTTCAACTGGTTCCGGTGTCGTATCGTACGGAATGACTTCTTCGGTTACGAATAACCGTGGTGATGCATTTGCCGTGATTCGAAATCCAGTTGATGCCAGCTTGCATCCGTGATTCGCACATATTCCGATATGACGAATCTGATGGATTCGATGTAGATAGGCTTCGCCGTATGCTTGGCGGTCTTCGGTGGCGCATATTGGGCAATACATCAAATATCGCGCCTCAATATCATTAGTGAACGGTAGTAGCTTACTAAGTCGTTTTCCATTGATTAGAGCGTCATAAGCCGCCGTTCGTCGTGCGTATGGCGCAAACCGACTGTAGTAAGGGTACATAGTGTGTCGTTCTATAAGGTCTTCGACTTTAATCATCTTGTTAATGATGGCTTGTGCTTCGGTGCTAAAGTCTCCAGAGAACTCGTAACTTAGACGGTAGTTCTTGTCATCGAATAAGTCTTCTAAAGCTATCGAATAGCTGGGGAGTCCACTATGGGCGTAGTAGCGACAACACCAGCTATAGACCAATTCGTCTGGGTAAATGTTGGGTAAGTAAGCTATCATAGCGTGACTTCTTCGATGGTGAATTGACACCGCATCAGTTCAATTATGTTTAACTGTTTGTTTTTTGCTTCTGTTGCCATTTCATTGATGGACTTGTAGCCATCGGGTAATGACGGAGTGCTTTTGCTGGTATCTTCTATGTCTATTGGCTCCGGCTTTTCGTGGTATGATATATCCCTAGGTGTTATTCGCTTAGCCAAATAACCGTGAAGCATTTGCATTCGGCTGGTGTATGCTTCCGTAAGGGTATCAATTCCAAGAGTTTCACGACCGCGTAAGATGGCGATTTCTTGAGCGTCGTGGATGATTGCGGTAAGCACGGCTGGAACGCCTCCGGTGTGTTCAAATAACCAAAAAAGGATGTTTTCGCTCAGTTGGGATTCTTGCTTGGTGTATTGATATGAATACAGTATTTCAGACAGCTTCCTAAAGTCTCCATCGAACTCCATCGCGCCGTATTGAAGGCCTACGCTTCGTCGTGCTATCTGCTGTGTTTCCTCGAAGAATCGCAAGCATTCCGAAGTACCTACCAGTAGTACATTGATGCAGCTGGTGTTAATGAGCTGGAGAATCATTCGGTACAGTATCGAGCCAGCCTTGGTCGCTCCGCTCAGCAACTGTATTTCGTCAATGATAAGTATGCCTATATGAAGGTGGCATAGCTGGCAGACCATCCCTAGAATCTGCTGAGCGTTCATCTTGCTTCGCTGGGTTTTGTTGTAGTAATCCGTTCCTAGAATTTCGTCAATGCTAATAAGAATCTGACATAAGAGACCTTTATAACTACAGTCAAACGGGCAGCTCACCATTAGGATTGGAATGACCTTGTGATATGGGTTTTCGGTCTCAATGATGTTCCCTAGTAGGCTAATTGATGACTGTATGCAAGACGTTTTGCCAATTCCGCTTATGCCTATAACCGTCGCCGACGACGCTCCAGTGGCGATACCGTGGTATTCGCCGCCGCGACTCCAAGTGTAGTTCGCGTTCATTCGTCGGACGGATTCAACTGTACCCTTGCGCTGTAAGCTCATTCGAGTCATCAGGTATATGCGCTGATATATCTCGGTCGCCATATTGGTAGGAATGAATACCTTGTAGATGTCCGACAAGAGCATAAGTCGCTCGCTGGCTGAACGGTTCCTTACCGACGAATCATAATGGGGTAGGTTTGTCATAGCCGTAACGAGTTCGTCACCTAGTAGCAACGGCGGTAATTGGGATGCGAAATCAAGCTCTTTCATTAGTAACCTCGCTTATTAGGTTTTGGTGCCTACTATAACGCTCGTTGGCGCGTGTACGCGTTGCGTTGCGTATGTCTAGGTGGCTGGAGTTGCGCTTGTTGGCATTGACGATTGACTGGATATGCCGTGTCAAATCCACCTTGGCTTGTAGGCTCTGGGGTTCGAAACCAAGGATAAGTTCCTTCTGTCTGGTCATCATCATTTTGGCGGCATCAAGGGTTAGGCCTTCATAGCGAGACTCTATTAGGTCGAACTGGGCGAAGTTATCCTTAACCAGATAGACTTGCGACACATCGTCTGGATTATAGGCGACGGTGACGGAGTCTCTACTTAGGTATTGTTCGGTGTACGCGTCGTTCTTATAGCGGATTCGGTTGACTATAAGGCCTCGCTGGGTAAAGCGTCCCTTGGTTCTAGGTAACAGAACCTTGATTAGAACTTCCTTGCTTACTGTGATAAGGTTTGTTCCAAGCTGAGTTAATCCGTAATTCCAGATATCCGATGGATGCGGTGGTATTTGGGCGTCCAACATCGGCTGGGTGTATGGATAGTTGGCGAGGATGCGCTCGCGGTTATAGTGTACGATACAGTGCAAGATGATGGCTTCGAACGCTCGTAGGTTTAAGCAAGCGTCTTGACGGTAGTCGTGTGCGCCCCTTGTACCTACATCCGGTTCAATGACTCCCTTGCCTCGCAATAGGCTCTTGAAATAACCTTGGATAAGCCCAAAGAACCGCTCTACAGAGCCTTTAAGCTCTGCTCTATAAGTTGGTAGGTTAGTGATTGAAATACCTAATTCAGCGAGCTGCTCAAAGCCGTATGAGGCGTATTCGTTACCGCGATCGGTTAGCAGCTTGGCTGGTAACGCAGTGCAGTTCCAATCGCGTTCTTGTATGTCTATGCCGAACCGTTTGCATAATTCAACCTTGTCGGTCAGACAGTTCAATAGTAGTTTTCTGATGCTGTCTAGGGAATGACTCCAACCTAAGCTATAGCCGTAACAAAGTCCAGAATACGCATCGACGATGGCGGTTAGTATCGGACGGCCAACTAGCTGTGTACCGCTGTCATCGCATAGGTAGATGTCGCAAGTTGTGCTGTCAGCCATACCCACGCCCACGGCTGGTGCGAACTCTTGGACTCCATTACCCAGTAACGGACGCTTGTTCATTTGGTAGTTTTTAAGGCCGTCTCTTGTTATGTATAGCGTCTGTAGTTTTCTGGTCTTACGGTAGAAGTAGGTGAACTGGGTCATTGACGGATGCTTAGGTAGCACATTACCATCGGCATCGCAATACTTGTGACGAATTAGCTGGGTGTACGCGTCCGTAAGCGTCTTGCCGTTACGCGTGTAATAGAACTTGTTCAAAGCCCAGCGAATGTTCTTTTCGTCTTGGGTAAGTTCCTTGGACTTGGGCGGTGGTGGCGCGAATATACGCTTGTCTTGGAATGCTAGGAACTGGCATAGCATCTTGCGGATGGTCTTGGTAGTCAGATGGTGCTCTTGGGATGCTTTCGCTATTGCTTCGTTGCGTTGCGGCTGGTCAGCGATGTAGGGGAGCACTTCGGCTATGACGGTGTATCGCTTGTTACAGATGGCGTCTTCGTCGATAGTCAAGTCGTTGCGGATGACGGTTGAGGTGTGGTTGTGTAGGTCGCTCTCGGCACAGTCTGAGGCTCCTTTTAGCTGGTCTATGCCTATCCAGCGAGGCATAGACTGTTTGACGCAGTCGATGACAAGCACGAGGTCATTACGCTTGTCTAGCACCCTATAGATGATGTTATCGACTAGGTGTAGGCTTGTGTTACCCATTGGCTACCTCACTATTAACAACGATACCCCAGTCGCTTATACCCTTATGTAGCCAGTATAGCCGTGAGGCTTCCAGTAGGCGAATGGTCAGAGGCTTGGTGAGGTGACGGCGGTCAACGCATTCTCTGACCAAGTATGAACCATCGGCTTTTAGGCATACAAAGTCAGATGTATAGTCTCCTAGCTCGAAGTTATCTAGGGCATAGTTACAGCGGATTTCCTTGATGTCCTTATCGGCTTGTAACTTGTTCGCATATCGCGATTGTATGGAACTGAAAAGGCGGCATACGCCTACAGCCTTGCTTAGAGACCTTTTCTCGCACCTTTGCTTGATTTTAGCTTTTAGCATTGAATCTCCCGAAAATTTCCCAAAAATCTCCCAGAAATGTCCCAGAAACATTTTTGGGAACTTTTTGGGGAAATACTATCCAAAAGGATGAACCCACTTTCCCAAGATGCGCGAACTATTTCCCTCGGTTTGGAACCGTGGTGGACGGCGACGGAAGTCGTGTTCGATAGTGATGCCATTTGCAACTCCGTGCACTTGGTGAAACTGTTCTAACCAGTCGGAACCGTCGGAAATGGGCCAGAAACGCCAAATAAACCGATGTCCGGCTGGGACTCGGCTTCACCCTTGACAAATGAAAAAGCCTCTTGGAACTTGTCCAAAAGGCTCTACAGTTGCTTCTATGTTGGTCGGTCGGCGACGGAAGTCGTTGTTACACTTTCGGAACCGTCGCTTACTTGCTCACAACTATTCCCACTCGATAGTTCCGGGCGGCTTGTGGGTCACGTCGTACCACAGCGAGCCTGCGCCTTCGACTTCGAACTTGCGCCAGAGTCCGGCCAGCATTCCCTGGTCGATTTCGGCGAAGTTTGCGGTCATGGCTTCGGTGGAGTTCACCGGGCGCATCACGATGCAGGGCTTGTTAGCCGTGCGGAGCGGAACGAGGACGACCGGCATCTGCCAAATCTTTTCGTACAGGTCGTTTGCCTGCAGGAATTCAGTACAGATATTGTCGAACTTGCGGAGCGTATCAAAGTTTTCGCGGGTGGCGAACTGTTCGACGAGCTTCGGATCTTCGTCAGCCACGCTACCGATCTGGTAAATCACGCGGTTGATGGCCTTGAAGCGGTTGGCAAGTTCGGTAGAGAACTTTTCGCAGTCCTTCCAGGAGAGGCCCGGAGTGGTGATGAGGAACGGCTGTGCGTAAGTACGGCCGTCGCCCTGTACGCCTACGCTCTTGATGGGGAGCAAGCGGCCAGCAATGTTGTTTGCCTTCAGGTAGTCGGCGAGGGACTGGCCCGAGGTGTCCTTCACGTCTTCGAACTTCACCATGTCGCTCGTGAGAACGCCGTCGCTGCAGAGCAGGCGAACGCCGAGACCCGGACCCGGGAACGGGTGACGCCACACGAGGTTGTGCGGAATGCCCAGCTCTTCGCCGAGGGCACG
>Ga0265300_10001908_pt1 | contig 18790 bp, 16 predicted proteins | sample AusTroGonzalo_MG_FD_193482 | JGI IMG/M metagenome (GOLD analysis project Ga0265300, IMG submission 193482) | Bovine rumen microbial communities from tropical cattle in Woodstock, Queensland, Australia - Gonzalo_03 | ecosystem: Host-associated > Mammals > Digestive system > Stomach > Rumen ...
GCGGGCAGTACGACGTAGACGCACCGGAACTGCATTTCCGCGTGCAACTTGATTTCGAGATTCCGGAACCAGCCCCTGGCGGAGGTGGCATGGCCCCGGTGGTCGATGACTGGCAGATTGTCTGCCACCCTGTTTCCTTGTAAAGATCCATGATGTACCAACCCTTTAAACATAATACAAAAATGAAAAAACAAATCCTGATGACAGCAATCGCTGGCCTGGCATGCCTGGCCGCTTGCACCCAACTCGAACGCGAAGCAGAAAACAATGCCCATCTGCGGGATATCCGCTTCCTGGCACTGCAGCGTGTGAACACCAAAAGTCCGGTCGACGGTACCGTATTCCCCGACGGATATGACCTGAAAGTATCCGCTTACCGCAATCTCGGAGCGCATGCCGGAGACAATGACCAGGCGGGAACTTATTTTACAGGTGTCACTTTTTCCAAGAGCGGCACGCTGTGGAAGGAAGCCAAGTACTGGCCGCTCGACGGAACGCTCGATTTCCTCGCCTATGCGAGTGCCGGCCTGAAAGATCCTGACAAGGGCATTGTGCCGACAGCCAGCTGGGGCGAAGGCGGCAACGTGGCACGGAAGGTCGTGCTGACCGTTCCCGACAACTCCACGAAGTTCGATGACATCCTTTACGGGGCATCCAACGAGCAGACTTACATCGCGAATGGCAATCCGCTGGCGCTCAACCACGCGGAGACCGTCGTCTGCTTCGCCGCCAGGGCCAATGTCGCCTATGACGCGACCAACAACAAAGGTGTAACCATCGACCGCATCTCGGTCAATGATGCCTGGTATGGCGGCAAGCTCACGATTTCGAACCCGGCCGCGGGGAAGGGAACCGGTACCCTGTCAGCTGCCTGGAGCGAGCTGTCCAACCAGAAGACCCATGTAGCTGCCCGCGTGTATGGCGGCGCGGCCTGCGCGGCCCAGGAGGCGGAACTGTCCGCGTTTCACCTGACGACGACGGCAGCCACGTTCAATGACAAGCATTTTGGCGACGCCTATGTGATCCTGCCGCCGCAGCAGGCCACCTCGTTCACCATCACTTACACCCTGCATAATGGCAAGGATGGCAACAATACGCCTTTGAACAACCAGATGCAGTACCTGTACACTTGTTCCGGGAACTGGGAGCAGGGCACCAAGAATCTGTACACCATCGACATTACCCTCAACGAGATCACCATCACGCCGAGTGTCGTCAACTGGACGCCGGGTACGCCGGTCGCCGTCCAGATCTAAGCTGCCGCGGGATACGATTGTTTGGCATTTTTGCCGGAAAATCCGTACCTTTAAGCCCTGTGAAAGCCAGGGTCCCGAATACGTACGTCATCATTGCCATGCTCATCGCGCTTTGCGCGGTAGCGACCTGGTTCGTGCCGGGAGGACAATATGTGACGGCGGCCGACGGGACCCTGGTTTACGAACCGGTCGAATCCGTGCCCCAGACCTGGCAGGTATTCTCCGCCATCTACCACGGTTTCGTCAAGCAGGCCGGCATCATCATCTTCATCCTCGTGGTGGGTGGCGCTTTCTGGCTGCTGAACGCCACCGGTGCCGTATCGGCCGGCATCCGTCGTTTCATCCGGCGCGTGGGCCGTTACGACAAACTGGTGCTGGTCGCGCTGACCCTTCTCTTTTCGCTCGCCGGTGCAGTTTTCGGCATGAGCGAGGAGACCATTCCCTTTATCGGCATCGTGGTGCCGCTTGTCGTTTCGATGGGCTACGATGCCTTCATGGGCATGCTCATCGTCTATGTGGCGGCCAATGTCGGCTTTTCCAGCGCCTTCCTCAATCCTTTCACGGTTGGCATCGCACAGGGAATGGCCGGTCTGCCGGTTTTTTCCGGCATGAACTACCGGCTTTTCTGCTGGGGGTTTCTGACGCTGCTGATGATCCTGTTCGTCGTCTTGTATGCGCGCCGTACACGACGCGTTCCCGAAACGACGGTTGTTGAGACGGCGGATGCGACTGTACTGACCGCCCGGCACAAGGGGATTCTGCTCGTGTTGCTGGCCACGGTTGTCCTGCTCATCATAGGGGTGACTTGCTGGGACTGGTATATGCCCGAAATCACCGGACTTTTCCTGCTGATGGGCATTGTCTGCGGGATTATCGCCGGTTTCGGCGCAAACCGTATCGCCGAAGAACTGATTGCCGGTGCAAAAGACATTCTCTCAGCAGCGCTGGTGGTGGGTTTCGCTTCCGGCATCGTGGTCATCCTGCAGGACGGCCACATTGTGGACAGTATCCTCCATTCGCTGCAGAGCGGCCTGGACGGCACGAGCCCCGTGGCCTCGCTTTCCGCCATGTACGGCATCCAGGCCCTCATCAATTTCCTGATTCCCAGCGCTACGGCCAAAGCCGCCATTACAATTCCCATTATGGCGGCTTTCGCCGATCTGGTGGGTGTCTCCCGGCAGGCCATGGTGCTGGCTTTCCAGTTCGGTGACGGTTTTACCAACATGATCACTCCGACCTCCGGCGTGCTGGTCGCCGCCCTGGCCATGGCCCGCATTCCGTACGAGAAATGGGTGAAATGGGTATGGAAGGGTGTGGTCGTGCTGCTGGTGCTGGGCTTCCTGCTGTTGCTGCCCACGGTCTTGTTTCCCATAGAAGGATTTTAAATGTCATACGTTATGAAACATGCATGGATTGTGGCCCTTGCGGGCTGTTGTTTGCTGGCGGCCTGTACGCCGAAAATCGAGACCCCCACGGGCTCATCTGTTCCCGACAAGGGCTGGCTGTTTACCGGACCGGCTCCTTACACGCTGACAACCAAGGTAGAAGCGGCCCCCGGACCGGCTACTTTCCAGCTGGTGACGGACCTTTCGCTGATGGCAGATCAGCCGGAAGTGATTCTTTCACAGGATGTAACCATCTCCCCGGATAGCACCCTGACCGTGTCCCTGGGCAAGCTGCAGCCTGGCTTCTACGAGGTACGGCTTCGCGATTCTATCCGCTGGAACATCGGCGTCCGTCCAGATGCTGTCGTCAGCCTGCCGGACGCGCAGCCCGATTTCGACGCATTCTGGGAGCAGACCCTTGCCGAGTTGGACCAGATTCCGCTGGAGGCCGTCTGGACGGAGATTCCTGAGTTCTCCAATGAGAAACGCACCTGCTACGAAGTGCGCTATCCTTCCTGGGGTGGCGGCATTGCGGGCGGCATCATCTCCATTCCCGTGGCGGACGGCAAGTATCCCGTCTGCCTCCAGTACATGGGTTATGGGGCGCCGGTGTACTATTTTGACCCGAACGCAGCTGCTGACCGTATTGAATATGCGGTGAGCATCCGCGACCAGGGCATTTTCAAAGGTGATCAGGACCGCTGGATCGACCGCGGTCTGGGTGCCAAGGAGACCTTCTATTACAGGGGTGCGTTTGCCGATGCCAGGCGGGCCGTGGATTTCGTCGCTTCCCTCGACAAGGCCGACCCTGACCATATCGTGGCGCTGGGCGAGAGCCAGGGCGGCGCGCTGACCTTTGTCGCTGCGGCGCTGGACGACCGCATCAAGGCCATCGGTCCGGCGGTGCCTTTCCTGGGCGACTATCCCGATTATGCGAAGATTGTATACTGGCCTGTACACGAGGTGTTCGAGCAGGCTGACGAGGAGGGGATCGACCGGGATGAACTCTTCAGGATGCTCTCGTATTTCGACGTGAAGAATTTTGCGCCGCGTATCCATTGTCCCGTCTACATGGCCTTCGGCCTGCAGGATCCGACCTGTCCGCCGCATACCAATTTCTCCATCTACAACAATCTGGGAACCAAGGACAAACGATACTATTGCGTGCCGGAATGCGGACATGCCATGTGGCAGGTTCCCGCATGGGCTGCCGAACGCGACGCTTTCCTGTCCGCGTTTTAGGCTTTTTTTCTATATTTGCTACCAATTACTCAATTCATCATCATGAAAAGAATTCTCGTACTTTTCGTTGCACTGACCCTTTCCCTGGGTGCAGTCGCTGATGAGGGCATGTGGTTGCTGCCGCTCATCCAGCAAATGAACAAAAAAGACCTGAAGGCGGCCGGCTGCAAACTGACCCCGCAGGAAATCTACAACATCAACAAATCGTCGCTCAAGGACGCTATCGTCCAGTTCGGCGGCGGCTGCACCGGCGAGTTGATCTCCAACCAGGGCCTCCTGGTGACCAACCACCACTGCGGTTATGGCAGCATCCAGGGCCTCTCGACCGATGAGCACAACTACCTCATGGACGGTTACTGGGCCAATGAGCGTGCCGAGGAGATTCCTGTACCGGGCCTGAGCGTCACCTTCCTGGTTTCGATGGAAGACGTTACGGAGCAGATGGAGTCCTCTGACAATCCCGACAAGACCCGTCGCGAGATCATGGCCGTCGCAACGGAGAAGAATCCGGGCTGCCGTGCCGTCGTGACCGGTTTCTACAACGACAATATCTGGTACCTGATCATCTACCGCACGTATCGCGACGTCCGTTTCGTGGGTGCTCCGCCAGCCTCGATGGGCAAATTCGGTGGTGAGACCGACAACTGGATGTGGCCCCGCCACACCTGTGACTTCTCGATGTTCCGTGTCTATGCTGACAAGAACAACATGCCTGCCGACTATGATGTCGACAACGTGCCGTACCGTCCCGCCCAGAGCCTGAAGATCTCGCTCAAGGGTCCGCAGGAGAAAGATTTCGCCATGATCCTGGGTTATCCGGGCCGTACGCAGCGCTACCAGACGGCTGCCCAGCTCGAACAGATGATCGCCACCAACCGCATCCGCATCGATGCCCGCACCGTCCGCCAGGACCTGATGTGGGAAGCCATGTGTGCCGACCCGTCCGTCCAGCTGAAATATGCCGACACGTACGCCGGCAGCGCCAACGGCTGGAAGAAGTGGCAGGGTGAGGAACTCGCCTTCGAGAACCTGAATATCATTGGCCGCGAAAAAGAGAAAGAGGCCGCGCTGAAGGAATGGATTGCTGCCGACCCGGCCCGCGCCGAACGCTACGGCACCCCGATTGAGGACATCGCCGAATACGTGGCCAAGAATGACGCCGCCACCCGCGCCGTCACCCTCATCTCCGAGGCTCCCAGCCGGATCGAGCTGCTGAGTTTGTTCTCCTCCCTGGTCAACACTTACGGCCGTGCACACCAAAAGGACAGTACGGTCACGATGAAGAGTGTCGTCCCGCGCCTCCAGCCCAGTTATCGCGACTATGTGGCTGAACTGGACCGCAAGGAAGCCATCGCACTGCTCGAGTTCTACCGCAACAACGCCAAGCCCGAAGACTTCCTGGAAATCCCGGGTGAAGACTTCGCCACGATGGACATTCCGGCTTATGTGAACAAGCTCTTCGATGAAAGTGTGCTCACTTCCTACGAAAAGCTGTCCAACGCTACGGAAGAGCAGCTCCAGGACGACCCGGCCTCCGGACTGATGGCTTCCATCACCGGACCGCTGATGAAGCATTATATGGCCCTCTATGGCAGCGCAATGCGTCCCGGCCCGGGTGGACGTCCCGCTGTCGATGAGAGCGAGGCCAAGTACAACAAGGCCCGCAAGAATTTCGCCGCTGCCCTCATGGAATGGCAGAAAGGCCAGGCCATGTATCCGGATGCCAACTCCACGATGCGTCTGACTTATGGCCACGTGCTTCCGTATTCGCCGAAAGACGGCCTCAGCTACTGGTACTATACCACCGCCAAGGGCCTGCTTGAGAAGGAAGATCCCAACAATCCGGAATTCATCCTTCCGGCCAAGGTGAAGGAGCTGGTGCTCGCCGGTGATTACGGCCGCTGGGCCGATGCCGACGGCACGCTGCACACCTGCTTCCTGACCAACAACGACATCACGGGCGGCAACTCCGGTTCACCGGTGCTCGACGCAAAGGGCAACCTGATCGGCCTGGCTTTCGACGGCAACTGGGAAAGCATGAGCTCCGACGTGATGTTCGAGCCCGAACTCCAGCGCTGCATCTGCGTCGACATCCGCTACGTCCTCTGGATGGTGGAGAAGTTCGGCGGTGCGACCAACATCATCAACGAGCTGACCTACGTCAAGTAGGCGGAAACGGGACAAAAAACGAAGGGAGAGGTGGACGCCTCTCCCTTTTTTTGCCGTGCTGTTTGCCGTTATTTCTTTTTCGGCGTGTAATTCATGTGGACGGGCTTCCACTCCAGCATCAACGGATCCTGGGTGACATTTACCCGGACCAGATAGTCACCCGGTTCGGGGTTGTTGGCTTCGCACATCGCGTCGAGTGTCAGGTAGTGTACGCTGTTGAAGTTGCGCTCATCCCAGGTGTGTACGTGTCCGCAGAAGACGCAGGTGACGTTCCAGTCTTCGAATTGGTCGAGCAGGAAGAAGGTCTCCTCACGCGGAAAAGTGGAAGCGAATTCGTTGAACTGCGGGCGGAAGATGTTGGTGTGCGTGAACACGAAAGTGTAACGGTAGGCGGATGTCCCGTCATCGTATTTGCCGTTGAGTATACCCCTTTTGATCAAGTCGATCTGCGTCTTGCCCAGCGTGCCGCTGGCCGAATCCAGAAAGATCAGATGGTCGAAGGCGATTTCTCCATTGTCGAGAAAATCGATCACGTCGATTTCGTAGAACGAAGAATGGAAGATGTTCGACCAGAGCGCCCATCCGTTGCGCGTGATGTCGTGGTTTCCGACGACGGGGAAGAATGGATAGACAATATCATTGTAGGTATAGACAGGAGGAGGAACCAGCTTGCTGTCCTTTTCGATATACTCGTAATCGTTGATCTGCTCGTAATTGGCTTCCACATAGCGCCATTTGGCATACCAGAGCAGCGAATCAAGGGTGGCGTAGTACTCAGCCTTGGTATCGGCGATGTCGCCCAGATGGGCATAGAACAAGTCCTTGTCGCGCAAGCCGATGGCCAGCATCTCGTCCATGCGGCCGGGATCGGTGGTGACGTGGCTGTCGGCTCCGACGAGGAAGGAGTAATCCCCTTCGGCAACGAGCCAGACCTTGTCGTTATAATGGTTGAGATAGAAGATTTCGGACATTTTGATCCGGTCTTCGACGGCCGTTCCGGCAATGATAATGTCGGTCGGACTGATTTTCTCCCTGAGCTTGACGCAGGAAGAAGCTGCCAGGCAGACCAGGGCCAGCAGCAGAATCACTTTTGTTTTCATGTTACCAGACATATCGGACCCCCGCTTTTAAAGAAGTTTCGTACCGTGTGGCCAACTGGCTGAGACTGCCGGCAGGCCTGACATTGAATTCACTGAAAATCTTCAGGTCGTCCGTGACTCGGACGTGGGCGCGGATACCCCAGTTGATGTTCCAGTTTTCGTAGTAGAACTGGTCGTAGTTCCGGATGAAGAAGCCCAGGTTCCAGGGATTATTGCGGGGACGGATGTTGATGCCAAGGCCGAAGATGAGCGTGGGCGGCTCCGTATAACCGTCATCGGTGAAGAAGCGGTACAAACCCTTGACGTCATATTTTAAATAGCGAATGTAACTCATGCCGAAGCGGATATCCACGAAGTTGGTTTCCCAGTAGGCAGAGGCATTTGCGATAAACTCGTGGAATCCCCAGCGAGTATAGAAGTTATTGATCAGGTGGGCGTCGAAATAGAGATTCGTCCGTTTGATGGGCAGACGGTATGTGCCCATGGCATCGATCGAAAACAACCATTTGATGAACTGCACCTGTTCGCCGCCGGTGATGCTCCACCGGTCGGTAAAATGGTGGGTATAGAAACCGGCTTCTCCGATGAAGACGCCGGAGACCGTATTGTAGCCGCCGGCCAGATTGCCGGCGATTTCGTTTTTATGCACGCCGTCGAACTTGCGTTCGCCGCTGTAGGTCTGGCCGAAGGCTCCGGCACTGCCCAGCAGGAAAAGCAACAGGACGCTTGCGATGAATCTGTTCATTGAGATATTGTTATAAAAAAACAAAGATAACTATTATTTTGTTTGGATTAACGGAAGGCCTGAAGGAACTCCGCGATGCGGTCCAGCCAGTTGTAGCTGCCCGTGCCGGGGGAGGCGGTCTGCTGGAAGCAATGTTCGCGTGTGGCCAGGGTGTGCAATTCACTCTGGATGCCCATGGCCCGCATCTGCTCCCAGACTTTCACGGAGTTCATCGCCGCATAGCCGTCGGCATCACCGTGGAGGAGCAGCATCGGCGCCGTTTCCAGATCGAAAGAAAACTCCGGCACGAGCCGTGCCGCGTCGTCGTTGCCGCCCGTCTTGTTGTAGCCGTCCGCGCCGTCCGTCAGGGCATAAGCCGGATAGATACCGATGCCCCATTGTACCTTGCAGGAAAGCGTATCAATGTCATCGACAGGCCAGTACGACCTGTGCTGAGAGGAAGTCACGCCCATCAGCGTGAGATGGCCGCCGGCCGATGAACCCATGATGCCGATCCGGTCCGGATCCAATCCGTAGTCAGCGGCCTGGCTGCGGACCAGCCGGATGGCGCGCTGGAGATCCTGCCAGGCCGAAGTGTGCTTGGCCAGTCCATCCGGCCGGGGCGAACGGTATTTCATCGTGACGACCGTCATGCCCAGGGCGTTGAGGTAACGGCGGGCCGGCGCCACTTCGAAGCCGTCCGGACCGTTGCCGACATAGGCGCCACCGGAATAGATGATCTGGATGGCATCGGTCGTCCGGTGTTCGGGTATGTACCACTCCAGATAGGGCGTACACTGTTTTTCCTGGAAATCCGGCATCTTGCCTTCAGACCAGACATTTTCCTTATGATAAATTGTCGGGACCAAATCCTTGGAGAAACGGTCCATCAAGGCCACTCCCGGCTCCGGCTCGCCCAAATAACCCATCTGGGTCATGAATTCGATGCCGCGCTCAAAGCCGAAGGCGCCGTGCCCCTTGCCGGGGTAGAGATGCAGTTCAGCCGGCACGCCCATCTGCCGCAATTTTCTGTATACCAGTGTGGAACCGTTCGGGGAGTAGGGGTCCATACCTCCGTGGTGCAGGCTCATCGGGCAGGTTTTTGCGTCGAAGGCGAAAACCTTGCTCAGGGTAACATCGGTGCCGTATCCGTCGCGTGTGGCCGGCGTTCCGTCTTCAGCGTCACTGGTGACATAGGCGGGCGCGTTGACGATGGCCCAGTTGATGTGGCAGGGAATCGAATCGTAATAATCTACGCTGGCGTAGGCCTGTGTCTGGGAACTGGTTGCCAGCAGCAGGGCCAGGTGCGAACCGGCCGACATCGAGACCACGCCGATCTTCTCCTGATCGAAACCCCGGGCTTCCGCCTGGCTGCGGACCAGGCGGACAGCCCGCTGGCCGTCTTCCCAGGCCGTCTGGTAGATGGGGAGTCCTTCCGGACGGGGTGTGCGGTACACGAAATTCACGCACTGCACGCCGCGTCGCGTCAGTTCCTCTTTCCAGTATCGGATGAGTCCCATGTCGCAGCAGCATTCGTAGGAACCGCCGGAGATGAGGATCATGCAGACGTCTTTCCGGACGGAATCGGCCGGGGCCGGAAACCATTCGAGATAGGGGATTCGATGTGCTTCAGGCAGGAAACCCGGCGCATCGGCCTCGTCGGTCATTGCTGCAATCTGGCCGGGTTGCGCATCGGGCATTCGCCCTGCGGGCCAGATGTATTCGCGTTGCTGGGCTGCAAGCGGAAGACAGCAGCAGAGCAGGAATAGGATCAGGAATCGTTTCATGGTGCCAGCGTCGTTAACCTGTTACTTTCCAGCGGACGCGCCAGCGTCCGTTTTCATAGTCGTGGCTGAGAATCTGGAAGTTGCCGCATTCCGCCGTGTTCTTGACATGGGCGCCGATGCAGGCGCAGGCATCGTAGTCTCCAACGCGCACGATACGCAGCGTCTGCGAAGCATCTTCCGGCAGTTTGCTCAGGTCGACGATGGCCGCGGCTTCCTCGCGCGGCAGGAAGTCGATGGTCACGTCGAGCCCCCGGCCGATCACCTCATTGACCTTCGCTTCGATCTGTGCCACCTGTTCGTCCGTCGGGCAGGCATCCAGGTAATAGTCGCATTTTGATTTCTTTCGTTCGATGTGCGCATTGCGCGAGCGCGGACAATTGAACATCCGCACCATCGTCGCGTTCAGGATATGCTCCGCCGTGTGCATGGGCGGATACTCTTCCTTGTTGTGGGCGTTGAGAACAGGCTCTTCCATTTCAAGATTCTTTAATATTTGAGGCTCGGATCAGGCCATGGCGGAGGGAGTGGATTCCGTGGCCGTCGTTCATTTCGGTGTACATGTAGCCCGGTTGGGTTTCCGTTTGATAGCCGATTTCTTCAAAGAAGGCCATCAGGTCGTCATAGTCCGTCGTGCGGTGATAGGCACAGACGGCCAGCGTAATCGGGTTCCCGGCTGTGCGCAGGTATTCCTGGGCTTTTCTGAGCACTTCCAACTCCTTGCCTTCGAGGTCCATCATGACGAATACGCGCTGCTGCCCGCATTTTTTCAGCAACTCTGCCAGACTGAACAGTTCTTTTTTCTTTTTCCCCTTCTTCTTGCTCGACAGGACGCCTTTGACCAATTCCACTTTATCCTTGTAGGGAGCAAAAGTCGCCTTGAGCGGTTTTCGCCAGCGCGACGTGCGTTCCACCAGGTAGACCTTGCTGACTTTGTCAATCACGTCGAGCGCCAGCAGGCCTCTCGCTGTTCCAAGATCTCTACAGACATCGATCTCTTCATTCTGCCGTGACTCAGGATCGCCCTTGCCGAACTTGTCTTTGACCTTCTCCAAGGCCTCTTCGAGCAGTACATCCAATACATCATTCAGCGCCTCATCCACCGAATCATCGAGCCGGTCGAGAATCGTCCAGCCGCCTGCATCGATCAGCACGTCTCCTTCTTCGATGTGATAGCGTTGGGACTGGCAGGCATGCGGACTGCGCTCCCGATAACCGTACCCGAGGATATCGTCATATGCGAGTGAATAGCGGTAGGCGGCGCGGACCAGCTTCTCGTCTTCGCGTTTCGGAAAATACAAAGGTCGCCCGTTGTGCATCACATAGCACATTTTTCGATCCTTGTCGAAATGGACTTCCACCTCGGGAATTTCACGCACTATCTCGTAGGGGAACAAGGCGGTGCAAACCGGCCGTTTCTTCAAATACTCAATTGCGAGCCGGGCGTCCTCGTCGTCGCTGTCTTTGTAACGCAGCAGCGAAAGTTCATAATTCAAAACCTTGACGCTATCCTGTAACGCATCTATGTCCTGATCGGAAATCTTCGAAGTGAAAGTATCCTTCAACCAATTTAAAATATTAATCATCTTATAGGAATCTTTTACAAAAGTACGGAAAAAACCCGAACGATAGATTTGGCATTTTGCAATGATTTTGCTAAGTTTGAAAAATCAATCAAGAAATACCATACCTATGTCTAATTTTGTTTCAGCGCTTATCAAGCAACGGAGAGACGCAAAAAAGGCCGAACCGAGCACCAATGGCAGATTGCGGGAGATCATCGCAGTCCTGAGAAAATATAATTACGACGACGGCATCACGCCCGAAATTACAGTCAACATCCTGCAGGACCTGGGCCCTACCTATGTAAAGATCGGCCAGATAGCCTCCCAGCAAAACGAATATCTTCCCCGTGAATATTGCGAAGCCCTGGCGTCGCTGCGCTCCAAGGTGGTTCCCATGGACATCGAGACCGTCCATGCCCAAATCGAACAATATCTGGGCAAACCCGTGAACGAGCTGTTCGCTTCCTTCGACAACAAGCCGCTGGGATCCGCATCCATCGCCCAGGTTCACAAGGCGACGCTGCACGACGGTACCGTCGTGGCCGTCAAGGTACGCCGCCCCGGAATTGTCGATACGGTCACACGCGACTTTGCCCTCATCGAGAAGATCATCGACAAACTGGTCAAGAAGCCTGTGGGCGGCCTGGATCTCAAGGCTTTCATCGTGGAACTCGAGAAGACCTCGAAGCGGGAGCTCTACCTGACTAACGAGGCGGACAACCTGGACCGTTTCTGGGCGAACAACCAGAGCCGAGAAAAAGTCGAAAGCCCCAAATGCTACCGGGAACTCACGTGCGAGGCCATCCTGACCGAGACCTTTGTCACGGGTACCGAGGTCAGCGATACGGACTATCTCGCCACGCTGGGCGACGAGGAGCGTGAGCGCATCGCCGCGCTGATTGCCGACAACTTCGCCACGCAAGTCCTCACGGACGGCTTCTATCACGCGGATCCCCACTCGGGCAACGTACTGATCAAAGAACCGGTGCCGGCGCCCAAGGAGGCGCCCAAGGAAGAGCCAGAAGGAGAACCCATAGAACAGCCCGTAGAAGAGCCCAAGGAAGAGAAGATTCCGCTGCCGGAGCACGGCATCGAATGGATTGACTTCGGCATGATGGGCACCTTGAGCTCGAAGCAGCGTCAGCTCCTCATCGACATCGTCACTAATGTAGTGATGCACGATGCTTATGGACTCAAGCGGACGGTGCTGCAGGTTGCGCAGCCTAAGGGCGAGATCGACCACGGCGCGATGCTCTCGATGTGCGAGGATATGTGTGGCCAGTTCACCGGGACGGATTTCGGCGATTTCGAGCTGGGCGACCTCATGGATACGATTCTGGATTCTCTTCAGGAGCAGAACTACGACGTCGATCCCTTCTTGACCAACCTGGCGCGTGGTATCATCGCCGTGGAAGGCACCGTCAAGACGCTCAGCCCGAAGGTGAACATCCTGAACTCCTTCATGACGAAGGTGAATATCGGGATGGATATCGACTTTAGCAATCTGGACAAGGATAGTCTCAAGGACCTGAACCCGGACATCGCGCTGAAGCTGCTGCAACTCGCCAAGGGCATCACCGAATCCTCGACCAAGACCGCAGAGACACTCGACATGCTGGAGAAGGGCCAGATCAAGGTCCGTACCGACTTCGCTTTCGAGGAGAAAGCCCTCGAGACCGTCACCCGTTACACGAAATATGCGATCAAAGCGATGATCATCGTCGCGGTCCTGATCGGCTCGGCCATCCTGTGTACGACCTCCGCATTTTCGGGAGAAGGCATCAAAGCCTTTACCATCGCCTTCCGGGCGATCGGTATCGTCGGCTTCGCCGTAGGTCTGTTCTTCGGCCAGCGCTTGATCCGGGAGATGAAGAAAGACAAATGAAGCGCATAGAAGTCGTCGCCGCCATCATCCGCAAGGGGGATATTATTTTTGCCACGCAGCGCGGATATGGGGATTTCAAGGACTGGTGGGAATTTCCCGGAGGAAAAATGGAGCCCGGCGAGACGCCGGAGGAAGCCTTGGTTCGTGAGATCCGGGAAGAGCTATCTACGGAAATCAGCGTAGACAAGTTCCTCTACACGGTCGATTATGATTATCCCGTGTTCCACCTCACGATGCACTGCTACATGTGCTCTCTGCTGTGTGATGCGCTGCATCTCAATGAACATGAGGCTGCACGATGGCTGAAAGCTGATGAGATCCATAGCGTGAACTGGCTTCCGGCCGATGAAGATCTCCTTCCGATGATCGTTAAAGAACTACATTCGTTTGAATAAAAAAAATCATAATGAAACGATTCCTCTTCTTCACCTCACTTCTGCTGCTGGCCCTGACGCTACCTGCCCAGCCTTCAAAGCAGTTCATCCCGGTTTATGCCGAACCCGATCACGCCGACTGGGTCTACACCTGCGGCGAGTCCGCATCGTTTACCCTTTATGCCGTGAAGGAAAACGTCCGCATGCCGCTGACGGACATCGAATATAGCTATGGTCCGGAAAAGCTCAAGGCTGAGAAGACCGGGAAGGTGACCACCGGCAAGGACGGCTATGCCCACATCAAGGTGCCCGGCCGGAAAGTGCCCGGATTTACGACTGTCAACGTCAGCGTCAGCTGGGACGGCAAGAAATACACGGGCATGACCAACATCGGCTTCGATCCCTACAAGATTGAACCGACCACGTCTTTGCCCGACGATTTCACGGCGTTCTGGGAGGAGGCCAAAGCCAAGGCGGCACAGGTCCCAATGCTGGTGCGCGAGAGTTATGCGCCCGAAGAGAGCGACGACCGCGTGGATGTCTATTACGTACGCATCCAGTCGTACAAGAAAGGAAACTACGTTTACGGCGTGCTCTCCGTGCCGAAGACGGAAGGCCCCAAGCCCGCTATCTTGCGCCTGCCCGGAGCGGCCGTCCGCAAATTCAGCGGCATCAATCCCCTGGCATATGAGGGCTTCGTGGTGCTAGATATCGGTGTCCACGGCATCCCGGTCGACCAGGATGCGGAGATGTACCGCCAGCTGGAGAACGGTGCGATGTCGGGCTATGTGCTCAAGGGAATCGAGAACCGGGATACATACTATTACAAACGCAGCTACCTGGGTTGCGTGCGGGCTGTCGACTATCTGTGCAGTCGCGCGGACGTAGATGCCACGCGCATTGCCTGCTACGGCGGCAGCCAGGGCGGCATGCTGTCGATCGTGACTGCATCGCTCGACAAGCGGATCAGTGCGCTGTTTGCCTACTATCCCGCCTTCTGCGATGTGACCGGCTACTACTATGGCCGCAGCGGCGGCTGGCCGCACCTATTCATCGACAAGAGCGATCCGCTCATCGAGCAGAAGGTCGCGGTTTCGAAATACTACGACGTGGTGAACTTCGCCCGCTTTCTGACCCAGCCCGGATTCTACGCCTGGGGCTTTAACGACATTGTCTGCTGCCCCTCGTCGACCTTCTCTGCCTACAATGTGATCACGGCGCCCAAGACACTCAAGGTCGCCCGCGACACCGGTCACTGGCTCTACCCCTGGCAAACCGATCAAGCCCTCCAATGGCTGAAGGAGCAGTTTGGGATGGACCAGCAGTCTAAATGATTTTGATGGCAATATGCGCACACGCCTCGGCATCAGCCAGGGCGTGGTGGTGATGTTTGAGATCATAGCCGCAGGCAGCGGCGACAGTCTGGAGTTGGTGGTTGGGCAGGGTACGGCCGAACCGGCGCCGGGAAGCGGCCAGCGTGTCGTGGAACACATAGTCCGGATAATCCATCTGATAGACCCGGAAAACAGCCTTCAGGCATCCTTCATCGAAGCGGGCGTTGTGCGCCACCAGCGGCAGTCCCTCGATCTTCTGCGCAATCTTTTCCCAGACATAGGGGAACACGGGCGCATCTTCCGTGTCGCACGGCCCCAGCCCATGTACCCGCTGGCAAAACCACTGGAAATATTCCGGCTCCGGATGGATCAGGCTGTAGAACGAATCCACGATCTGGCCGCCGCGCACCACGACTACCCCCACGCTGCACACGCTGCACGGCTGCTCATTCGCTGTCTCAAAGTCGATGGCTGCGAAGTCATTCATAGAGCGCAAGCATGGCTTTGGCATCGGCGTGGATGGTGTCGCGGAAAGAGGCAGGGGAGAGGACCTCGATGTTGGGGCCGTTACGCAGAATTTCCTGCTCGAAGTCGAAGGTCGGAACGAGCTTGTATTCGTAGATGGTATAGCCGTCCGTTTGCTCTATCATGCGCTGTGAACCGTGCAGCGGCAGCGATTCGAAATAACCGACCTGGCTGGCGTCGACCTTCAGATGGATGGTTTCGGGCTTATCTTTATTGATGAAGATGCCGAAGAACTGGCTAAAGAATTCGTCGGCCTTGAACTTCTTGGGGACCTTGAGAGGATTCTTCGTTTCGTTGACGGCGCGGATGCGGTCGAGTCCGTATACCCAGGGATCCTGCATATTTACGCCACGTGCTAGGAGATACCAGCGCTGCCGGAAAAGCTTGAGGCACCAGGGGTGCGCCTCGAATGTGCTCGGGGCATCACTGTTGAAACCCTGGTAGGTCATCTCGATCGTCTTGCCGTCCTTGATCGCGCCCAAAAGCGCGGTGAGCCACCGCTGGCTGGAGGGGATCTCTTCGAAGAGAATCTTATCGCGCATCCCTCGGCTTTCGTTCAACATGTTGTTCAGCGAAAGGAAGTTGAGCATCCATTGCCGGATGCCGTCATCCTCCATGTCTTCACTGTTGGCGATGTAGTAGCCCAGTGAGCGGTCGCACTTGATCCGGAGACCAAAGACTTCTTCGATGGCCTTAATGTGATTAAAAAAAGTGCGCTCAGGAAGCCTGCCTCCCTCTTTGTTTAGGCGACTGTTGTAGATCCAGGCCCTATCTATTTCCTCGAATGAGATGTATCCATATCGGTCGATGAGGTTAATCAGCCAGATGTAGCGGTCGAAGTAGTTCTTGGCCATATGCTTTTGTCGTTTGTTGTTACAAAGATAAAAACAAAAACTGCCAAAAAGAGGCAGTTATGTAAAAAATACCTTAATCGATGTTTTCTGAACTGATGATGGTATCATCTTCGATCATATGAGAGATTCTCATTCGGAGTTGCTTGATTCTGGCTATATCGGCTTTGGAGAATCCCAGTTCGTCCAGTGTTTTATGAATCTCATCGGTGGATTTGGCATCATATGCCCATTCGTAATTTTGGGCAACAGGTATTTCAAGGTGATCTAGCGTGGTAATATGGAATAACCCGCGGTGGGCGTGCAATATCCAGTCGGGGATATCATCAAATTCACTCCCATAGAGGTAATCTGTATCAAAACGATTCACCGGACCGTCCTCATCGGCTTCCATTTCGATAATGAAGAGATCCCCGCTTATGGATCCCCTGTTTTCCTTCTCGGAACCATTCGCAATCTGGTTCTTTAGCCGAAGGCACTCAAGCCTCATCTTTTGAGAAAGATAGGCAATCTGATGTAGCACTTCTGTCAGTTTGTTGCGTTCTTTCTCAGATGCAACCATCGAAAACAATTCATTTAATGTTTCTTTTCGTTCAGCGGCAATCTCCAACAGTTTATCAAAGTTGTGACATTCAGCCTTTAAGTCAACTTCCAAGTGAGAGACTTTTCTCATTAAGTAATCCGGGGTTTCCATAGGTCTTTTATCATTGATTCAACAGCAAAGATAGGGGGATGAGTTGCCAAAAAGTGGCAGTTTGTTTAGAATCCGATTTTTCTTTTTGATTCACTGCCGGTAAGAGTTTCTTCTTCACAGTAGGAGCGGATGGCGGTGTAGTCGGGTTCGGCTGTTTCCAGGATGGCGGCGATGGCACGCTTGCGAGAAACGTTCTCGATCTGTCCGCCGCTGAAATCGTAGTCGGTTGCCAACTGAATGGATTGGTCTACTGAAAGATCAGGGATCATTGACCTCCAGATGGCTGCACGAGCCTCTTTTGAAGGCTTCTCAAAGTGGACTTTATAGAGGAAGCGACGCTCGAATGCTTTGTCAAGGTTAGCCGTGAGGTTTGTTGTTGCCATCAGGATTCCATCCAAGTCTTCCATTTCCTGTAGGATGATGTTTTGAAGACTGTTCTCCATCTTGTCCACGGCGCGTTCCGCTCCCTGTTGCCGGATGCCGAAGATGGCGTCGGCTTCGTTGAAGAGCAGGATAGGGACTGTTCCGCCCGCCTTCACGGTTTGGCGGTACTTGACAAAGACCTCCTTGATATTTTTTTCGCTTTCGCCCACCCAACAGCTCTTGATTTGGGACACATCGACGATGAAGAGGTCGCGGCCACTCTCACGTGCAATCTGATAGACGGTTTCTGTCTTACCGGTTCCGGGACCGCCGTAAAACAGGCGGTTGAAGCCTGTCCTCAAGCCATTCTCCTTCATCTTCCGCCGAATTTCGTCAAAACGTTTCTCGCTCATCAACTCATTCAAACGCATTACTTGCTGGCCTTCTGAAGCGTTGTAGAACAATTTCTTTTGCGTAATCTCAGACGCCTTCAGCTTTCGCGAAGCATTCACGCTGGACTCCTCTTTCTTGACACCTCCCACATCTGCAAAGAGTTCTTCCTTCACGTTTTGCGTAATCCGGAAGTAGTCTTTATTCATCATACCGTTCATTCCCGAAGGCTCAATAATCTTATCTAATTGGAGAATAAGCCTTTTGCGCCGATAAAAGGACTTCAACGATGCCAGTTCGTCTTCGTCCACGTAGTCGTCCAGATCGTGCCAGCCTACCATATCGTCGTTTTCAAAATAGTAGCGATAGACAAGTCCGTAGAGCGTTACACATTCCCGATAGTCGAGTCCTGTAATTATTCTTCGTATCGTCCGGGATACGCTATTGTCAGGATTGAGTTCCATCAAAGCTGTCAGGTCTTCGTCCAGTTCTCGTGCTGTGCACTGGTCCTCCTTTCGGATGGCGAGGGCGCGTTTGATTCGGAACAGCAACTCACTGGCATCGAGTCCCGTCAATGGTTCCGGCTGGATGGGCATATTTTCTTTCAGGCTGTTCAGGACGTTTTGGGGGATGACAATGTCTCCGTCTCTGTCGATTCGGATGTATCCGCGTTTCCTAATGCATTCCATTTCCTGATGGTAAGTCAAGAACTTAAGGTAGTTCAATCCGAGCATATCGGCAATTTCGCTGCTCATAATACGGTAGCGCGTTGACCCTTGTACGATAGCAGTGAGGATGACTACTTGCATCGGACTGAGTTCCAGTAGTTTTGTCAGTGCACGAATATCTGCGGATGCCTTCGGCATCCGTTTCAACTCCATTTGGACAAATTTGTCCTCCGCCCTCATCTTTTCGGTAATACTGCACATTCTTTCAATAATCGTCTTGGCCATAGTTGTTGCTTTTGATTCAAAGTGCAAAACTAAGGTAGTAGTGTGCCAAAAAATGGCAGTAGCAAAAAATGCAAAATAATCCTATGACTGCCAGGCTTTGGCGTTATTATATGGTATCTTTGTGTTCAAATCCGAACTACTATGGCAAAAGTATTCCGTGTTACTCCGAAACGAATCAAGCGAGTCAATGGCTTGG
>Ga0265300_10001913_pt1 | contig 18770 bp, 15 predicted proteins | sample AusTroGonzalo_MG_FD_193482 | JGI IMG/M metagenome (GOLD analysis project Ga0265300, IMG submission 193482) | Bovine rumen microbial communities from tropical cattle in Woodstock, Queensland, Australia - Gonzalo_03 | ecosystem: Host-associated > Mammals > Digestive system > Stomach > Rumen ...
TACAACAAGTCAAAAAGCAATAAGTAGCGCAAGTTTACGGCATTTAGCTATTTAGAAAATCTCTAAATTATAACAAATGCGTTTTTCCGCGAAGCAATCGTTTCTGAACGGAAAAAAAACGATTTTGACCCGAAATCTTACTCGATGCGCGTCACCGTATTTCCGACGATTTTGACCAGATAGGCCTCCGGATATTTCTTGCGGATGGCGGGAAGATGCTTGCGCGCCTCGGCGGCGGACTTGCCCACCCCGATACAATACTTATATAATTTAACGCCCGGGACGATCTTCGGCGTGTAGCCCATGAATTCCCGGGCCTTCGGGTCCAGTTTGCGGGCGACCGCGAAGATCTGCACGGCATAGCAGACGTCGTCGTCCGACGACGCGGCCGGCTTCTTCTCCTCCTTCGCCTGTCCTTTCCCCTGCTCCTCCGGCGCCGGCTGCACGGCGGGCTTCGCCTCGCCCAGGGGCGCCGGCGCGGCCACGGAGCCGTCATAGATGGCCTTGTATTCGCCGAAGGCGCGGCAGAGCCGCTCGGCGAGCGCGTCGCGGTCGGCGGCGTTGCGGAGCGCCGTCAGGTCGTTGGCGTTCGAGATGAAGCCCAGCTCCAGCAGGACGGCGGGCATCGCCGTACGCCAGAGCACCAGGAACGGATCCTGCGAGATGCCGCGGTCGTTCTTGATCGGACCGCCCTTCAGGTGCTTCTCGGCCAGCTGGGCGAAGCGCACGCTCTGCTCCAGGTTGGCGTTCTGCATCAGGTTCATAAAAATATAGGACTCGGGATCGTTGGGATCGAAGTCGCCGTAGGTGGTCGAATAGTCGTCCTCGAGGAGGATGACGGAGTTCTCCCGGCGCACGATGTCCATATTGTTGGCGTAGAGGTCGCGGTTCTTGACGCTGGACTGGCCCAGGACGTGCACGGAGAAGCCGTTGGGCGATGCGTTCGCGATGGAATTGATGTGGACGGAGATGAACAGGTTGGCGTTGGCCTTGTTGGCGATGTCCGCCCGCCCGTCGAGCGTGACGTAGCGGTCGTCGGAACGCGTCAGGATGACCTTGACGTCGGGATATGCGGCACGAATCTTGTCGGCCAGAGCCTTCGCGATCTCCAGGGTGAAAGTCTTCTCCGAGGACTTCTTGTCCGTGCTCACGGCGCCGGAATCCTTGCCGCCGTGACCGGCGTCGATGACGACCGTGGAGAGACGCAGCTGATCACCTGCGTGCAAGGCCACGCAGAGCAGCAGGGCGACGAAAATGCTAATTGTGCGTTTCAAAAATAAGTAGTATTTTTGTCGATTAATGCAAAGATAGGAAAAAACCTGCATTTGAAGAACTACCTCGCCATATTTTGTTGCGGCCTGCTGCTGCTTCTGACGTTCGCTGCGCCGGACGCTGCGGCGCAATCCCGCCGCAACCGCAGGAACAACGGTCCCGTCTATGGCGCGCGCATCGAAAAGCAGGTCGTCACCCCCGATTCGGTCACCCTGGCGCGCCGGGACTCCCTCCACCGCGAGGATTCGCTGCGGCGCGCGGACTCCGTGGCGACGCTGGGCAAGAGCTCGCTCGACGTCCCCGCCTTCTCGCACGCCGCCGACTCGATGATCAGCGATTTCTCCAACGGCAACCGCAAGATCTACTACTACGGAAGCACCAGCGTCAAATACCAGGACATGGAGCTGACGGCCGACTACATGGAGTATGACATGAACGACGGGACGGTCTACGCCCGCGGCACCTACGACACCCTCGACGGCGTCTGGAACGGCCAGCCCGTGATGACGCAGGGCCGGCAGACCTACAATATGGAGGAGGTCCGTTACAACTTCAACACCCGCAAGGCCCGCATCAAGAACATGGTCACCAAGGACGCCGAAGGCATCCTGCACGGCCAGGACATCAAGATGATGGACGACCAGTCGATTAACCTCTCCCACGGCAAATACACGGTCTGCGACGACGACCATCCGCACTACTACATCAAGCTCTCCGTCGGCAAGATCATCAGCCAGACCAAGACCACCGTCTTCGGTCCGGCGCAGCTCGTCATCGAAGACGTGCACCTCCCCATCGGACTCCCCTTCGGCTTCATCCCCAAGCGCCCGCAGCGCGCCACGGGTATGCTGATGCCGTCGTTCGGCGAGGAGGAGGCGCGCGGTTTCTATATGCGCGACCTGGGTATGTACTTCGTGTTCGGCGACCATTTCGACCTCTCGGTCACGGGCGACTACTACACCCTCGGCTCCTGGGCCGTCGACATCAACTCCCGCTACAAGGTCAACTACAAGTACAGCGGCTCCTTCTCGATGAACTACTCCAACGACCAGACCGGCGAGAAGGACTCCCCCGACTTCAATCAGATGCGCAACTTCGGCATCCGGTGGAGCCACACGCAGGACTCCAAGGCCCACCCGGGGACGACCTTCAGCGCATCCGTCAACTTCTCGAGCCCGTCCAACAACCGCTACAACTCCCACTCCGTCCAGGAGGCGCAGCAGAACCAGATCAACTCCTCGATCTCCTGGTCGCGCAACTGGAGCGGCAAATACAGCCTGAGCGTCAACGCCCTGCACAACCAGAACAGCCGGGATTCCTCCTACGCCTTCACCCTGCCGAACGTGACGTTCACCCTCAGCACGATGCACCCCTTCAAACGCAAGAACCGCGTGGGCAAGGAGCGCTTCTATGAGAAGATCGCCTTCGGCTACCGGACCACCCTCCAGAACAAGATCAACTTCAAGGCGTCGGAATTCTCGTTCGACAAGAGCATGCTGGACCGCTTCTCCAACAGCATGGTGCACGACTTCACCATCGACCTGCCGTCCTTCCAGCTCTTCAAATACATCAACGTCTCCCCGCGCGTGACCTACGGGATGAACTGGTTCTTCCGGAAGCAGGAATACGCCTACAACCCGGAGACGGACGAGGTCGTGGCGCTGGAGAGCAGCCAGTTCAACACCTTCGGCATCACGCAGCGCTACAACGGCAGCCTCTCGATGAACACGCAGCTGTACGGCACGTTCAACTTCGGCAAGCACCACCGCGTCCAGGCCATCCGGCACATCATCTCGCCGTCGGTCTCGCTGAACTACAACCCGGACCTGATGAGCTACGGCAACGGCTACCGGACCCTGGAATACGTCGACGCCGCGGGCGAGACGAAGCGCTACGAATACAACATCTACCAATACCGGGGCCAGCTGGGTTCCGTCCCCTCCGGCCGCCGCGCGGCCTCCATGGGCATTTCCATCGGCAACAACCTGGAAGCCAAGGTCCGCGACTTCGCCGACACCACCGGATCCGGCACCAAGAAGGTCAAGCTGATCGACCAGCTGACCATCTCGACCAACTACAACTTCCTGGCCGACTCGCTGAACCTCGCGCCCATCTCCGTCTCCTTCTCCACCACCCTCTTCAACAAGGTGAACATCAGCAGCCGCCTCGAGTTCAATCCCTACGCGCTCAACGACCGGGGCAACACCTATGACAAGTTCGCCGTGATGGCGGGACAGGGCCTCCTGCGGATGGAATCCTTCGACCTGTCCGCGTCCTACTCCATCTCCGGCAAGGGCACGATGAACGGGTACGACGGCACCGGCAACAACGGTCGCGGCAGCACGGTGACCGATTATTACCAGCAGATGTACTACCACCCCATCACGGGCGAATACATCCCTGGCGGCTGGCTGTATTATGCGAATCCCAACGCGCCCTGGTCGCTCAGCTTCAGCGCGCACTACAGCCGCCGGCGCGGCACGCGCTACGACAAGGCGCGCGACGCGTTCCTTTCCGAATACAAGTCGATGGCCACGCTGAACGTCTCGGGCAACATCAAGCTCACGCCCAAGATGAGCATCAACTTCAACTCGGGATTCGACCTCGTGGCGATGAAGATGACCACGTCCAGCATCAGCGCCAACTACGACCTGCACTGCTTCAACATCGCCGTCTCCTGGATCCCTACGGGCATGTACAAATCCTATAGCTTCCGCATCGCCGCCAACGCCGCCGCGCTGGCCGACCTGCTCCGCTTCAAGCGCAGCAGCAGTTATTGGGATAATTAAGAATTATTTCTTATCTTTGCGTGTCAAACCTTCCGGCGTTCGCCGGATTACAAACAATCCATATGACCCACAAATTGTTCGAGCTGGACAAGATGAACAGAGAGCAGCTCGAGTCTATCGCAACCGAACTTAATATCAAAGGCATCAAGAAAATCGACAGCGAGAACCTGGCCTACCAGATCCTCGACGCCGAGGCTCGTCAGGAGTCGGTGAAACCGACCCCCGAACCCGCGCCGTCCAAGGCGCGCCGCAGCCGTTCCAAGAAGGCCGCCGACGAGCAGCAGGAGCCTGCACAGGAGACTCCCCAGCAGGAGAAACCCGCCGAAAAACAGAACAACAACAAGCCGGCCAAGGCCCAGAAACCTGCCAGGCAGCAGGCCCCGAAGGCGCAGGAAGCCCCCGCACAGGAGGCCGCCCAGTCCGCCGCGGAGAAGCCGCAGGCGCAGGAGGCACCCGCCAAGAAGCGGGGCCGCAAGCCGAAGGGCGAAGCCCAGGAGCAGTCCCCCGCTCCCGAGCAGCAGGCCGCGCCGAAGGAGAAGGAGCAGAACGCCGCCCCCGCGGAGCAGCCGGCCGAAGAGGCCGCCCAGGCTCCCCAGCAGCGGCAGAACGGCCAGAACGGCCAGCAGCAGCGCCAGCGCTTCCAGAACAACAACCAGCCGGCCCCGAAGCCGCGCGTTCCCGAATTCGAGGGGACCGTCGAGGCCACCGGCGTCCTGGAGATCATGCCGGACGGCTACGGCTTCCTGCGCTCCTCCGACTACAACTACCTGAATTCCCCGGACGACATCTACGTCTCCCAGCAGCAGATCAAGGTCAACGCGCTCAAGAGCGGCGACACCGTGACCGGTGAAATCCGCCCGCCGCGCGAAGGCGACAAATATTTCCCGCTCGTGCGGATCAAGTCCGTCAACGGCCGCAGCATCGAATTCATCCGCGACCGCGTGCCGTTCGACTTCCTGACTCCCCTCTTCCCGGACGAGAAATTCAACCTCACCGGCGGCGCCAGCAGCCGGGACATCAGCTGCCGCATCGTGGATATGTTCGCGCCGATCGGCAAGGGCCAGCGTATGCTGATCGTCTCCCCGCCGAAGGCCGGTAAGACGCTGCTCCTCAAGAGCATCGCCAACGCCATCGCCAACAACCACCCGGAGGTCTACGAAATCGTCCTGCTCGTGGACGAGCGTCCCGAGGAAGTCACCGACATGCAGCGTTCCGTGCAGGCGGAGGTCGTCGCCTCGACCTTCGACGAGCCGGCCGAGAAGCACGTCAAGGTGGCCAATATGGTCATCGAGAAGGCCCGCCGCCTGGTCGAATGCGGCCACGACGTCGTCATCCTCCTCGACTCCATCACCCGCCTCGCCCGCGCCTACAACACCGTCCAGCCGGCTTCCGGCAAGGTGCTCACCGGCGGTGTGGACGCCAACGCCCTGCAGAAGCCGAAGCGCTTCTTCGGCGCCGCCCGCAACATCGAAGGCGGCGGCTCCCTGACGATCCTCGCCACGGCCCTGACCGAGACCGGTTCCAAGATGGACGAAGTCATCTTCGAGGAGTTCAAGGGCACCGGCAACTCCGAAATCCAGCTCGACCGCACGCTCGCCAACCGCCGCATCTTCCCGGCCGTCAACGTGGTGCTCTCCGGCACCCGCCGCGACGACCTGCTGTACCGCGCGGACCAGAGCCAGCGCATCTGGATCCTCCGCAAGCTCCTGGCCGATATGAACCCGACCGAGGCGATGAACTTCATGCTCCAGCTGATGGACGAGTACAAGACCAACCAGGACCTCCTGGACAATATGTCCAAGGTCTCACCCAGGGAAGCGAAATACTACGACAACTATTAAAAAGAAAGGCGCTGCGAACTGCAGCGCCTTCTTTTTTATTTCGTACCGAAGATCCGGTCGCCCGCGTCTCCCAGACCCGGGACGATGTAGGCGTCGGCATTGAGGTGGTCGTCGATCGCGGCCACGTAGATGTCCACGTCGGGATGCTCCTTCTGTACGCGCGCGATGCCTTCCGGCGCCGCCACGAGGCACATCAGGCGGATGTTGTTGCAGCCGCGCTCCTTCAGCATCGTCAGGGCGTCGCAGGAGCTGCCGCCCGTCGCGAGCATCGGGTCCGTGACGATGACCAGGCGGTCCTGGATATCCTCAGGGAGCTTGCAGTAGTAGACCACGGGCTCGTGGGTCTGCTCATTGCGGTAGAGGCCGATGTGGCCGACCTTGGCCACGGGCACCAGCGTGTGCAGGCCCTCGACCATACCCATACCTGCACGCAGGATGGGGACGATGGCGAGCTTGCGTCCGCTGACCTTCTTGGCGGTCATCTTGCAGATCGGCGTCTCGATTTCTTTATCCTCCAGGGGAATATCGCGCGTGATCTCATAACCCATCAGCAGGGAAATCTCTTCGAGGAGCTGGCGGAAATCCTTGGATCCCGTCTCCTTGTCGCGCATGATGGTCAGCTTGTGCTGGACCATCGGATGATCGATTACATGAACTTGGCTCATAGTGTATCGGTAATGGGGGTTTTGCGCTTCCGGACACATTCGCCGATCAGGAAGAGGACGGCGGCCACGGCCATGCCGTTGAAGGAAGGAATGCCCCACTTCACGAGGTTGGCCACCACGGCGCCGAGGATGACGCCGGCCACGGCGAACCAGTTGACGCTGAGGGCGGGCATCTTCTCTTCCAGATAAGCTTTCCGGTTGCAGAAATAACTAAGTATCAGAATGATGCCGACAGGCGGAAGCGTGCAGTTGAGCACGTTCAGCCAGCCGCAGAAATTCCAGTAGAGCCACACGGCCGCCACCGTGCCGATGAGGCCGGAGATCAGCACCATCGTCTTCTTGGAGATGCCGAAGATGTTGGAGAGGCCCAGGCCGGCGGTGTAGAGCGCGTTGTCGTTGGTGGTCCAGATATTCAGGCCCAGGACGAGGATGGCGAAATAGAACAGATTGAGGTTGAGCATCACCTCGAAGATGTCGTTGCCGCCCACATAGATGCTGGACACGGCGCCGAACAGGAACATCAGGCTGTTGCCGATAAAGAACGCGATCACGGTCACCCACAGGCCCACGCGGGCGCTTTTCGCGAAGCGCGTGAAGTTGGGCGTGGCCGTGCCGCCGGACACGAAGCTGCCGATCACGAGGCCGGCGCCGGCGATGATGGAAAGGTCCTTGGTGCCGCGGGAGAACTGCTCCACGAGGCCCGCGTCGCCGCGCTGGATGGCGAGGACCATCGCCACGGTGCCGAGGATGGCCACCAGCGGGACGGCGATATAGCTGATCAGCGTCAGGCTCTTGATGCCGAAATACGCGCTGGCCGTCATCAGGATGCCGGCGATAGCTACGAGGACATAGCCCATCACGGGCATATGTTCAGGCGTCACTTCCAGTCCGAGGATTTCCTTGGCCACGGGGATGGCGAACATCGCCAGGCCCACGCCGAACCAGCCCACCTGCGTGAAGCTGATCATCGCGCTGGGCAGCCAGCTGCCCTTGGAGCCGAAGCTCCGGCGGGCCAGCATATCCAGCGTCAGGCCGCTCTCGGCGCCGATGTAGCCGAGCGCGCCGGTATAGGCGCCCAGGATGATGCCGCCCAGCAGCAGGGACAGGATGAATCCTTTGAAATCCAGCCCGGCGGCCAGTTCCTGGCCCACCCACATGCTGGCGGAGAAGAAGGTGAATCCGAGCATGATCATAAACATGCTCAGGTTGCTCTTGCGGCCGGTCTGCGCTACCTTGCCGGCGGTGTAGTCGAAATCGACATGTTTCTTTGACGCGTTCATTCGCTTTGGTTATTGGTTAAAGTAGAATCCAGGTATTTGGCCAGGTTGGCCTTGAAATCCCGCAGGCGGCGCTGGCAGATGTCCTCCAGCTTGCGGTCCAGCACGATGTCGAGATAGTGCTGCTCCAGCTCGAAGAGCTTCTCCACGTCCAGCTGCTGGTAGCCGTTGAGCTTGCGCCAGGCTTCGAAGCTGATCGGCCGCTCATAGCCGATCTTCTCGGCCACGAAGGCCTTGAAATCCACGTTGGGCGCCACGGCGAGCAGCGATTCCCAGTATTCGGTCACCTCTTTATAATGCTCCGGGATCTCGTAGCGGCGCGCGCCGCCGTCGTAGATGATGCATTTCTCGAAGAGCGCGTCCTCCAGGAAGCTGAGCACGTAGTGCCGGAATTCCGGCGCCACGATGCCGCCCCGCCAGCCGAAGTCGATGTCCGGGATGTTGATGCCGGTCACGCCCTTGTCCTCGTAGACGGTGAAGATGCCTTCGTAGAAGACGCAGCAGAAGCCCTCGAAATCCGGGAAGATGGCGCGGATGTCCTCCGTGAAGCGCTCCATCAGCGGGATGGCCTTGGTGCCGCCCACCGTGAAGAAGATGATGCGGCGGAGGCTGCCGCCGCGCCGGCGCAGGCGGTCCACCACCTGCGACAGGCAGAGGCGCAGCGTGTCGCCGCTGGCGATGATGTCGCCGATCATCAGGGTGATGTCCCGGGCGATGTGGAGCTTCTCGTATTTGATGTCGAGACCCGTGATGACGCCGTTCTCGATCTTGCGCTCACAGGAGATGAAATGCATATTGGGGACCCGGACGCCGGCCTTGTAGCAGCATTCTTCGAGCGGGTAGTTCAGGCCGCCCCGCAGGATGGTCAGGATGTCGGCCTCGGTAGCGAGACCCTGCTCGGAAAAATACTTCAGGACGGCCGTCGTGGCCGGCTTCATGGCCAGATAGGATTCGTAGCCGACGACCTCGGGAGACGCCATCAGATGACGCGTTCCTTCTCCGCTGACGACATAGTACCGGTTGGACAGTCCGTCGGAACAGAGTTGATAGATGCTTGCGCTATTTTGCTGCCCCAGCAGCTGCAGGGAGGCATCTTGCGGAATATTTGACATTGAATTCCCCTTTTGGTCCAATCGGGAAACAAATATACTAATTTTTCGTTAATTTTGTATTGGCAACTAACCCGAACAGCGACGATGCTCAGAATCTATTGCAAAAATACGGATACGTACCAGGAGTTCCAGGAAGGGACCACCCTGCTGGAGATGCTCCCCTCCTTCGAGTTCGACCGTCCCTACGACATCCTGTCCGCCAAGGTCAACAATGTCTCCGAGGGCCTCAAGTTCCGCGTCTTCAACAACCGCGACGTCGAATTCCTCGACTACCGCTCCTACGCCGGCCGCAACATCTACTGCCGCTCGCTGAGCTTCCTGCTCTGCAAGGCCGTTCGCGACCTGTATCCGGAATACCGCGTGGTCCTGCGCCGCCCCATTTCCAAGGGTTATTTCTGCAACGTCGACAAGCCTGACGGCGCTCCCCTGGCGGAGGCCGAAGTGGACGCCATCCGCGCCCGGATGCAGGAGCTGGTGGAGAAGGACATCCCCTTCCGCCGCCACGAAGTGCAGGCGGCGGAGGCCATCCGCATCTTCAGCAAGCTCGGCTACGAAGACAAGGTCAAGCTGCTCCGCACCTGCGGAGACGTCTATATCACCTACTACACGCTCCTGGACACGGCCGACTATTTCTACGACGCGCTCGTGCCCAGCACCGGCCTGCTGAAGGTCTGGGCGCTGACGCCCTACCGCGGCGGGATGCTGCTGCGCGTCCCGGACCGTCACGCGCCCGGGCAGCTCGCCCCCTTCTTCGAGCAGCCCAAGACCTTCGACGTGTTCGCGGAGACGCTCGCGTGGAACCGCATCATGGGCCTGGACAACGTCGGCGACGTCAACTGCGCCTGCCAGTGCGGGCGGGCCTCCGAGCTGATCCAGGTCGCCGAGGCGCTCCAGGAGAAGAAGATCGTCCAGATCGCCGAGGAGATCGACCGGCGGCACAGCCTCCCCGACCCCGTGCGCATCGTGCTCATCACGGGCCCGACCAGCAGCGGCAAGAGCACCTTCTGCAAGCGCCTGAGCGTGCAGCTGAAGGCCTGCGGCCTGCATCCGGTATCCTTCTCGACCGACGACTACTTCGTCAACCGCCTCGACACGCCGAAGTTCCCGGACGGGACCTACGACTTCGACAACTTCGAGACGGTCGACCACGACTACCTGCAGGAAGACGTCCTGCAGCTGCTCGCGGGCGAGGAAGTCGAGGTGCCGGAATACAACTTCGTCACCGGCATGCGGGAATACAACCACAAGAAGCTCAAGCTCGACGAGCGCTCGATCCTGCTCGTGGAGGGCATCCACGCCCTCAATCCCGACCTGACCAACCTCGTGCCGGAGTCCTGCAAGTTCCGCATCTTCATCAACACGGTCACGAGCATCTCGCTGGACGACCACAACTGCATCCCGACCAGCGACAACCGCCTGCTGCGCCGCATCGTGCGCGACTTCAACAAAGGCGCCTACACGCCCTGCGAGACCATCGCCAACTGGCCCAACGTCCGCCGCGCGGAGGTCAAGTGGGTCTATCCCTTCCAGGAAACGGCCGACGCGCTCTTCAATTCGTCCTATCTGGTCGAATTCGCGGTGCTGCGCACCCACGCCGAGCGCATCCTGGCCCTGGTGCCGAAGAACTGCCCGGAATACAGCGAGGCGCACCGCCTGCTGCTCTTCCTGCACTACTTCGTCCCGGTGTCCGACAAGGAGCTCCCTCCTACCTCGCTCATCCGCAGCTTCATCGACTAATCACTGTCAGCATACGGAAAAGGCGCCCGCAATCCTGCAGGCGCCTTTCTTTTCAAGCGATCGGGATCGCTTTAGCGAAGCTTCTTGTAGCCGTATTTCGCGGTCTCGCCCAGCTCCAGCTCGATCTTCATCAGGCGGTTGTACTTGGCGATGCGGTCGGTGCGGCTCAGCGAGCCGGTCTTGATCTGGCCGCTGTTGGTCGCGACGGCGATGTCGGCGATCGTCGTGTCCTCGGTCTCGCCGGAGCGGTGGGAGGTCACGGTCGTGTAGCCGTGGCGGTGCGCCATCTCGATGGCGTCCAGCGTCTCGGACAGGGAGCCGATCTGGTTCACCTTGATGAGGATGCTGTTGCCGGCGCCCATCTCGATGCCCTTCTGCAGGTACTTCACGTTGGTGACGAAGAGGTCGTCGCCCACGAGCTGGCAGCGGTCGCCGATGGCCTTGGTGAGCTTCACCCAGCCTTCCCAGTCCTCCTCGGACAGGCCGTCCTCGATGGAGTCGATCGGGTATTTGGTGATCAGCTGCTTGAGGTAGTTGATCTGCTGGTCGGTGGAGAGCTTGCGGCCGCGCGGATCCTTCTTCTTGCCGTCCTTGAGCTGCTTGTAGTCATAGTAGAACTTGCCGTCCTCCTTGAAGCAGAACTCGGACGCGGCGCAGTCCATCGCGATGGTCACGTCCTTGCCCGGCTCGAAACCGGCGTTCTTGATGGCCTCGATGATGCAGTCGAGCGCATCGTTGATGCCCTTCAGCGCGGGGGCGAAGCCGCCTTCGTCGCCGACGGCGGTGCTCAGCCCGCGGCCCTTGAGGACCTTCTGCAGGGCGTGGAAGACCTCGGCGCCCATCCGGACGGCCTCAGCCTCGTTGGCGGCGCCGACCGGGCGGATCATGAACTCCTGGAAGGCGATCGGGGCGTCGGAGTGGGCGCCGCCGTTGATGATGTTCATCATCGGGACCGGGAGGACATAGGTATTGGTGCCGCCCAGATAGCGGTACAGGGGGATCTGGAGTTCGGCGGCGGCAGCCTTGGCGACGGCCAGGGACACGCCCAGGATGGCGTTGGCGCCCAGGTTGCTCTTGGTGGCGGTGCCGTCCAGCTCGATCATCTTCTTATCGATGGCGCGCTGCTCGGTGGCGTCCATCCCGACGATCGCCGGGGCGATCTTCTCGTTGATATTGGCGACGGCCTTCAGGACGCCCTTGCCGCCATAGCGCTTCTTGTCACCGTCGCGAAGCTCGAGGGCTTCGTTCTCGCCGGTGGATGCTCCGGAAGGGACGGCGGCGGTGCCGACGAAACCGGAATCAAGGGTAACTTCTGCTTCGATGGTGGGATTTCCTCTGGAATCGAGGATCTCGCGACCGGTAACTGAAATGATCTGCATAACTATAATCGTTTGGTTCGTAAACTAATATTGGACGCCGCGAAATTAGCAAATCAGGAGCATTTTTCCAGCGGGTTTACTATCTTTGTGGCATCATAAGAAATGATGATTTTACCCGATAATTTCGATCCCGCGGAGCGCGGAGCGCGCGCCCGGGACTATTTCCTGCAGGGATTCAACTGCTGCCAGGCCGTCCTGCTGGCCTTTTCCGACGTGCTCGAAGCCAACCGGCAGGCGACGCCTGAGTTGCTGACCGTGATCGGCTCCGGCTTCGGCGGCGGATTCGCGCGGCTGCGCGAAGTCTGCGGCAGCTTCAGCGCCTGCACGATGCTCGCCGGCTTCATGCTGCCCGCGAACGAAAAGGATATGCAGACGCGCACGGCCAACTACGCGCTCGTGCAGGAGATGGCCGCCGCCTTCCGCGAACGCAACGGCGGCAGCATCGTCTGCCGCGAGCTGCTGGAGAGGCAGGGGCGGCAGCCCGAAGGGCCGGCCCCGTCCGCCCGCACCGCGGAATACTACAAGAAGCGTCCCTGTCCCGAGATCATCCGGAACGCCGCCACCATCGCGGCGGAGAAAATGAAAGAAGCCGCCCGGTAAGGCGGCTTCTTCGTTTATTCGTCGGGGATATCCCGTGATTACATAGCCTGTGCAACGGCGACGGCGACGGCCACGGAGGCGCCGACCATCGGGTTGTTGCCCATACCCAGGAAGCCCATCATCTCGACGTGCGCAGGCACGGAGGAGGAACCGGCGAACTGGGCGTCGGAGTGCATACGGCCCAGGGTGTCGGTCATACCGTAGGAGGCAGGACCGGCAGCCATGTTGTCCGGGTGCAGGGTACGGCCGGTACCGCCACCGGAAGCCACGGAGAAGTACTTCTTGCCGGCGAGGACACGCTCTTTCTTGTACGTGCCTGCGACCGGGTGCTGGAAGCGGGTCGGGTTGGTGGAGTTGCCGGTGATGGAGATATCGACGTTCTCCTTCCAGAGGATGGCCACGCCCTCGCGGACGTCGTCGGCACCGTAGCAGCGCACGCCGCCGCGGACACCTTCGGAGTAACGCTTCTCGCTGACGATCTTCAGCTCGCCGGTAGCGTAGTCAAACTCCGTCTGGACATAGGTGAAACCGTTGATACGGGAGATGATCTTGGCGGCGTCCTTGCCGAGACCGTTCAGGATGACGCGGAGCGGCTTCTGGCGCACCTTGTTCGCCATTTCGGCGATCTTGATGGCGCCCTCGGCGGCGGCGTAGGACTCGTGGCCGGCGAGGAAGGCGAAGCACTCGGTCTCCTCGGAGAGGAGGCGGGCGGCGAGGTTGCCGTGGCCGAGACCGACCTTGCGGTCGTCAGCGACGGAACCGGGGATGCAGAAGGCCTGCAGGCCCTCACCGATGGCCTCGGCGGCCTCGGCGGCGGTCTTCACGCCCTTCTTGATGGCGATGGCAGCGCCCACGACGTAAGCCCACTTCGCATTCTCGAAGCAGATCTTCTGGGTGTCCTCGCAGATCTTGTACGGGTCGATACCCTTGGATTCGCAGATGGCCTTGGCCTCGTCGATGTCCTTGATACCGTACTTGTTGAGAGCGGCGTTAATCTGATTAATGCGACGCTCGTAGCTTTCGAAAAGTGCCATGGTCTCTTACTCTTTACGGGGGTCAATATATTTCACGGCATCGTTGAAGCGGCCGTAGGTGCCTTTGGCCTTCTCGATGGCCTCAGGACCGGTGGCGCCGCCCTTGAGGGCGTCCATGAGCTTGCCGAGGTTGACGAACTCGTAGCCGATCACCTCGTTGTCAGCGTCGAGGGCCATGCGGGTGCAGTAGCCTTCGGTCATCTCAAGATAACGGGAACCCTTGAGCTTGGTGCCGTACATCGTACCCACCTGGCTGCGGAGGTTCTTGCCGAGGTCCTCGAGGGAACCGCCGATGGGCAGACCACCCTCGGAGAAAGCGGACTGGGTGCGGCCGTAAACGATCTGGAGGAAGAGCTCGCGCATCGCCGTGTTGATGGCGTCGCAGACGAGGTCGGTGTTGAGGGCTTCGAGCAGGGTCTTGCCCGGCAGGATCTCGGAAGCCATGGCGGCGGAGTGGGTCATACCCGAGCAGCCGAGGGTCTCGACGAGCGCCTCTTCGATGATGCCGTCCTTGACGTTGAGCGTCAGTTTGCAGCAACCCTGCTGCGGAGCGCACCAGCCGATGCCGTGAGTAAGACCGGAGATGTCTTTGATCTCCTTTGCATGCACCCACTTCCCTTCCTCAGGGATCGGTGCGTTGGCGTGGTTGGCGCCTTTTGCAACGCAGCACATCTGCTGCACTTCTTTTGTGTAAATCATATAAACTGGATAAAAGTTAGATCCGCATGTGTTTTATCCTGCAAATTTAACAAAACGGCGTGAATTAGCAAAGCGCGAAGCCGCAGATCCGGCGATTATTTGTATCTTCGCAGGGTATGATGCACGCAGCCGATACCATCTGTGCGCCGGCCACCTCCGCCGGCACGGGCGCCATCGCCGTCATCCGCGTCAGCGGACCGGACGCGCTGGCGGTCGTGGACCGCGTGGTCGCGTTCCGTTCCGGGACGGCGGCCGGCGCGGCGGGCTACACCGTCAAGTTCGGCAACGCCGCCGGGCTGGACGACGTCCTCGTGAGCATTTTCCGCGCGCCGCGCTCCTACACGGGCGAGGACGCCGCGGAGATCAGCTGCCACGCCTCCCCCTACATCGTCGGCGCCCTGCTGGACAAGCTGACGGAGGCGGGCTGCCGGCTCGCGGAGCCGGGCGAATTCACGCGCCGCGCGTATGTCAACGGCAAGATGGACCTGGCGCAGGCGGAGGCGGTCGCGGACGTGATCGCCGCATCGTCCGCAGCGCAGCATCGCGTCGCGATGAACCAGCTGCGGGGCGGCTATTCCGCCGAACTGCGCGGCCTGCGCGGGCAGCTGCTGGAGCTCACTTCCCTGCTCGAGCTGGAACTCGATTTCAGCGAGGAGGACGTCGAATTCGCCGACCGTTCGCGGCTGCGCGAACTGCTGGACACCGCCTGCTCGCACTGCCGGCAGCTCGCCGACTCGTTCCGCCTGGGCAACGCCATCAAGAACGGCGTGCCCGTCGCCATCGTCGGCGCGCCCAACAGCGGCAAGAGCACGCTCCTGAACGCCCTGCTGCGCGACGACCGCGCCATCGTGTCCGACATTCCCGGCACGACGCGCGACACCGTCGAGGAGACGTGCGTCATCGACGGCGTGCTGTTCCGTTTCATCGACACCGCCGGCATCCGGGACGCCTCCGACGAGGTCGAGCGCCTCGGCATCGAGCGGACCTTCCGCAAGATCGGCGAAGCCGAGATCGTCCTGGGCGTCGTCGATGCCTCAATGCCGCAGGAGGCCGTTTCCGAAGCCATTTCCGCGATCGCGGACCGCGTCGACCCCGCCCGGCAGAAGCTTCTCATCCTGCTGAACAAGGCGGACAAATCTCCGGACGCCGCCGCCCCGGATGGCCGCTTCGACGCGCTGCGCCTCTCCGCCAAGCACGGCGCCGGCCTCGAAGAGCTGCGCGCCGCCCTGGCCGCCCGCGCCGGCATCGCCTCCGCCACGGGCACGCTCGTCACCAACGCCCGCCACGCCGCGGCGCTCCGCGAAGCCGCCGACGCGCTCCGCGCCGTCTCCGACGGCCTCGACCGCGGCATCCCCTCCGACCTCCTGGCGGAGGACCTCCGCGCCGCCCTCGCCGCCCTCGGCTCCATCACCGGCCTCATCACCACCGACGAAGTCCTCGGCGAGATCTTCAGCAAGTTCTGCATCGGGAAATAGCAAGCCCGGGCAACCGCTGCCGATTACCTGATCATGTCTATGATATACTTGGCGAGTCCCGCAGAAACGGGTGTCCTGTAAGCCATGTAAAGCATAAAGGGGATCCGGACGACGGCATACGGGACGAGGCGTTTTACAAGCGCATCAATCTGCGCTGCCGTGTCGATTCCATAATAAGCCTTGACGAAGATGTCCCAATGCTCCAGCATCTGGGTTCTGTCCAGATGGAAAAGAGCCTTCTGCCTTTCTTCGTCCAGACGGTTGGTAAAGATCCACAGCTGTGCTACATCCCATTCGGGGACGCCGTAGGAGAACAGTCCCAGGTCTATCCAGAGTTCCCGCTTTCCGTCCGTGATCAGATTCCCGGTCTGAAGGTCTCCATGGAGACATGTCGGCGTATCCGGCACGGTGTCAAGGAAGGCAAAGACTTTATCGCGAAGGTAATCCGGGACAGATGGCTCATTCCGGTAGAACGCCCGGATCATCTCCCGGAACGACGGCAAGGCAGCTGTGTCAGCCTTCATCCCGTGCAGATCCCTGGACAGCTGAGCGAAGCGTAGCGAGAGCGGTCGCATCAGGGACGGGTCGTCGGCGATGAGGCGGGAGAAGGACTTTTTCCCGGGGATGAGTTCGTATTCCGCCCCCAGCCTGTCCCCGTCAGTAACCAGTCGGTAAGGCTCCGGGGAAGGAATTCCCATGTCAAAGACGATCCTGGCCGTGCGGAAGTCCCGCAGGGCCTCATCGGCCTCGAAGCCTTTGTTATAGAGCTTGGCCAGTCTGGGCTCCGTCTTGTGGGTATAGGCGACGGCAGTTGCGCCTTCTCCGGTACGGATGTAGTCGTCAATGTCTATTCGCTGGTACATGAAGGGCTTATCTTTCAATTTCCAATCGCAGGACCCGCATGGGACGGTCGCAACCGGCAAAGGATTCATCGACGCAAGTCTCGCCGGTAGGGACGAAGCCGCACTTCTCCATCACCCGGCCGCTGGCCGGATTGTCAATGAAGTGGCTGCTGATCAGCGATTTGATGTCCGTCGTCCGACGGATCCGGTCGATCATCATCCGCAAGGCTTCGGTGCAGATGCCCTGATTCCAGAAGGGTTTCCCCACCCAGTAGCCCACGAGCGGTTCTCCCTCGCGGGACGGGAGATTGTTTCCCTCACAGGGCACGTATCCCATTGCGCCGATCGCTTCGCCGGACGCTATGAGCTCAATCGCCCAGGTGGTGTCATTGCGGAAAACGGTCCGGATCACGTCCAGGCTCTCCTCCTCCGTCTTATGCGGCGGCCAGCCGGCACGCGGCCCCACATCCGGGTCGGAAGCATATTTGAACAAGGCCTCGGCGTCACTTTCGCGCCAGGGGCGCAGTCGTATTCTGTCAGTCATACGGACAAAGATACACAGAATCTTCAATCCTTGACCGTCCGGATTATCATGAACTAAAAATGCGTAACTTTGGGCCATGGATGTATGCAGTACCCGGATAATCATTAACCATTCTACATTAGATAATAAACATTATGAGAACCTTGACCAAAAACTTCACCGCGCTTGTATGCGCTGCCGTCTGCACAGCGTGCAGTCTTCAAACGGCCGAGCAGAAACTCGACACTTATTTCGACGCCCTTGACGGGCATTTTATGGGAAGCATCGTGGTCCGACAAGATGGGAAGACCATTTACCAGCGCTCGATGGGCTGGGCCGATCTTGAGAATCAGATTCCCGCTACAGCCGAGACGCAGTACCGCATCGGGTCGGTTTCGAAAACCTTCACGGCAGTGCTGGTGATGAAAGCCGCCGCCGAGGGGCGCCTGTCGCTCAGCGACTCCATCGCCAAGTATTTTCCCGATGCAAAAATACCTAATGCAGAGCAGATTACCATTGACCAGCTATTGCAGCATCGCAGCGGTTTGGTGGATATCACAACCGACAAGCCGTACGAGTATTATACCTACTTCACTACGCCGCAGACGCGCCAGCAGATACTTGAACGTGTGGCCGCCGCGGGTACAAACTTTCAGCCCGACAGCGAGTACCGCTACTGCAACACTGGCTACAACCTGCTGGGTTACATTCTTGAAGATGTGTGGGGAAAACCTTATGCTGAAATCATCAACGACCAGATCGTCAGCTTGTTAGATTTGCAGCACACACGCTACAGCGAAGCCATAGATCCGCTACGCGGTGATGCACGCTCGTATACGCTGCTCGACAGTTGGCAGGTTCAGCCCGAAACCGATGCCTCGGTGGCCATTGGCGCAGGCGCCCTGGCGTCAACACCCGCCGACCTTGCAAGATTCGGCGAGGCCTTGGTTGGCGATGTCTTCGGCGACAACATCTTTGAGCAGATGAAGCAAGTCAGAGACGCCTACGGACGTGGCCTCGTGCAGTTCACCTACGGCGACCACATCGGCTATGGCCACGCAGGCCTGATTGACGGATTCTCATCAAAACTCGTTGTGTTCGATAACGTTACGATCGCTTATTGCTCGAACGGCACCGACTACGATGCCAACCTGATCATCCCGGCTGTCCTTGACGCTTTGAACGGCAAAACAATCGAGATTCCGGATTTCGACAGATATGTACAGCTCACGCCTGAGCAACTTGCCTCATACGCAGGCACTTACAAGTGCGATGCACTCTCAATGGAAGTCACCGTCAGTGTCGCGGGCTCCCGTTTGAGCGTACAGGCCATCGGGCAGCAGTCATTCCCGCTCGACGCCGTTTCAGCCGACCAATTCGAGAACGCGATCGTGGGTGTTGCCATTACCTTTGCGCCGGATCGTAAAACGGTCATCCTCAAGCGAGCGGGGCAAGAGTTCGAGTTCGCGAGAGTTGGAGACGATTAAGGATGAGCCCCGGCAATCCATCTGGACTGTCGGGGCCT
>Ga0265300_10001914_pt1 | contig 18770 bp, 10 predicted proteins | sample AusTroGonzalo_MG_FD_193482 | JGI IMG/M metagenome (GOLD analysis project Ga0265300, IMG submission 193482) | Bovine rumen microbial communities from tropical cattle in Woodstock, Queensland, Australia - Gonzalo_03 | ecosystem: Host-associated > Mammals > Digestive system > Stomach > Rumen ...
TAATCTAGAGGCTATTACCGATTCTGCTGATATGGCTTGGATAGCCTATAAGTCGAAAGAACAGAGTTATTTGGAGCACTCATTTGATTGGCCGTTGCCGATATCTACCGACAGGTTCATCAACGCGTTGTTTACGGATGCCAGCCATTTGTCAAAGTCAAACAGGGAGAAATTGCTCTCCGAATTGCATACTATCGCTTCGGATATGCAAGATGTAGAGCTTAACGTCTCGCTCTATGATATCTTTACGGAGGAGGAGATGAGGGCTGTGTACAATCTCAACAACCGTAGGATGACGCTTCATAATGGCGATGAGATCATGAATAAAGGTATTGCAGCCCGTTGTGCCACATCGCTGTGGAATCGTATTGAGGATGATGCAGATGCTGCTATCGCCAGAGGAGGCGTGGGAGCAGACCTCCGTTTTGGTCACGATACGAATCTCTATCGTCTGATGACACTGATGGGGATAGATCATAAAGGAAAGAGGAAAGAGGAAGGAGGAAAGAGTTATGACTTGATGGATGAAATACTCCCCATGGCAGCAAATTTGCAAATGGTGTTTTATAGAGGAAAGCGTAAAGAGGAAGGTGGAAGGAGAAATGATGAGGTGCTGGTACAGCTGCTTCTCAACGAGCATCCAGTTGAGATTGGTAACCTCCTTCCTGTTTCCTCGTTCCACCTTCCACAATACATCTACCGTTGGGAGGATTTAAAGCTGCATGTGGCCAATCGTCTGCACTATCTGGAGCATCTGCGCCAGCTTTGTGCCTTGAATACGATGGTGGGAACGGCTCCTGCGAATACCAAGACGGCAGGGCTCTTTGGCAAAGGCTCTGAGGAACATGGTCAGACGTTGCCAGCTGTATTGGTGCCTAATGGCCAGAATTTCTGGACACCTCAGACACGGGATACGGAGAAGAAGTGCATAGCACCGTTTTATTATACGGACTCACTGTTTCAGGGCATCCGCAACAGTCATTGGATTGTGGGTGGCTGTACGCAGGACTATGGTTCGTTTACCTTAGCGGCCCTTACTGGCAAACTGCGTCTGAGACCTGAGGAACGGGCGACGCATTTCACTCACGTAGACGAGATTTCGCATCCCCATTATTATGCCGTCCATTTGTATCAGGAACACCTGAAGGTGGAGATGACGGGTAGTAGTCATGCAGCAATATTCCGTATCACGCCAGAACAGGATGGTCTTGTGCATATTGTTTTGAATCACAACAGCGATGAGGGTGAGGGATACTTGGAGATTGATAATCAGGAAAAGACCATCTATGGCTATAACCCTGTGCATCGTATCTATCAGGGATGGGGAGAGCCTGCTGGTTTCAGCGGTCATTATCTATTGCAAGCCTACGATGAAATCGCGGATTTTGGCATTGATAGTCTCTGTGCTTGGTTCACGTTCCAGGGTAAGGCCCATGAGCCGATTATCCTGAAGGCAGCCACCTCGTTTACTTCGAAAGAGGGTGCCGTCAATAACTTTGTTGCTGAGGCTGAGGGGCACGATTTTGAAAGTATGATGGAGGATGTAGCGTTGCAGTGGACGACGCGTCTGCATGCCATTGATGTGGAGGATCAGGATACGGCTCGTGTGAATCAGTTTTATGGCGCGCTTTATCGCTGCTCTTTCCTGCCTCGTGAGATGAGCGATGCAGATGGTGACTATCCTAGATTCTCTAGTGGGACTAGAATATCTAGTAATTCTAGTAATTATAGAAAATACTATGGTGATTTCTCGATGTGGGATACTTATCGTGCTGTTCATCCGTTATATAACCTCATTGCTCCCCAACAGTCAGCAGATATGATGCAGTCGTTGGTGACGATGTATGAACAAGGGGGCTGGTTGCCTATCTTCCCTTGCTGGAACAGCTATACCGCTGCGATGATTGGCGACCATTGTTCTGTGGCGTTGGCGGATGCTTATGTGAAAGGAATCCGCGATTTCAACGTGGAAAAGGCATACGAGGCGATGCGAAAGAATGCCTTTGAGATACCAGTCTCATACGAGGATTATAAGAATGGTATGGGGCGCAGGGCTCTGGAGAGTTATCTGAAGTACGGCTATATCCCCTTGGAGGATAGCGTGAAAGAAGCCTATCATCAGGAGGAACAGACTTCGCGCACCCTCGAATATGCGTTCGACGATTTCGCGGTTGCCCAATTGGCAAAGGCATTGGGTAAGAATCAGGATTATGCAGAATTGATGCGTCGCTCTGAGAATTGGCGTAACGTTATCAACCCCAAGACAGGTTATTGCGATGGGCGTCATGAGCCAAAGAAGCTATCCAAGAAGAAATCAGATGGTGGTCTGTTTGAGGGTAATCTCGATTTTATTCATCGCAAGCCCTATATCACTGAGGGGGCAACCTGCCACTATACTTGGTATGTGCCTCAGAATGTGGAAGGGCTCATAGATATGCTAGGTGGCCCTGGGAAATTCGAGGAGAAACTAGACTCGATGTTTACCGAGGGGAGATACTGGCACGGCAACGAACCTTGTCATCAGATAGCCTATTTATACGTTTTTATCGGTAAAAGAGATAAGACCATTCAGCGTGTGGCGCATATCCTCGATACAGAATACAACGACACACCAGGAGGTCTCTCAGGCAATGATGATGCCGGTCAGATGTCGGCTTGGTATATCTTCTCATCGATGGGTTTCTATCCCGTCTGCCCTGCTTCTGACCAATATATGCTTTCTGAGCCTCGTTTCAAGAAGGTGACGCTGAACTTACAAGGTGGCAAGAAATATGTGATAACACTTCAATCCCTGCCCAAAGATAGGAACTATATCACCCACGATGAAATCGTTAGAGGAAACTGATGGGGTTTACTTAAAGATGAGTGTGGTTAGTTTATCTGTGGCGAACAGTTCGTTCGCCACTTTCTGTATGTCCTCGGCTGTGACTTTATCGATGCTTTCGTAAAGGTGGGTGATATCTTTCTCCCAGCCATAATGCAGGAAACTCTTGCCAAAGTCGAGGGCAAACTGTTCGTGGTTGTCGCAGGCAATGGCAATCTGACCTTTCAGCTGACGCTTGGCATTGCGTAGCTGTGTGGCACTGAGCGGTTTAAGCATGACCTTGTCGAGTTCGCGCCGCACCAGTCGCAGGCATTTTTTTACATCATGCGGGTCGCAGCCGAAATAAACGCTCCAGATACCGGTGTCACTATAACTCACCATCGTACTCTCAACGGTATAGACCAGTCCGTTGCGTTCTCTAAGAGAGAGGTTCAGACGGGCATTCATGCCTGGTCCTCCTAATATATTATTAAGAAGGTAGAGAGGAATGCGGAGTGGGTGGTGGATGTCGTAGGCCCGTGTGCCCAGCATGACGTGGGCTTGGTGAGTGCCAAGGTCTTTGGTGATGATTTCTTTGTTTATAGTTGATAGTTTATAGTTTATAGATGATTTGTCTGCAGGCGGAGTAATCAACTCTAAACTATAAACATTAAACAATAAACTGTTCAATATCTTGCAAAGCCGCTTGAAATCAATATCGCCATAGGCAAAGAAGATGGCATTGTCAGGACGATAGTAACGACGCACAAAGTGCAGGGCATCCTCTGTCGTATAGGTGCGCAGTTGCTCAGCCTTGCCAAGGATGTTATGCCCTAAAGGATGACCTTCAAAGAGGATATTTTCGAATTCGTCGTAGATGAGTTCTGCTGGCGAATCATTATAACTCTCGATTTCATCGCATATTACCTCCACTTCCTTATCGATTTCCTGTTGCGGATACTGGCTATGGAAAACGATATCTGTCAGCACGTTGACGGCCTGAGCGAAATGTTCTTTCGAGATGGCAGCATAGAAGGTGGTGTCTTCCTTGTTGGTGAAGGCATTGAGTTCACCACCCAGGCCCTCTAAGGCATTGATGATCTGAATGGCATTGCGCTTCTTCGTGCCCTTGAAGGTCATGTGTTCGCAGAAATGGGCCATACCCTCTTCACCCGATAGTTCGTCACGGGTACCTGCTGCTACTTGATAACCACAGTAAACTACCCGCGAAGCCGATGGCAGATGGATGATTCGCAGGCCATTTTCGAGGGTATAAGTGTTGTATTTCGTCATTTTGTGCGCAAAATTACAAAAAAACTATGAACTTTGAACTATGTAATCGAATTTATTCGCTTTGCTTGCAAAGAATTATGAATTATTTCTTACCTTTGCACCATTAAATAATAAAACAATGCGAAAAGTAATAGGAATTGGCGAGACAGTTCTCGACATCATCTTTAAGAATGATCAGCCAATCGGTGCAGTGCCTGGCGGGTCGGTATTCAATGGCGTCATCTCATTAGGCCGTTCTGGCGTGCCCGCCTCGTTTATCAGTGAGACGGGTAACGACCGTGTGGGCCAGCGCATCATCGCTTTCTCGCGTGAGAATGGGGTGAATGCTGATAATATTGCAGTCTATCCTGAATCGAAGTCACCAGTGTCTCTGGCGTTTCTCAACGAGAATAACGATGCGGAATACATCTTCTATAAGGATCACCCGCATGATCAGCTGGATTTTGTCTATCCTGACATGCAGCCTAATGACATCGTGATGTTCGGATCATATTATGCTGTGAATCCTGTGATCCGTCCGCAGGTGGCGGCTTTCCTCGATCATGCCAGAAACAACGGAGCTATTATCTATTATGATGTCAATTACCGTGCCTCGCACAAGCATGAGGTAATGAAACTGACGCCCAATATTCTGGAGAACCTGGAGTATGCAGACATCGTGCGTGGCTCGTCGGAAGACTTTGACATCTTATATAAGAAAACGGATGCCGATGCCATTTACCGTTCTCAGATAGCTTTCTATACTAAGAACTTTATTCTGACGCAGGGCAGTGATCCTGTGGAACTGAGGGCTGTGGGCGATATCAAGAAGCAGTATGAGGTGGAGCGGATGGAGACGCTGAGTACTATCGGTGCTGGCGATAACTTCAATGCAGGCTTTGTCTATGGTCTGATAAAGTATGGTGTCACCAGAGATATGATTATGAACGGATTCGAAGAGGAACTATGGGATAAGTTGATTGCCTGCGCCCAGAAGTTCTCTGCCAATGTCTGTAAGAGCATCGACAATAGCGTGGACAAGACTTTCGGTCAGCTGATGGCACAGGAGATGAAAGCTTATCAGGCAGAAACCCTATAGGCAATCTTAGGAGATCCTAGGAGGACCTAGGCATTTATTATCTGGCTGATTTCTTCGATGGAATCAGCCTTTTTTATGTATTGCTGCCAATCGCCACGAATCATTCCTTTGCCTTGAAGTTCGTTGAGCAGAGCGATGAGCGAGTTCCAAAAACCATTCATATTATAAAGGATAACCTTTTTCTGGTGATAGCCAATGGTGGCTGAGGAGGCCACGGTAAATATCTCGTCGATAGTACCGATGCCACCTGGCAGGGCAATAAACACATCGCTTTGGTCCATCATCAATTGTTTCCTGTCGCTGAGGTTATCGCAAGGGATATCCACATCGACATAGTCGCTGATACGGCCAGCATCCTCTACAATCATTGGCACAATGCCGATGGTATGGCCTCCTGCTTCCTTTGTAGCTTTGGCGACACATTCCATCAAACCTTGATTCACTCCGCCATACACGATGGTATGACCATTCTCTGCAGCCCACTTTCCAAGCTCTTCCGTCATCGTAAAGAACTCAGGGTCAATCTGCTGATTCGCAGAACAAAATACACATATCTTCATATCTGCTGCAAAGATACGAATTTTTTTTGTAACTTTGCACCCAAGATGAAGACATTTGAAGAATTAGGCGTCAGCGGAGAGATCCGTAAAGCCATTGAAGAGTTGGGGTTTGTGCAGCCGATGCCTGTGCAGGAGGCTGTGATTCCTTATCTCTTAGAGAACAAAAACGATGTGATTGCCCTTGCCCAGACGGGTACGGGTAAGACGGCAGCCTTTGGCATTCCCCTGTTGATGCGTATTGACACCATGCGACGCAGTCCTCAGGCCTTGGTGCTGAGTCCTACGCGAGAGTTGTGCTTGCAGATCACGGACGACATCCGCGACTTTGCCAAGTATATGGACGGGGTGCATGTGGAGGCTGTCTATGGCGGTGCTTCGATAGAGCCTCAGATGCGGTCGCTGAAGAAGGGCGTGCAGATTATCGTGGCGACGCCTGGTCGTTTGGTTGATTTGAAGAACCGTGGCGTAGCAGACCTGAGTGGCATCCAGAACATCGTGCTTGATGAGGCTGATGAGATGCTGAACATGGGCTTTTCAGAGAATATCAGCGAGATCTTCGAGTCGATAGATGCGAACCATAGTACGCTCATGTTTTCAGCGACGATGAGTCGTGAGGTGGAGCGCGTGGCTAAGAAATACCTGCACGACTATCAGGAAATCGTTGTAGGCAGTCGTAACGAGGGCGCAGAGAACGTGAACCATATCTATTATATGGTGAATGCGAAGGACAAATATCTTGCCCTGAAACGTATCGTTGATTATTACCCCCGTATCTTTGCTATCATCTTCTGTCGTACGAAGATTGAGACACAGGAGATAGCAGATAAACTCATCAAGGACGGTTATAATGCGGAGTCGTTGCATGGCGACCTCAGCCAGCCACAGCGCGATCTGACGATGCAGAAGTTCCGCCAGCATCTCACGCAGTTGCTCGTGGCAACGGATGTGGCAGCCCGCGGACTCGACGTGGATGACCTCACACATGTGATTAACTTTGGATTGCCAGACGACATCGAGAACTATACCCATCGCTCTGGACGTACAGGTCGAGCAGGCAAGAAGGGCACTTCGATCTCGATTGTCCACAGTCGCGAGAAGTTCAAGATCCGCAATATCGAAAAAGAGATAGGCAAGCAGTTTGTGGAGGCTAAGATTCCTTCTGCTGAGGAAATCTGTAAGAAGCAACTTTACAAGGTGATGGACCAGATTGTGAAAACGGATGTCGATGACGAGGAGATCGCTCCCTTTATGCAGGATATCAATCGTTACTTCGAGTATATCGATAAGGACGAGCTGATTAAGAAGATTGTGTCTCTGGAGTTTGGTAAGTTCTTGGCTTATTATGCGGAGGCACCTGAGATTGATGCTGTTGTTCCGGATAAGAAGGAAAAGAGACCTCAGAGCGACAAACAGAAACTGCAGAACAAGGCGCAGAAGGGCTACAAACGACTCTTTATCAATCTTGGCAAGCGCGATGGCTTCTATCCTGGTGAGCTTATGCAGACGCTGAACCGTTTCGTGGGAGGTCGTCAGGAAGTAGGCCATATTGATCTGCTTGATACGATTTCTTATTTCGAAGTGCCTGAGAAGGACGCAAAGAAGGTAATGATTCAGCTGACGGGCATTCGCCATAAAGGGCGCACCGTTCGTTGTAATGATGCTGATGAAAAGCCCGATTCCATCGAGAAATCAAAGAGCAAACCTAAGCGACAGAAGAAAGAAGATTGGCGTAGTTTGATGGGTAAAGTCCCTCGTGACCTTCGTGGTCCTGAGCCTGATTTTTCTGAAGAGGGCTGGGCGATGCGTAAGCCTCGCAAAAAGAAGAAATAGAAAGAGCCTCGCCAACGCGAGGCTCTTATTGTTTTAATAAGTGGCACTTATTCCGCAATAACCCTTCCTTATTATGCAATAACCTGCCCTTATTTCAGATTACTTGGCGTTTATCTCTTTGATAAGTCTATCAGACTTGCCCCACTTCTCCATCATATAGAGCACGTAGCGGATATCCACACCGATACAGCGGGCCAGTTGCTTATCGAAGAAGATGTCCGAGCTTAGGCTATCCCAGTTACCATCGAAGGCCAGACCAATGAGTTCACCCTTGCCATTGAACATCGGTGAGCCGGAGTTTCCACCAGTGATATCATTGTTCGACAGGAAGCAGAGATGCAGTTTTCCCGTGGTTTTATCGGTATACTTTCCGAAGTCCTTGGCAGAAAGCAGTTCCTTCATGATAGGCTCAGCTTCGTAGTCGATTACACCTTTCTCGCCCTGTTCCATCTTCTTCACGATGCTGCTGGCCTCGGTGTAATAGCCTGATGGCTGTCCTGCCAACAGGTATTCACCCACTTGTCCGTAGCTCAGACGCATAGTGAAGTTGGCATCGCTGTAATTGGGCATATCCTCCTCCATGCGCAGTTTGGCAGCACAGAGATAGCGTTCCTGATTGTCGATGCTGTCGTAAGTGCTCAGCAGGTCTGCACGGATCTCTGCCAAAGTAGCGATAAGGCTTTCACCATAAGATACGCCAGGATCTTTGTGATAGTTCTTCTTATTCACGAAGATCTTCTTGTTGCTTTTCATCAGCTGCGACTTCTTGAAGAGATAGTCCACAAATTGCTGATAGTCGCCACCGAACTTACTGTCAACGATCTGATAAAAATCGGGCTGGTATTTCTCTTCCACCTGCTCACGGTAGTATTTCATTAGCGCTGCCAACACTTCACGATCGAGGTTCAGGTCCCAGGTGTCGCTGTTGTCTTTGAACTCGATATACTGCTTCTTAGGCTTGTCTTTATCGCCTTTCACTTCGATGCCTCTCGTTACTCTCAGGGCACGATTGGTCATTTCGTCATTCCGTCCGAAGGTCTCATTGAAGAACATCATCGCACGAACGGCGTTAAAGCGCTTCTTGTAGAAGTTCTCGAGCTTGTTGAAGTCGAGCTTGTCCTTCAGGAAGCCTGTAGAGTCCTGCCACTGACGGATCTTAGCCTCATAGGCGGCCTTCTGTTGGATAAGTCCGATGCTGTCGATACATTTGTTCATACCGATGGAGTTCTTCCAGTAGTTGGAACTCTGTGCATACTTCGAGTCGTACTTGATACGAACGGCTTCAGAGGCACGCATGTGGCGGATCATGATGTCCTGCTTGATCTCACGGGTCTGATAGCGGGGCTTGTTCTGGGCATCGCGACGCTCCAGAATGCCGTAGCTCGACAGATAACGGCTGGTGCTGCCAGGATAGCCGAGGGTCATTGAGAACGAGCCTGGCTGATAGCCCTGCAGCGAAACCTGCGCCCACTTCTTGGGGTGCATGGGGACATTATCCTTTGAGTATTTCGCAGGACCACCTGTCTTGGGGTCTACATAGATGCGGAAAACAGAGAAGTCGCAGGTCTGACGAGGCCACATCCAGTTGTCTGTCTCACCACCGAACTTTCCCATCGACTTGGGCAGCGCAAACACCAAGCGTACGTCTTCGTAGTCGCGATAGGTGGTCAGGAAGAATCTGTTGCCCTCATAGAACGGCTTGATCTCTACACGCAGGGTGGAGTCTTTGGCCCTCATCTGCTTCTGGATGGCGTTCTCTAAAGAGTCTACGAGATAGGCTCCACGTCCCTTCTCTGCACGCTTTTCATAGCCGAGGGAATCGAGTAGGGCGGTAATGTCCTTCTGTTCCACCATGAAACTCACGAAGAGGTTTTTGTTTGGCAGTTCTTCTTCGTACGAGTTGGAGATAAAGCCATTGAGCATATAGTCGTGCTCCACAGTGGAGTGACTGCGGATGGCCTCAAAACCGCAATGGTGATTCGTAAATACGAGGCCATCAGGTGAAACGACTACACCTGAACAGAAACCGCCAAAATTCACTACGCAGTTCTTGACGGCCTGATCGCCTTCATAGAGTGCGCCGTATGGCAGTTCATAATTTTCCATTTTCATTGTCTCGTAGACCGCATTCGGCAGGTTGTACAGCGTCCACATGCCTTCATCTGCCTTAGCAGTGAATAGTGAACAGTGGATAGTGAATAGTAAAAACAGTAATTTCTTCATATCTTATCTATTTTTTGAATTTCTTTCCGATAATAGGCAGCTTTGACAAGGGGAGATCCCTTTTAATTATCATGCCTATAAAGCATAGGATCAGCAACGTATTGATGGCGATGGACAGCCACATCGACAATTTCTCGTGGAGCAGTGTCATCACAACGAAGGTAATGAAAGCAAGAATGGTATAGAGTGCAATCTCCTTCAACGGATAGTAAAGAGGATAGTACTTCTGTCCTACGAAATAGGATGCTACCATCGCCACACCGTAACCAGCCACACCTCCCCAGGCACAGGCCATGTAGCCGTATTTGGGTACGAAGAAATAGTTCACTGCCAACAGCACGACGCATCCGATGCCAGAGAACCATGCACCCCAAATGGTCTTGTCGATGATTTTATACCAGAACGACAGATTGAAATAGATTCCCATCATAATCTCTGCTGCCATCACGATAGGCACGACTTTCAGACCTACCCAATAATCAGGGTTTCTGACGATGTATTTAAGGATGTCGATATATCCAACCACCATCAGGAACGCCAAAAGGGTAAAGATGATGAAGTATTTCATCGCTTGTTCATACATCTCGTGCTGACCCTTTTCCTTCACACCCGAGAAAACAATCGGTTCGTAGGCAAAGCGGAAGGCTTGGGTAATCATTGCCATGATCATCGCAATCTTCGAACAGGCACCGTAAATACCGAGTTGCTCCAGCATTTCACTTTTGCTACCTTCGTAGATATAGGGGAAGAGCATTTTGTCGGCAGTCTGGTTCAGGATGCCTGCGATGCCCAGCACGAGAATAGGCCACGAATAGCTGAGCATGGTGCGCAGCAGCTTGGTGTCCATTTTCCAGCTGAAGCCCGTGTACTCCGTAAAGAGACAGAGGGCGAGCATTGCTGAGCAGACAAGGTTGATATAGAAGGCATAGCCCACATCCTTACCATCCATCCAAGCGAAGTAGATAAGGTTGAGCAGAATGCTCACTACGATGTTCAGCAATTTCAGTGATGCAAACTTGATGGCTTTCTTCTGCTGTCGCAGATGGGCGAAAGGGATGCAGAGAAAGGCATCGATGGCCACCGTTATTGCCATCACCCAGACGTATTCAGGATGATCGCCATAGCCCATCAACGAACTGATGGGGTTGATGAAGATGATGACCAATGCAGCGAAGAGGACTGAGACAGTACCCACGCTTATCAATGTGGTGGAATAGACCACCTGCGAGTCTGTATGTGTCTTGTTGGTGAATCGGAAATAGGTGGTCTCCATGCCAAAGGTGAGGATCACCAGGATCAGCGCTACGTAAGCATACATATTTGTAATGATGCCATAGCCACCCGAAGCTGCTGAGAGTTGGGCCGTATAGAGTGGCACCAGCAGATAATTCAAGAATCTACCGATGATACTCGAGAGACCATAAATGGCCGTATCTTTTGCTATTGTTTGAAGTTTGCCCATAACTATTCACTATTCACTGTTCACTATTCACTGAAAGAATAAGTATGCGATTGCGATGGCAGCGATGATGCCTGCCAGGTCTGCCAGGAGTCCACAGGTCACAGCGTGGCGGGTCTTGACAATGCCCACACTGCCAAAGTAGACGGCGAGAATATAGAAGGTGGTGTCTGTAGAGCCTTGGAAGATACAGCTCAGGCGTCCGATAAACGAATCAGCGCCATAAGTGGTCATCGCATCCACCATCATGCCTCGTGCACCGCTGCCTGAAAGAGGTTTCATCAGGGCTGTAGGCAGCGCGCCAACGAAATCACTATTACCACCACAGGTCTCCACGCTCCACTTAATACCGTCGATAAGCATGTCCATTGCTCCAGAAGCACGGAACACACCGATGCCCACGAGGATGGCCACCAGATAGGGAATGATGCGGACGGCTGTAGTGAAGCCATCTTTTGCGCCTTCGATGAAGGCATCGTATACATTGACCTTCTTTCTGATGCCAGCCAGGATGAAAGCAATGATAATCGTCATCAACAGGATATTGGCCGTTGAGGTACTCACCTTGTTCATCAACATGGAGTCCAATTGCCCGAACCCCCAGATGATGGCTGCCACCATGATGGCTGCGCCACCTAAGAAGAGCAGAATTGTACGGTTCAGCAGATTGATCTTCTGGAAAAGGCTCGTAATGATAATGCCTGCCAAAGTGGAGAAGAACGTTGCCAATAGGATAGGGATAAAGATGTCCGTAGGTTGGGTGGCGCCCATTTGGGCGCGATACACCATAATAGAAATAGGTATTAGCGTCAGACCGCTGGTGTTCAGCACCAGGAACATGATCATTGGATTCGAGGCTGTATCTTTCTTGGGGTTCAGTTCCTGCATCTGCTCCATCGCCTTTAGACCGAGGGGCGTGGCAGCATTGTCCAAACCCAGCATGTTGGCTGCAATGTTCATGAAGATAGAGCCCGTGACGGGATGACCCTTGGGGATTTCAGGAAACAGTTTGGAGAACAGCGGACTCAGCATCCTGGCCAGAATATTCACCACACCACCCTTCTCACCGATTTTCATGATACCGAGCCAGAGAGCCAATACACCAGTCAGACCTAAGGAAATCTCAAAGGCTGTTTTCGACGACGAGAATGTAGAGTCCATCATCGCAGGAAATACCTCGAAGTCTCCTAAAAAAACGAGTTTCACCAGCGCAATTACAAACGCGATGATGAAAAATGCTATCCAAATCCAATTTAATACCATATCAGCGGGCAAAGTTACACATTATTTTCGAATTATACAAATGGAACCGCCTCTAATATGTAACCTAATGTACAAAAAAAGAGCGCCTGCTCACGCAGGCACCCTCCATCAAGGTTAATATCTAAGTATTTGATGATTTCTTAATACCAGGATACAGAAGGATTTATTACCCACTGGCTAAAGTTCCTATACGTGAGTTCAATATCATCACGCTCATTACACCATACAAAACTGGGTTTAACAGCGATCTTGTGAGGAGCTCTACCCTGATTGCATTCCAAAACGACAATTCCCTGAGGTTTATCTACCTTAACTTCAATATCAAGTCCATGAGAAACTGCGTCAATTTCAATTAGAACGGGATCTTCGTTAGGACCTCTTCCTGTGTTAATCATAACGTTGGTAGGACGATTTCCTAATTGTTTGTGAACCTCATAACCTGCTACATAAAGAGGATAAGTACCTCCGGCAGCTTGCAGGATAATAGCACTCTTACCAGGCTTGTAATCATAAACAACATCGAATACTACGTCATTAAAGTCGAAGTCACCTTTTTCACTTGTTGTAAGGTCTTCAGCAATAATGCGGACATCTGCTGGTGGTATCACAATGGTAGACTTTTTTGCTTCTGTTAAACATACGATCCAGTCGCTATAGTAACCGTCGGCACATCCACCAACTTTAACCCACTTCTTGTTAGCGCTATTTTCTACAGGCAGATAGCCCTGAGACAACAGGTTATCCACAAAACCAGCAGTCTGCAGATCGGTATCATTGCACTCTAAAGGTGTGCCGCAATACATGTTCTGGTTGGCAGAGAGTACGTGATATTTTTTACCATTCCACTCAAACCATTTATAGTCTTTTATGGGGTAACCATCAGGAAGACTGGCACTCCAAGGAACACTATAATCAAACTCTTTAGCCAAAATCTGGTCGTCAATCATCTGCTCGAAGTCAAAGCCCATGAATGAGCGGTTCCAACCGTCATCGAGGCAATTAGCCTTAGAGCCGAGTTTGTTGATGATGGTCTGAAAACTTACCAGTCCTGTGTACTCAGTGCGACGAACTGAGCCATTGCTATTATAGTATCCGAAGGATTTGGTTGTTGATTCCTTCATATACATAATCTTGTCAGAATGGAAAGGTCCGTCATTGGCATTACCACCATTATCCAACACGGTACCATTTGTACTGCAATCACCGTGGTTGAAATTGTTAATGTGATCTACGAAATTTCCATTAATAGCTGCAAGATGATCCATGTTGTCAGATGCATAGATGTAGGTATGGCCGTCAGCAGCCAAATAGGCCTCCGGAGATTTTCCGGGCCATGGATCGGTATAGCCCTTATATACCTGCTGCATGAAATAGTTCGTCCAATGGGGATCCTCATAAGTTGGATATTGCACAGTCTGGAAATATTCCTTAACAACAGCAATTTGCTCATCGGTCAAGGGAGGCGGAACCTGCAAGCCACCATAAGCTTTGTTGGGATCTGCCCACTCGTTGGCATTGGCGTTCTCACTACGTGTAGTCTTTCTTGCAAACTCGCTGTACCCCCAATCTTGATCAGCAGCAGGCTGGCCAAAACGAGATACGAAAACTGACTCAAACTTAGATTTGTCAGCTTCATCCTGAGTCGTCTGCTCGAAACCAAAGTCGTGGGAGCAACTTGTGAATGTAGCGCACATGGCAGCAGTTGCGATTGTCATCAAATACTTCTTCATAACGAAAAAATTTTAAAATAGTTGGCTATAGATATTAAATATGAATTCGTCTATTTGTTCTTTATTTCTAAAAGATGGTGCAAAGATATATAAAAGATGTGGAAATAATGCAATCTGCAACGTTAAAAATTATTAATTGCACAAAATCAGTTTCTGTTTGTCGACAAAAAACAGAGGATAATACAATATTGCAAAGATACGAATAATATCGAAATAAAAGAGGGCATCTACTCACGCAGACACCCTCCCACAGATTAAAATCTTATGTTATGTATTTGATATCAAAATGTTTCCTAAAATACAGTAACATATGTCACAGTGAAGTTTTGACCCTTGATGGTGATACCACTTCGGGCTATATCTACGTTGTGGTAGTCGATAGGAATGTCGATATAACCGTTTCCTGCCCCTGAAGAAATTGCGCTTGAATTGAGATTGGTATAGATGTACCAATTATTAATAAACACGCCATAAATACGGATGGTGTTATTCATTTGGATGTTATTTGTGCCAGCATTAATAGTGACAAATTCTTCATCATGTGTGACGTTGTCTGCAGTTTTTATTTTAGGGCAAAGGTAACCTGGACCAACACTTGTGGTAAAATCATAAAGTATGGTCTCTGTAGATGTATTTGGGTAAGCCATTGTACCTGGGTTAGCAGGAACTGTTTTCTTTTCAAGAGATGATAAAGAACCGTTATTGTCATAGAATTCTATTACTGGGTCAGGGATATCAGGCTCGGTGAGACCTACAAGTTTAGGATTTTCATAAAGATACTGTTTTTGGATACTCTTATCATACCATTCATAATTAGCATTTCGGTCAGCTACCCAATCAGGGAAATAGGGATAACCTGAACTGAATTTCCTACGCTCCATAGCCCATGGCAGACCAAGGTCAACAAGGAACATATAAGTAGCGCCACCATGCTTTGCCAAAAGTTCTGTGGATGTGTTATTATATAATACGTTGAGTTTGATGTCACTAATCAATCCAACGCCATATAACTTCTCTGACCCATCTTCGCCTTTTAGCGTTTTTGCTTCCTCAGTTTCAAAAACGGATGCCATATTAATCCGAGCTCTCTCTTCTTCTGTATCTGGCAGAGTATTAATCATAACATTATCAGCTGCACCTAATTCTTCATGCACGTCGAAGTTGTTATTTCCGACAACCATTTCTACGGGAATGGTGCCTCCAGCAGCCATTAGACGGACATTGGCATAAGTTCTATCGTATTTATCTTGGAAATTTTCGTCTTCTATAATTACACCATCTTCAGTGCAAAGATATTTATATTCTCTGAAAATGATGGCATCATATACTATATCATTATAATCGTAGTCGTCGAGGTCGCTGGTCGCAAGGTCTTCGCACATAACACGGCCTGATTCCACAATTTCCAGGCCAGTTTTAGTATATCTTTTGCCAGGTTCTCCAGTTATTGTTTTTACATCAGGTGCTGAGGGGTTAGTATTTTCAGTTTTTGCTTCTGTTAGAGTAACAATCCAGTCACTGAAGTAACCGTCTGCAGTACCACCAACCTTCACCCATACCTTATCTGCACTATTCATTACGGGTAGATAACCCTTGGAAAGCAGATCACGGATAATATCGTCACTTGGCAGGTCGTTGAAATCTGCTACACCACCTATTGTGCTGTTGCTGCCATTTTTTTGCTTGTAAGACTCCTCGGTTAAGTCTGCCGCATACCTATTTCTATCTGAATCCAAGTAGTGATACTGATTACCCTCGAATGTGAAATAATGATAAGATTCATAAGTAAGACTAATAAGTTCACCCTGCCAATTGTTTTCTGCAGTGTAGTTTCCATATTGCCTATTTGCAGCATAGACATCGTCGCCAACCATCTGCTCGAAGTCAAATCCCATGAATGAACGGTTCCAACCGTCGTCAAGACAATTTGCCTCAGCACCCATAGCCTGCATAATGGTTTTATAACTAACAAGCCCCGTATATTCTGTGTGATATAATGAACCGTCGCTGTTATGATAACCGAAAGACTTGGTTGTCGAATTCATCATATACATAATCTTGTCAGAATGGAAAGGTCCGTCATTGGCATTACCACCATTATCCAATACGGTACCATTTGTACTGCAATCACCGTGGTTGAAATTGTTGATATGATCATAAATACCTTTTTCTTCATCAACTGCAATGAGGTGATCCATGTGGTCTGAGGCGATAATATAAGAAGAACCGTTGGCAGCCAAATATGCCTCAGGTGTAGCACAATTTTCGGGTACATTTGTATGTCCCTTATAGACCTGCTGGATGAAGTAGTTCGACCATTTTGGATCCTCATAGCCAAGGTTTGGATGCGTCTGGAAATACTTCCTTACGACTGCGATCTGCTCATCGGTCAAGGGAGGTGGAACCAACAGACCACCATAAGACTTGTTGGGATCAGCCCACTCGTTAGCATTTGCGTTCTCAGTACGTGTCAAAGCATCGTCTGTAGCGCGCGTTTTGAAACCCCAGTTGTGATCTGGATCAGGCTGTCCGAAGGCCTTAATGAAGGTTTCCTCGAAAGCCATTTTTTTCTGTTCTATGAAAGAACCGCTTAATTCATCTTCATGGCAACCAACGAATACACCGCTGATAGCAATTGCCAATACCATGATCAAATACTTTTTCATTCTCATAAGATTTTTAATATTGTTACGTAACTTAATTTTTCCTTTGAAAAGATTCTTCGGGCGCAAAATTAGTATATTTTTCGGGAAAATCCAACACTTTAATCGTTAAATTCTGTAAAAAGCCCTATTTTTTGCACGTTTTATCGAATATTTTTGTAATTTTGGCGCAAATTAACTGATTAATCATGGTAATGATGCAGTATACTAGGATTTTTTTTATTGCTTTGGGCTTGCTTGGTAGCCTTTTGCTGACGTCATGTCATAAAGATGTTTTCAACGAAGATGATTACAATAAAATCCTCGACGAAGCCTCGCCCGTGGATAGTGTAGATGCCGAACATACTTGGGAGTTAGCTCAAGATCATGTTTATGCTGTGGAGGCGGATGTACATCTGGGCGTGAAGTCAGTCAAGATTCTGTCCGATAATCCGCTGACGGCAAACAACGCGGAAGTGATGGCTGAGAGTGCTATTGAGGATGGCGGACGAATTGAGTTGTCTGCTACGGTGCCTACAATGTACAGTGAGTTGTATGCTGCTTTAGTGGATGACAAAGGACTATATACAGTGGTGAGTTTCCCTGTAGAAACATCGGTAATCAATTTCAGTAATGTCAAGTCTACCAATTCTCAGCAATCTCTCAAGGCCAGACTTGAACAGCAGAAATTGGTATATTGCTTTGAGGAGGAGATGCCAGAGCCTGGTGACTACGATTATAATGATGTGGTTTTGCGTCTGTCGCGTGAGGTTGTGGATAGTCGTCACTTGAAGATTGAAGTAGAACTGGTCGCTGTAGGTGGTACTAAACAACTAGCTGCAGGTTTGCATTTGTTGGGTTATAAGGCTGAGGACATTGATAGTGTGACTATTGAGGGTGGCGGTTCTTTCGACTTAGGCGGGTCTTATTACGATGTTCCTTTAGAGAAGATGGCCACACCGATGTTTGAGAGTAGTAGTCTGTTACAGTCTGGTCGTAATGGTGAGGCCGTCATTTATCTGTTTGAAGATGCTCATTGGTCTATGGGTGAAGACTTGGTCGTGGTCAATCAGGTTTTCGAGCGTAAGAAGTATAATGTGTCGAAATCGTATAGCGACGTCTTTATGATGTTGCCTAATCGAACTGAAACCTATCATGTATATTTCAAAACGGGAAAGAATATCAGTAACTTTACACCAGGCATGTTCGACCCCTTTGTTCTTAGTCCCTATTATTATGGAGCCATTTGGGAGTTACATTGCTATCGTGACCGCGAGGCTCAGCTGACCCGTGAGTATTCCTTGACTAAAAGCAAAAAACTGCCATGGGCTCTGATGATCCCATACGCCTCGTTCCGTTATCCTTTAGAGGGTGTGAATATCGGCTTCATGAAGAATGGCGGTTTTTTTGGTGCCTACATGAACAGAGGGCGTTCCTTTGGAGAGTGGGCTATGGATCATACGCAATGCTTAGATTGGTATACGAGTCCTACCTATAATCGTGTATTCTAACGTACAAGAGGAACCTCTGCATTAATTTGGGGGCACTAAAAAAAGTCCCAGAATCACTCTGAGACTTCGTGTGGACCAGCCAGGGCTTGAACCTGGGACCTCCAGATTATGAGTCTGTTAAAGTAAGATTTTTTAAGATTTCACAAAATATTTTTCTGCTTTCTATTTGGTTGTTTATCAGATATTTACTAACTTTGCAGCCAAAATAGAGAACTTAGGAAAATCTTAATTATCGAGCGATTTTGTTCGCATTTTGTTCGCAAATTGTTCGCAAACCGCTCAGAGGTATAGCAACAGACTATGATTATGAAGGATTTAAAGACATCTATCAAGTGCAGCAAAGTGGACAACTGTTCACTGACTTTGGTATTGGACAAA
>Ga0265300_10001916_pt1 | contig 18762 bp, 18 predicted proteins | sample AusTroGonzalo_MG_FD_193482 | JGI IMG/M metagenome (GOLD analysis project Ga0265300, IMG submission 193482) | Bovine rumen microbial communities from tropical cattle in Woodstock, Queensland, Australia - Gonzalo_03 | ecosystem: Host-associated > Mammals > Digestive system > Stomach > Rumen ...
GCGAAGGAAATGTTCAGAAAGCTATCACCCGTTCTGGAAGTCAGGAGGGTGCAGACTTTTGGTCTATCTATAATAGGCTCCCTCGTGAAACTCGTGGTTATGTACCAGCATTCATTGCTGCAACATATATTATGAATTATTATTGTGAACACGGCATTGTGCCTCATGAGGCTACATTACCTTTGGAGTCTGATACTGTGGTGGTTAGCCGTGAGGTAAGTTTTGCCCAGATCGCCTCTAAATGTCATGTGTCAGTGGATGAACTTCGAGCTATAAATCCGCAGTACCGTAAAGACATTGTTCCTGCTGATTATACGCTACGTTTGCCTGCTGGCTCTATTGAGGATTTTATTTTGTTCGAGGACAGCATTTATGGTGCAAATGCTAAGGGTGGCGTGTTGCCATCGGGTACTCGTCGTATGATCACGGAGGATATTGAAAGCACTCCTGTGGAACAGACGCCAACAAGCACGACGAGAAATGTATATGCTAATAACAAAAAATCTCGTTCAACCCGTACGACACGTACTCGTAAACAGCAGCAAGCGAGGAATGTCTCCGTGAAGAGTGGTGATACCCTTTCTTCTATTGCTAAGAAGAATGGTACTACAGTCGCAAAACTGCGACAACTCAATGGCATCAAGGGGGATATGATACGTCCTGGTCAGAAAGTACGTGTGAAATAGTATGCTACAAGCATGAGTGTTTTTGTATGGAGTATTAACAAATAAGAAAGGGAAGCTTATGGATGATGTGATTATGTCCAATACTGAGCAAGAGGAACAACTGATAAACGCAGAGTTCCAGAAGTTGATAGATGCCTATTTAGCTAGTCCGCATCGTAAGAAAGTCGACCTCATTACAAAGGCTTTCAATTTTGCCAAACATGCGCACAAAGGAGTGCGTCGTTTGTCTGGTGAACCATACATCATGCACCCGATTTCTGTTGCTCAGATTGTTTGTATTGAGATAGGACTGGGTTCCACGTCTATATGTTCTGCCCTTCTCCATGATGTAGTGGAAGATACGGACTATACCGTCGAGGACATCGGGAATATGTTCGGCCCTAAGATCGCGCAGATTGTAGATGGTTTGACTAAAATATCTGGTGGTATCTTTGGAGACCATGCTTCTGCACAGGCCGAGAATTTCAAGAAACTTCTTCTGACGATGAGCGATGATATTCGTGTCATCCTCATCAAGATCGCTGACCGTCTGCACAATATGCGTACTTTGGGCAGTCAGGCTGTGAATAAGCAATACAAGATTGCGGGTGAAACCCTTTATATCTATGCACCGCTTGCTAATCGTTTGGGTCTAAACTCCATCAAAACGGAATTGGAAGACTTGAGTTTCAGATTCGAACATCCTGATGAGTATAAGGAAATTGAAACGAAGTTGAAAGCCACACAGGCAGAACGTGATACGGTTTTCGACCAATTTGCCAATCCTATTCGTGCTCAATTGGATAGTATGGGTCTCACTTATGAGATGAAGCAGCGTGTGAAGACGCCTTATTCAATCTGGCGGAAAATGCAGACGAAGCATATCCCATTTGAAGAGATTTATGACATCCTTGCTGCACGAATTATCTTTGAACCACAAGATATTGATACAGAACTAAACGACTGCTTTAATATCTATGTGCAACTCTGTAAGATATACACCTCTCACCCAGATCGTACCCGTGATTGGGTCAGTCATCCGAAAGCCAATGGTTATCAGGCACTTCACGTTACGTTGATGTCTAAGCAAGGTGAGTGGATAGAGGTACAGATACGTTCTCGTCGTATGGATGAGATTGCAGAGAAGGGCTTTGCAGCGCATTGGAAATACAAAGATGGAGACAAGACAGAAACATCTTCAGAGAGAGAATTGGATAAATGGCTCGCTACTATCAAGGAGATTCTTGATGATCCACAGCCTGATGCGATGGATTTCTTGGACACCATCAAGTTGAATCTATTTGCTTCTGAGATATTTGTCTTTACGCCGAAGGGTGATATTCGTACCATGCCAGCAGGTAGTACGACCCTTGACTTTGCTTTTAGCATTCATACATTTGTGGGTAGCCATTGCATTGGTGCTAAGGTGAATCACAAGTTGGTGCCCATCAGTTATAAGTTGAACAGTGGAGACCAGGTGGAGATTCTTACCTCCAAGTCGGTGCATCCTACCCGTGAATGGCTGAATATTGCTACTACCGCCAAGGCTACGACTAAGATTCTTTCTATTCTTCGTAAAGAGGAACGGGAATTGCGCAAGAAGGGAGAGTCGGATTTGGATGAGTTCCTTGGTAAGAATGACATTATTAGGGATTCTTTGATTGTTGACAAGTTGTGCAAGTTCCATGATCTTTCCAAGCCTGATGCACTTTTTGTTGCGATAGGAGAAGGCAAAGTGAAACTAGGGCGTGCAGACCTTGATATGTTGAAAGGCAAGGAGGAAACAGGTGGATGGAAGAAACTGTTCTCTTTTGGCAAAAAGACGGCGAAGCAGATTACCAAGAAAAAGAGTGTTGTTGGGCCTGACTTCAATAGAAAGCAGACACTTGTCTTGACCGAAGATAGCATTCAAAATGATTATACCCTTAGTGATTGTTGCAAGCCTATCCCAGGTGATGTGGTGATGGGTTATATTGATGATGACAAGCACATTATCATTCATAAATTGCAATGTCCTAATGCAGCAAAACTGAAAGCCAATCATGGTAATCGTGTCTTGGCCGCCAAATGGGAGATGAGTCGCATGTCTTTGTTTCCAGTTTCCATTCATGTGAAAGGTTTTGACAAATTGGGACTCTTACATGAGATGACACAGGTGATTTCCCAACTGCATGGAGTCAACATCCGAAAGCTTGAAGTGGAATGTGATGATGGAATCTTTGAGTGTACAGTGCAAATGTATGTGCATGACACGAAAGAAGTGGATGAGATTATTGAGGGTCTTCGTGCCATCCAAGATGTGAAGGAGGCCTCTCGTATATAAACACAAAACAAATATAGAATAAGGAAAGACAATAATATGAATATGAAATACGTTATAATATGTGTGGTGAGCTTAGCGTTCTCGCTGAACGGTCTTGCACAAAGAATCTCGTTTGACAAGACGGTAGTGAATGCTGGTTCCACCATCTGGAAGAAACCCGTGACGGCGGTGTTTAAGTTTACGAACAAGGACAAGTCGCCATTGTTGATTCGAGATGTTGATGCGGGTTGTGGCTGTTTGACTCCGAAGTGGACGAGAGACCCACTGCTGAAAGGCGATGATGGCGAGATCAGCATCACGTATGATGCCATGATGTTGGGACATTTCGACCGCTACATTGATGTCTATACCAATGCTGATGAGAAGCCTGTGCGCATTCGGATGAAAGCTTTGGTGAACAATGGTGAGCAGCAGACGTTGGAGGAACTCTATCCTTACAGCATTGATGAGATTCTGTTGAGTACTAACAATGTGGAGTTTATGGATGTGAGTGCTGGTGATTCTGTCAAGGCGGAGATTGAAATCCTGAACAACAGTTCGACGGTCTATACGCCGATGCTGATGCACTTGCCCTCCTATATCACGGCAGAATATATGCCGGAGATGATAGCACGAGGTCGTCGTGGAAAGATTGAGTTGACCCTGCATAGTGATAAACTGCAGGACTTGGGATTGAATCAGACCAGCATCTATCTGGCACGATTCTCGGGGGACAAAGTGAGCTCAAACAATGAAATAGCCGTTTCGGCAGTGCTTCTGCCAGATTTGCATTTCGCTGAGGAGTTTGCCAAGAAACCTAACTTCCAGATTTCCACCACAGAACTGGACATCGGCAAGTTAGGGAAGAAAACGAAACTGACGGGTCAGGTGAAGCTGAGCAATAAGGGAAATGGAGTGCTGAAATTGAACAAGATACAGGCCTTTAACCAAGCCATCACCGTGTCCCTCCCCAGAACTGAACTGCAACCAGGTGAAGAAGTGAAAATGCAAGTGACGGTGGATGCAAGGTTCTTGGGCATGTCAAAAGCTCAACCTCGTGTGTTGATTATTACGAATGATGCTCGACACCCCAAAGAGGTGGTGAATGTGCATTTCGAAAAGTGAATGATACATGAATGGATCCGTTCATGCTACATGATTGAATCGATTCATGATACATGATTAACTCCATTCATGATACATGATTGACTTGAATCATGATACATGACTGAATCGAATCATGTACATGACTGATAAAAGATAAAATTAACGCAACGTTAAAGTGTAAAATGGAACATCCAGAAAACAGTGCTGAATATGCTGGCTTGCAAGTGAATGCAGGTGTAGAACAGCCATCTATTGTGAATCCTTATCTCAAGCAGATGAGGAAGAAAAGGCAGAAGTTATTTACTCCTGCCGAATATGTTGATGGCATTCTGAAAGGGAATGTCAGCATGTTGAGTCAGGCTGTTACGCTGATTGAGAGTGTTTTGCCCGAACATCAGGCCATTGCTCAGGAAGTGATAGAAAAATGCCTTCCTTATTCGGGTAATTCTGTCAGAATCGGTATCAGTGGTGTGCCTGGAGCAGGTAAATCTACCAGTATCGATGCGTTTGGTGTCCATCTATTAGAAAACTATGGGGGTAAGCTGGCTGTGTTGGCTATTGACCCTTCTTCAGAAAAGACTAAGGGCAGCATTTTGGGCGACAAGACCCGTATGGAAAAATTGGCTGTTCATCCCAAGTCCTTCATTCGTCCAAGTCCGACTGCTGGCAGTTTGGGTGGTGTGGCTCGTAAGACGCGTGAGACTATCATCCTCTGTGAGGCGGCTGGATATGATAACATCTTCGTCGAGACGGTGGGAGTGGGGCAGAGTGAAACTGCTTGCCATTCGATGGTGGATTATTTCCTGTTGATTCAATTAGCAGGTACAGGCGATGAGCTGCAAGGCATCAAACGCGGCATTATGGAGATTGCCGATGGCATCGTCATCAATAAGGCGGATGGAAGCAATGTGGACAAGGCGGAATTGGCTGCCTCTCATTTCAGAAATGCGCTCCATCTTTTCCCTGTGCCCGACAGCGGTATCGTGCCTGAAGTGATGTGCTATTCTGGTTTCTACGAACTGAACATCGACAAGGTGCTCCAAATGATATTCCGTTACATTGACCAGGTGAAGGAGAACGGATATTTCCAATACCGTCGAAATGAGCAGTCGAAATATTGGATGTACGAGAGCATTAATGAACATTTAAGGAATAGTTTCTACTACAATCCAGCCATCAAACAGATGATTGGCGACATGGAGAAAGAGGTGCTAGGTGGACAAATCACATCATTTGTGGCGGCCAAGAAACTCTTAGACACTTATTATGAGACGCTTAAATAAATATATCATCAGCATGGTTCTCCTATTCTTGTCCACCTATTCATGGGGACAAGATGGGAAACTCGGGTATCAGTTTCTGAATATCCCTGTCAGTGCGCATTCTGCGGCATTGGGTGGCGCTAACATCAGCATCGTTGAGGATGATGCCAGTATGATGTGGACCAATGCAGCTATGCTTACGAACGTGTCTGATAATAGTATTGTGTTGGGATACAACTCCTACATCCGTTCCAGCAATTTGATGTCGGCTGGTTACACCAAGGCGATAGGGGAGAGAGGTACTTGGGCGTTAGGAGCTCAGATGCTGGATTATGGTAAGATGGATGAGACGAATGAGCAAGGGGTTGTCATTGGCAGTTTCTCCGCAAAGGATTTGAATTTCCAGACCTCTTATTCTTATTTATTGAGTGATTATTGGAGTGGTGCCATAGTTGCAAAAGTTTTGTTGAGTAACTATGCCAATTATTCCAGTACTGCCATGGGCGCAGATTTGGCATTGAATTACTTTGATGAGGGGCATGGTTTCTCGTTTTCCGCAGTAGGTCGGAATTTGGGTGGACAAATCAAGTCGCTCTATGATGACGGAACAAAGGAATCATTGCCTTTTGATTTGGCCTTTGGTCTGAGTAAGGATTTTGCCAATGCCCCTTTGCGTGTGTCGTTGACAGCTGACGATGTGACGCATTGGGATGATGTGAAATTCATCCAGCATTTCGTGTTGGGTATGGATATTCTTCCCTCCAAAAACACGTGGCTGGCAGTAGGTTATAATTTTCGTCGTGCCCATGAGATGAAGGTTCAGAACAAGAGTCATTGGGCTGGATTCAGCATTGGAGCAGGACTGAATGTGAAGAAATTTAAGGTGGGTGTGGCTTATGGAAAGTACCATATTGCGGCATCTTCCCTCTTGATAAATGCAAGTTTTTCATTATGAAGAAAATCATTATTGCAATAGATGGTCATTCGAGTTGCGGAAAAAGCACGATGGCCAAACAGCTGGCGAAAGATATTGGTTATGTGTATGTTGACACGGGGGCGATGTATCGTGCTGTTACGCTCTATGCTATGCGCAACGGCATGTACCCTGACGCAGGCATCAAGGAGGATGCGCTGAAAGCAGCTGTTGATGCTGGCAGGATTCAGATATCCTTCAAGGTCAATGCTGAGACTGGACGCCCCGACACCTATCTGAATGGGGAGAAAGTGGAAGATGAGATTCGTCAGATGGAGGTGAGTAATCGTGTGAGCCCTATTGCCGCTTTGCCCTTTGTGCGTGCTTTGCTGACAGAACAGCAACAGGCGATGGGTAAAGAGAAGGGTATTGTGATGGACGGTCGTGATATTGGTACAGCCGTATTTCCTCAGGCAGAGATGAAGGTGTTTGTCACAGCGACAGCCAAGGTGCGAGCACAACGCAGATACGAAGAATTGTTGGGTAAGGCAAAGACACAAGAAGAGCTTGCTGCCCTGAGCTTTGATGAGGTGTTGAAGAATGTTGAGGAACGTGATTACATCGACTCTCATCGTGATGTGGCCCCTCTCCGTCAGGCAGAAGATGCATTGGTGTTGGACAACTCTAACATGACACGTGAAGAACAAAGTGCATGGCTCCTGGCGAAATACAAGGAAATTGTCGCAGAATAAGGAACAACGATGCTGATAGAGATTGACGAAGGATCGGGCTTCTGCTTTGGTGTGACAACAGCAATCAAGAAGGCGGAAGAAGAACTGGCAAAGAGCGATTCGCTCTATTGCTTGGGCGATATCGTGCACAATGGTCGGGAAGTGGAGCGCTTGAAACGCATGGGCTTGATGACGGTGGAGCACTCCGATCTCCAATCCTTGCATGATATCAAGATGCTTCTGCGTGCGCATGGTGAGCCTCCTCAGACTTACCAGACAGCCCAATCTCAGCATATCAGCTTGATAGATGCAACATGTCCTGTGGTGCTTAATTTGCAGAAACGGATTCGTAAAGCTTACGAGACAGGAGGGCAGATTGTCATTTATGGTAAGAACGGACATGCTGAAGTGGTGGGCTTGGTGGGACAGACCGAAGGTACTGCCATCGTCATTGAGAGTCTCGATGATGCCAAGCAGTTGGATTTAAGTCACGACATCCAGTTGTTCTCGCAGACCACCAAATCATTGGAAGGCTTCCGTGAAATCGTCAAGTATATTGAGACGCATATGCAGGAAGGTGCCCATTTCCAATATTTTGACACCATCTGTCGTCAGGTCGCCAACCGTATTCCTAACATCATGGATTTTGCCTCGAAACATGATGTCATACTTTTTGTGTGTGGCAAGAAAAGTTCCAATGGGAAAGTGCTCTACAATCAGTGTATGTCGGTCAATCCGCATACCTATATGATTGATGACCCGGAGGAGATTGATTTCCAATGGTTTGAAGGCATCGATTCTGTTGGAATTTGTGGAGCGACCAGTACTCCCAAGTGGTTGATGGAGGAATGTAAAAAGAGAATCGAAAATGAGCAAACTGGATTATGAAATCATAGAGTTGCCTAAGATTGTTGACCCAAGGGGCAATCTGACGGTGGCGGAGCAGATGAAGAATGTTCCATTCGACATCAAGCGGGTCTATTGGACTTATGATGTACCGGGTGGAGAGAGCCGAGGGGGACATGCCCACAAGGTGCTCTATCAGTTGGTGGTGGCGATGAGCGGCAGTTTTACTGTCACCCTCGACAATGGTGAGGATCGTGAGACCATTCTGCTTAATCATCCTTGGCAGGGATTGCTCATCAAACCTGGTATGTGGCGAACCTTGGATGACTTTTCCTCAGGGGCTGTGTGCATGGTCTTAGCCTCTGAGCTGTTTGCAGAAGAAGACTATATCTATGACTACGACGAGTTCTTAAACTATAAAAGATGTTCGAAATAAGAAGATATACCCCCACTGATAAATCGCTTTGGGACAAATATGTGGCGAAAGCTCGGAATGCAACATTCCTCTTCCTTCGCGACTATATGGACTACCACAGCGACCGCTTCGAAGACCATTCGTTGCTGTTCTTCGTGGGGCATCATCTTCATTCTATTCTGCCTGCCAACATCGTGGACACAACCCTCTATTCTCATCAGGGCTTGACCTATGGAGGTCTGCTGATGGACAATGAGGTCACTTCGGCAGATGTCATCCAGTTGTTTAGAGAACTCAACGCATACTTGCATCAATGTGGTATCTGCAAGGTGGTTTATAAGCCTGTTCCGTGGATATATCACCAGTTGCCTTCCGAAGAAGACCTCTATCCGCTCTTCTGGATTTGCAAGGCACGTTTGGTCACACGTGACATAGGTACTGTCATTTTCATGCAGCAACACCTGCGTTGGCGCAAAGATCGCCGACGTCGTTTGCGTCGGGCACATGAGGTTGGGGTAGAGGTGGTGCGCACTGACGACTTCGCTCCTTTCTGGCAGGTGCTTGAAGAGAATTTGATGAATCGCCATCAGGTGCATCCTGTGCATACTCTGCAAGAGATGGAACTCCTCCATCAGCGTTTTCCTAAGAACATCATTCAGTACAATGCGTTGCTTGATGGTCAGATTGTAGCAGGTATGACTTTCTACGTGACTCCTCAAGTGGTGCATGGTCAGTACTGCTCCTCTAATGACATTGGCAAAGAATGTGGGGCGGTGGATGCTATCCACGATTACGTGATGCACTACGACTTTCCCGATTACCCCTATATGGATTTTGGACGTTCGACAGAAGGTGATGGCTCTATTCTCAATGAAGGGCTGGTGGCGCAGAAAGAAGGTTTTGGTGGACGCACAATTTGTTATGACACTTACGAGTGGGACGTATGAAGATACCCTATTGGGAATTGAAAAAAGTGACAGCATTGCATGGGGCTGAGATTCAGCAGGCAGTGGCAGAGGTGGTAGGTAGCGGATGGTACCTGCAAGGACATGCTTTGCAGCAGTTTGAACAGCACTATGCCTCCTATATCGGTACCCGTTTTTGTGTGGGTGTGGCGAACGGATTGGATGCATTGACGCTCACACTCCGAGCTTACAAGGAAATGGGACATCTCAATGAGGGTGACGAAGTCCTCGTGCCTGCTAATACGTTCATTGCCACCGTCCTGGCCATCACAGAAAATCAACTGACACCAGTCTTTGTGGATGTGGATGCAGAGACACTTGATCTCAACATTGAAGCGCTCGAGTCATCCATTACATCTAAGACTAAAGCGTTATTGCTCGTTCACCTTTATGGACGTTGTACCTACAACGAACGCATAAAAACCCTTTGTGAGAAGAACGGACTTCTGTTAATTGAAGACAATGCTCAGGCACATGGCTGCACCTATGAGGAACGAAAGACTGGTTCCTTAGGACATGTTGCCTGTCACAGTTTCTATCCAGGTAAAAATCTTGGAGCCTTGGGCGATGGAGGTGCTGTGACTACTGACGATGAGGCATTGGCACAAATGATACGTTCTATTGCTAATTATGGCTTTTCTGAAAAATATATTGCCACATGCAAGGGACGCAATAGCCGATTAGACGAGGTGCAGGCAGCTGTGCTTGATGTGAAACTGAAGTATCTCGACGAAGAGAACCAAAGAAGGATGAACCTCGCGCGTACATATTATCAATCTATCAAGAATGTGAATGTGCGCCTGCCCAAGCTGCTGGACAATGGCGACAACGTCTATCACATCTTCCCTGTTTTCACTTCCAACAGAGACAAACTGAAACAACATTTGCAGGAAAGAGGTATTGGAACCCTGATCCATTATCCGATTCCTCCTCATCTCCAAGCCTGCTATAAAGAATACAACCACCTTTCTCTACCAGTCACAGAGCGACTGGCCCTGGAAGAACTGAGCCTACCACTCAATCCGACGATGACCAACGAAGAGATAAGGTACGTGGTTGAGGCGGTCAACGCATTCGCCCCAACTCCTCACATCTAACATTTAACATCAAACATCATATTATGGCTGAAATTAAAACTATCGGAATTATCACCTCGGGCAATGACGCTCCAGGTATGAACAGCGCCATTCGCGCCGTCACTCGTGCCGCTATCTATAATGGGCTCAAAGTGAAAGCTATCTATCATGGTTACAAGGGACTTATTGATGGTGATATTGTTGAGTTCCAGACACAAAGTGTGAGTAACATCATTCAGTATGGAGGCACTATCCTCAAATCTTCTCCCTCTAATGAGTTCAAGAATCCAGAAGGACGTAAGAAGGCATATGAAAATCTCATCAAAGAGGAGATAGATGCCCTCATTGTCATTGGAGGTGACGGAACCATTCAGGGAGCACGCATCTTTGCTCAAGAGTTCGACTTCCCTTGTATTGCAATTCCTGCCACCATTGACAACAACCTCTGTGGTACCGACACCACTATCGGCTACGACACAGCGCTCAACACCATCATGCAAAACGTTGATAAGATTCGCGACACAGCCACCAGCCACGAACGACTCTTTTTCGTTGAGGTGATGGGCGACGGTGCAGGATTTTTGGCCCTCAACAGCGGCATCGCAGCAGGAGTCGAAGAGGCCATTGTACCCACTGTCGAGGTGGAAGAAGAACAACTCAAACACTTTATCCAAAAGGGATTCCGCAAGACCAAAGGTTCTGCTATCGTGCTCATAGCAGCTAACGAACAGACGGGTGGTGCTATGCATTATGCTGACCTTGCCAAGAGTCAATATCCCGAACTCGATGTACGCGTCTCTATCCTTGGACATGCTCAGCGAGGCGGTCATCCTACTGCCCACGACCGTATCATTGCCAGTCGTATGGGTGCTGCCTCCATTCAAGCCATTCTCAAGGGTTTGCGCAACGTGATGGTTGGTATCGATAACGATGAAATCGTTTATGTCCCCTTCTCCAGAGCCATCAAGGAAAACCGTGCCATCGACCGCAATCTGCTTGATGTTCTCCACAATATCTCCATTTGATTTGTGGGGCCTTTTTCAGCCACATAAAAGAAAGGCGTAATCAGTCGTGTAACTGGTTACGCCCCTCTTCTTCATTAGGAGTGTATCTCATCTCACCATTCAAACTTGATGCCAGAGAATTTTCCAGGATAACGTATGAGAATCATAGCGACAAGCGCATATACTAAATGCAGTTTCGTTTGTCTGCCTGGTGTGTATCCCTCACGCCAAGTCTGTTGAAAGCAGACTTTAGTCCCCTTCTCATGCACATAAAACTTGACACGTTTATTGTCTTCGTTCACATCCTTGTCCGTATAATGATAGATGCACGAAGCTTCGGAATTTCCCTTCACTGCTCTCAGGCAATGATGCCAAGTGTCCACCTTTTTTTCGCAGACATCGTCAAGAATCTCATTGGCAAGCTCCGTTGCAGCCTGATCGGTTTCTGTTTCCAATAATATATTCATGATTTATAGGTTTTGTGGTTGCAAAGATAAGTTTTTTTTGCTAGAAAAAGAAAAAATGTAAGATTTTTTTTGCGGAAAATGGATGTAAGAATATAAAAAGAGGCTTTTGATTGTCTCAAAAGCCTCTTTGTTGTGGTTGGGATACCCGGGCTCGAACCAGGAATAACAGGACCAGAATCTGTTGTGTTGCCAATTACACCATATCCCAATTTTCTTTCAGCAATTCTCGAAAAAGTGCCCCTCTTCCGGAAATGCGATGCAAAGGTAGTGCTTTTCTGGAAACTGACAAAGTGTTTAGGACTTTTTTTTTGCAGAAAGAACATTTTTCTGTTTTTAGAGGCGAAAAGCCAAGGGAAATGCGTACCTTTGTAGTCAGAAAAAGGAACAAAATGGAAAAACTGATATTTATTAGTAATGATGATGGCTTTGATGCTGCAGGCATCACGCAGTTGGCTGAGATGGTGAGAGAGTTTGGTGATGTGTTTGTAGTGGCTCCTGATGGTGGACGAAGTGGCGCAAGTATGAGCATCAGTAGCCATAGTCCTGTTAAGAATATGTTTGTGAAGCAAGAGGAGGGGACTGCAGAGAAGGGAAGCCTGACGGTGTGGGCGTGTACGGGTACGCCCAACGATTGTACAAAGATGGCCTTTGAGAAATTGCTGCCTCGCCGTCCCGACTTGGTGTTGGGTGGTATCAATCATGGTGACAATTGTGCCGTGAATGCCCACTATTCGGGTACAATGGCCATTGCTTTGGAAGGCTGCATCAAACATGTACCATCCATCGCCTTTTCGAGTGGAAGGACGGACGAGGATGCGGACTTCAGTTATATGAAAGAATATGTGCGACGCATTGTGAAGATGGTGCTGAAGGAAGGACTACCTTTGGAGGTGTGTCTGAATGTGAATGTGCCTGATGTGACGCCTCTGAAAGGATTGAAGATCTGCAAGATGGGTTTAGGAGATTGGCATGAGGAATGGCAGGAGAGAAGCCATCCGAGAGGAGGAAAATACTATTGGATTGCAGGATATTATGCGCCACATGATGCGAATGATGTGGAGAGTGACACCTGGGCATACGAACATGGGTATGTGGCGGTAACTCCTTTGCAGTTGGATATGACCTCCTATGAGACCATGAAAAAATTGGGGGGATTGATGGTGTAAGCGTGTCAGTGTAACGTTTAGCGGTTAGCGAGATTATGCGATATTACTTGATAGTAGGGGAGGCTTCGGGCGATTTGCACGCTTCGAATCTGATGGCGGAGCTGAAGCGACAGGATGCTGAGGCTGAGTTCCGTTTCTACGGCGGCGATAAGATGGCTGCTGTAGGTGGAACGTTGGTGAAGCATTACAAGGAACTGGCGTATATGGGCTTCATCCCAGTGTTGGTGCATCTTCCTCAGATTCTGCAGAATATGCGTCAATGTAAGGCAGATATTGAGCAGTGGAAACCTGATGTGGTGATACTAGTGGATTATCCTGGTTTCAATCTTGACATTGCCAAGTTCGTGCATGAGAAGGGCATCTGCAAGGTGTACTACTATATCAGCCCTAAGATTTGGGCGTGGAAGGAATATCGCATCAAAAACATCAAACGCGATGTGGATGAGTTGTTCTCCATTCTGCCGTTTGAGGTGCAGTGGTTTGACGAGAGAGGATACAAAGTGCATTATGTGGGGAATCCATGTGTGGATGCAGTGGAGAACTGGAAAGAAGAGAAAGGGGACATTGGCAGCTTGACAAAGAATCAGATTGCCATCTTGGCTGGTAGCCGACGACAGGAAATCAAGGATAATCTGCGGATGATGTTGGTGTGTGCATCGAAGTTTGAGGGGTATCGGCTGGTGATTGCTGGTGCACCCAACATCGAAGAGGCATATTATCAAAAGTATATTCCCCAAGGAATGGAAGTGGAGATACGCTTCGGACAGACATATCAGGTGTTGAGCGAGTCAGTGGCGGCTTTGGTCACTTCTGGTACAGCTACCTTGGAAACAGCTATTTTGCGTGTGCCTCAGGTGGTTTGCTATGCAACACCTGTGGGCAAGTTTATTTCTTGGGTAAGAAGCAAGGTGCTGAAAGTGAAGTACATCTCGCTGGTCAACCTCATTGTGGACAGGGAGATTGTGCAGGAACTTGTGGCTGACCGCATGACGAAAGAAAACATCATCGAGTGTTTGGGTGATATTCTGCCTGGAGGCAAGGCTCGTCAGCAAATGCTGGAGGATTATAAGGAGATGAACCGTATCTTGGGTGGTGCTGGAGCCAGCAAGCGGGCGGCAGAGGAGATGGTGAAACTTCTTAAAGCTTAAGAATTAGATTTGATTATTTAGGGTTTAGCGTTGAATGTAAGATATGGAATACAAAACTACATACACAAAGGCAGAGATTGACGAATTGATCAATTGGTTTGCCACACACGAGTATGACAAGGAGCTGGATTTGGGTGGTGGTCTCTACATCAAGGACTTAGATGTGACCATTCCTCCTATGTTGCATGTGGCGCAGACGAAGTATGACAATAAGACCTTCTCAGGACAGATTCATCAGCTGTTTCGTATCAGGGAGGCATTGTTGAGTTCTGCCTCCACTCGATTGGTCAACTCAATGTAGTCTTCTACCGATAGTTCCTCTGGGCGTTTCGTGAACATGGGGTCAGCCAGCATGGGAGAGTCTTTCCCAAGTATCTGCTTCATGCCGTTACGCATCATTTTACGTCGCATGGTGAAGACTGTCTTGACAATGCGTCGGAACAATTGCTCGTCACATCCGAGGGTTTCCTTATTGTTGCGGATGAGGCGAATGACGGCACTCTTCACCTTGGGTGGAGGATTGAAGACGTTTTCATGTACAGTGAACAGGTATTCCACGTCGTACCACGCTTGAATGAGCACACTCAGCACACCGTATGTCTTGCCACCTGGCGATGCAGCCATACGTTCTGCTACCTCCTTCTGGATCATGCCTGTGCAGCAGGGAATGAGGTTGCGGTTTTCCACCATCTTGAAGAAAATCTGTGAAGAGATGTTGTAGGGGTAGTTGCCGGTCAGCAAGAAAGGTTTACCATCAAACACCTCCTGCAAGTTCATCTTGAGAAAGTCCCCCTCGATGATGTTGTCGCCCAGTTGGGGAAAATGTTCATGGAGGTAGGGGACAGAATCGAAGTCAATTTCGACCACCTTGAAAGGGCGTCCCTTGGGGATGATGTATTGAGTCAGCACCCCCATGCCAGGTCCGACTTCGAGGATGGGAATGTCGGGGTAGGCATCAACTGTATTGGCAATTCGTTGTGCTACACTGAGGTCGGTAAGGAAATGTTGACCTAAAAATTTCTTCGGTTTTATGCTGTCCATGAAAAAAAATGTTGCTGATAGATGTTGAATTATGAATTATTTCGTAACTTTGTGGCTGCGTAAATGAATAATGTGTAGAATGCTTTGCGCTGCAAAGTTACAACTTTTCTTGATGAACAGCAACAAAACGCTTAAAAAGGCTATCAATATTGCCATACCCTTCGTGTTGGGAGGCGGCATTCTGTGGTGGATGTATCGTGATACAGACTTTCATGCGATGGAGGAGATGCTCATGCATGAGATGGATTGGGGGTGGATGCTCTTCTCGCTCGTGTTTGGTGTGACGGCTCAATTGTTTCGTGGTATCCGATGGAAACAGACGTTGGAACCATTGGACGAGCACCCTCGCATAATGGATTGTATCCATGCAGTTTTTATCTCTTATGCCTCCAGTCTGATCATTCCAAGAAGTGGAGAGTTGAGCCGATGTGGGGTATTGGCGAGGTATGACGGCACATCGTTCATGAAGTCTTTGGGCACAGTGGTGACGGAGCGTGTGATTGACTCGCTGCTCATCTTGTTCATCACGTTGGTGGTTATCCTCTCGCAGGTGACGATATTCAGTTCGTTCTTTGACCAGACAGGCACAAATCTGGGTGACATCCTGCGTGGATTTACCACCACAGGTTATATCGTGACAGCCATCTGTCTAGTCATCACGCTGGGATTCCTCTGGATTCTCATGAAGCGTTTCACGTTCATGGAGAAGCTCAAGGATATGGTGAACAAGTTGAAAGAAGGAATTCTCTCGTTGAGGGGAGTGCAGAACAAGGGGCTATTTGGGTTCTACACCCTCGCCATTTGGGGCAGCTACTTCCTTCACTACTGGATTACATTCCAGTGCTTTGACTTCACAGCTAACCTCAGTTTCACTGTGGCAATCGTGAGTTTCATTGTGGGCAGCATCTCAGTCATTGTGCCGACACCCAACGGGGCAGGTCCTTGGCACTTTGCTGTGAAGACAATCTTGGTTTTGTATGGATTGGCAGATACGGACGCAGTCACGTTCGTGCTGATTGTCCATACGATTCAGACAGCGTTGGTGCCTCTGCTGGGCGTCTTCTCGCTGGTTGCATTGAGTTTCCGAACTCCTTATAAAAACATTAATCATTAAATATAAAAGACTATGAATCCAATTGAAGAACTCTCTCCGAAAGGCGTGTGGAAGAATTTCTATGCGTTGACGCAAATACCTCGTCCATCGGGACATACGGAACAGGTGGCCAAATTCCTGGTGGATTTTGCCAAGCAGCATGGTGCTGAGGCATATATTGATGAGGCTGGCAATGTGGTGATGACGAAAGGTGCCACCCCTGGATATGAAGATCGTGCCACCACTGTGTTGCAGGCACACATGGATATGGTACCTCAGAAGACTAAAGACAGCAAGCATAATTTCGAAACTGACCCGTTGGATGTCTATATCGATGGTGAATGGGTGACTGCTCGCGACACAACCCTGGGGGCTGACGATGGTATGGGTGTGGCGGTTGCAATGGCCATCATCGAGGATGATACATTGGAGCATGGTTCTATCGAAGTGCTCATCACCCGAGATGAAGAGACAGGCTTGGAAGGTGCGTTTGGCTTGAAGGCTGGCGTACTGAATGGCAAGTATCTGCTGAACCTGGATTCAGAGGAAGAAGGTGAAATCACCATTGGCTGTGCTGGTGGTGTGGATATCCTTTGCCACATGGAATATAAGGAGATGAATGTGGAGCCAGAAGGTATGCTTTGCTACGACATCGTCATCAAGGGACTCTTGGGTGGTCATTCAGGTCTTGAGATTCCTCTGGGACGAGCCAATGCCAACAAGTTGATGGCGCGTCTGCTCTTTGCTGTGGTCAACACCAACATGGCTTGGTTGTGCAGTTGGCACGGGGGCAATATGCGCAATGCGATCCCTCGTGAGTGTGAGGCGAAAGTGTTGGTACCTCAGGCGATGAAGGACGAGTTCTTGGCGATGGTGGAGAAGTGCAAGCAGACTTTCACAGAAGAATATAAGGACATCGAAACCAAGGGCTTCCAACTGACAGCAACGCAAGTGGAGGAGATACCTGCTAAGGCTATCCCAGAAGATATTCAGGAGAACCTCATCAATGCTGTGTTGGCAGCGCATGACGGCGTTTTGCGCTATACCCCTTCGATGCCCGAACTGGTGGAGACTTCCTGCAATTTGGCTATCATTGACGTCGCTGATGGAAAGGCAGAAGTCATCACGCTGGCACGTTCGTCACAAGACAGCATGAAGCAGTATCTCTGCAACCAGTACATCGCTTGCTTCTCGATGGCAGGTATGGAAGTGAAGCTCGAAGGTGGATACAGCGGTTGGCAACCCAATCCGAAGAGTCCGCTTGTGGAGATGATGTCCAACATCTACGAAAAGATGTATGGCAAACGTCCTGTGGTGGGAGCCTGTCATGCAGGATTGGAGTGTGGCATCATTGGCGTGAACTATCCAGAAATGGATATGGCAAGTTATGGCCCCACTTTGGTCAGCCCTCACACCCCCAACGAAGCATGTCTCATTTCCTCTGTTGAGCGCTTCTACAACTTTACACTTGAAATTTTGAAGAACATTCCAAAGAAATAAGCACGATGGCACTGAACAAGAACAAAGATTTGAAGCTGTATTACAGCATCGGTGAGGTGGCACAGATGTTTAACGTGACGGAAACCCTCCTTCGTTTCTGGGAAAAAGAATTCCCCACCATCAAGCCCCAGAAGGCGGGTCGAGGCATCCGTCAGTACACGAAAGCCGACATCGAGCAGGTGAAGCTCGTCTATCACCTCGTGAAAGAACGTGGCATGACCCTCCAAGGTGCACGTGACATGATCAAGCGTGACAAGAGCAAGACCGTGAATCGCAGCATCGAGGTCATCGAGAAACTGAAAGACATCCGTTCCGAGCTTCAAGCCATCGGCAGAGACCTTAACGGACTTGTATAGAGCCAAAGTCACAAGTACCTTTTCCCAATAACGAACGGTTATTGGTGAATAACCAGCCTCTGTTGCTCAATACTCGCCCTCTGCTGCAGAAAGCCTATGAAAATCCTTCACTCGAGTCGATTTGACATTTGACTCGAGTCATTCGATGATTTGACTCGAGTGACGGTTTTTCACCTCCTTTACACCTATGGCTTTCATTCGTTTATGATGGATTCAATCTCACGTCTCGTCTGATATTTTGCATTTACCACGGCTCACCGTTGAAAACAATATAACACGCCTCAGAATATATATTGGAATTATATACGAACGAAGAGACTCCTGAGAGCCTCTTCGTTGCTAAATATATATGTATGTCTGAAAGAGTGATTTAACGGCGATGGCGTCTGAAACCGACCTTGCGCTTGCTGCTGGACACCTGCTGCATGTCTTGACCAATCTGGTATTCTACACCACGTGGAGCTGATACGATGACATCCACTGTTTCACCAGCCTGTTCGAGTGCCTCGAGGTCGCGAGCTGAGATGTTGAGCACACCATTCTTGATGCTCCAAGAGATGGCAGATGCGAGGCCTGTCTCGCGAGAGGATACGTTCACAGAATATTCTCTGCTGGGAACGATCACGAGGTGCACAGGTGCGTTGACCTTCACTGAGTTGAACACTGCGGTGTTAACCTTCTTTGCGTTTGCACTGATTGCGATAA
>Ga0265300_10001917_pt1 | contig 18739 bp, 17 predicted proteins | sample AusTroGonzalo_MG_FD_193482 | JGI IMG/M metagenome (GOLD analysis project Ga0265300, IMG submission 193482) | Bovine rumen microbial communities from tropical cattle in Woodstock, Queensland, Australia - Gonzalo_03 | ecosystem: Host-associated > Mammals > Digestive system > Stomach > Rumen ...
TTCCCAGCACTTCTTCTCCGCAGGAGAAATCGACCGTTCCGTCGCTGAGCAGGCCGCCTACGACGAAGCCTTTGACCCAGACCGTGTCGCCCGCGAATCCGCCTTCCAGCAACTTTTCGACCGACAGCACGTCGTCCATCAGGATTTCGGGCTCGTCCGCCTTGTCGCTTCCCTTTTCGTACGATGCCCACACTTCGTCCATCCAGGTACAGGACGTAGCCGTAACGGCAGCCGCCGCATACATCATGGCGGAGATTATCACCGCCATCACAATTCTTTTCATATAACCTCCTTTTTAAATGTATGTCAAGGACGGGGACCATCCCCGTCATCACAAAGGAAGCCCTTTTTTTCGAGACTTCGCCCGCAAAAAAGCAATTTATGCGGGAAAAGTGTTAACTTTGTAAATTACAACGAAATTTCACCATCATCGGAGTATGAAAAAGATCCTGGTCACGGGTGGAGCTGGTTTTCTGGGCTCGCATCTTTGCAAGAAACTGCTTGAGGAAGGCAATGAGGTTCTCTGCCTGGACAACTTCTTTACCGGCAGCAAGCGAAACATCATAGAACTGCAGTCCTATCCCTATTTTGAGCTGGTCCGGCACGATATCACCCGGCCCATCGACATGGAGGTTGAGGAGATCTACAACCTGGCCTGCCCTGCTTCCCCCATCCATTACCAGTACGATCCGATCAAAACGATCCAGACTTCTGTCATGGGCGCCATCAATGTGCTCGGGCTGGCCAAAAGGACGGGCGCCAAGGTGTTGCAGGCCTCTACAAGTGAGATTTACGGCGATCCGAAGATACACCCGCAGCCGGAGAGCTACTGGGGCAATGTCAATCCGATCGGCATCAGGTCCTGTTACGATGAAGGCAAGCGTTGCGCGGAGACTCTGTTCTTCGACTATCATCGCCAGAACAGCGTTAAAATCAAAGTGGTCCGCATTTTCAATACCTACGGGCCCAACATGCATCCCAATGACGGCCGTGTGGTATCCAATTTCATCATGCAGGCCCTTCGCAACGAAGATATCACCATTTATGGCGACGGAAGCCAGACCCGCAGTTTCTGTTATTGCGACGATTTGATCCGTGGCTTCATTGCCATGATGGCTACGCCCGATGAAGTGACCGGCCCCGTGAACCTGGGCAATCCCGGCGAGTTCACCATCAAGCAGCTGGCTGAGCAGATCATCGACCTGACCGGTGCCAAATCCAAGCTGATCTACAAGCCGCTGCCTTCCGACGATCCTACCCAGCGTAAACCCGTTATCGACAAGGCCAGGGAACTTCTCGGCTGGGAACCCACGATCCATCTCCGCGAAGGACTCCAGCGTACGATCGCCTATTTTGAAGGCCTGATCCGGGAGGGCGTAGCATAAGCTCTCAGCATGGGCGTCATCATCCGGCAGAGCATAAAGGGTACGATCGTTAACTATATCGGTATAGCGATCGGTATCTTTACGACCTTCTTCGTGATGACCAAGTATCTCACCACGGAAGAGGTGGGATTTACCCGGGTGCTGATCGATGCATCTACAATGTTCTGTGGGCTGGCAATGCTCGGGACGACTTCGTCCTCCATGCGTTTCTACCCCTATTTCAAACGCGAAGATGAAGAGGATGACCACGGGTTCTTCTTTTGGACCCTGATCATCCCTTTCATTGGTTTTTTGTTGTACAGCATTGTTTTCCTGTTGTTGAAAGATTCTGTTACGGCATCTTTCGCTGAGAAATCGGCACTGTTCAACAACTACTATTATTTCCTGTTCCCGATGGGTTTCTGCTTCCTGTACATCAGGATCTTCGAGTCCAACTCGAACCTGCTGATGCGGATTGCCGTTCCCAATTTTATCCGGGAAGTACTGGTACGGGTTCTCACACTTGCCGTTTATCTGCTGTATGCTTTCCGGGTTGTATCGATGGATGGTTTTGTGATCCTGTTTTGCCTGGTTTATGTGATTGCTACCCTAGTAAACCTGGTGTACTTTTTCTCTCTGAAGAAAATACAACTCAAGCCTGACCTGAAGTTCATTTCAAAGGCACTGCTGAAAGATTACCTGCTTTATACCGGTTTTCTTCTGTTGGCTGCGCTGAGTGACTATATCACCCCCTTTGTGAATACTTTCTTCGTGTCAGCAAAGTTGGGTCTGGCATTCACGGGAATCTATACAATGGCCGTCAATATTGTGGCTATGATCGAAGTCCCATTCAGGTCCCTGGGATCGATTTCCACCCCTGTCATCTCCAGATATATGAAAGAAGGTAATATACCTGAGGTAAGTGCTTTGTGCAAGAAAGTTTCCTTGCATCAGCTGCTGATAGGTTCATTCGTTTTTTACCTGATCTGGATCAACCTTGATTATATCTACGCGGTGATGCCCAATGGAGAAGCCTATTCTGCAGCCAAATATGTGGTGCTGATTCTTGGCGCCTCCAAGTTGATATATACCACATGCAGTTCGGGATCATCAGTAATCAGTTACTCGAGATATTACTACTTTTCACTGCTCTTCGCGTTTTTCTTCACCTTCCTGACCATTTTCCTGAATAATAAGTTGATACCTGTATTCGGAATAAATGGAGCGGCACTGGCTACACTATTGTCTTTCGTCCTCTATCTGATACCGATTCTTTCTCTCGTTCGTTTTGTCATAGGTGTCAGCACCTTTTCGATAGATCATCTCAAAGTTTTGTTCCTGATGGGAGCGCTGGTTCTTCTCTACCTGGTCTGGTCTGTTTTCATCACGCCTCTGTTCTCCGGGCTTGATTTCCCGTCTCTTGTGGCAGGTCTTCTGGAATGTCTGGCCAAGACACTCGTATTGGGTACCTTGGGCGTGTTGGCAGTATATTTCTGGAAAATTTCGCCTGATGCGAATTCTTTAATAGAGAAGACAGTATCTATTTTTATCAAGAAAAAAGATGAATCCTAAAATTTCAGCCGTGATTCCGCTGTACAATGCGGAGCAATATATAGGGGCCTGTATCAAATCCATATTGGACCAGACGATGAAAGAGACCGAAATCATCGTGGTGGATGACCGCGGCACGGATCATAGTGTCGATGTCGTCCGGGAAATGATGGCGGCTCCAGGCGGCGAGCGTATCCGTCTGGTCTCCCTTGAGAAGAACTCCCGTGCCGGCATCGCCCGCAACACGGGCCTGTCCCACGCGAATGGAGAATATGTGATCTTCATCGACAGCGACGACGAGATTGCCCCGGAAATGTTTGAGAGAATGTATGACCGGGCCGTTCAGGATGACAGTGACGTGTGTCTCTGTGATGCCGCCAAGATCTTGCCGGACGGCAAGGTCCTTTGTCTGGGACATCCGGCCGATGCGGCCGGAGAAGTGACGGAAGAGAAACGCAAGCATCTCCTTACCAGCTACGTTACGGCGATGTGGACGATGCTTTGCCGGCGTTCCTTCCTGTTGGACAATGCGATTTATTTCACGCCGGAGAAATACGAGGACAGTTTCTTTGTTCCCCTCGTTTATCTCTATGCGGGCAGGATTTCATATATCAAGGAACCGTACTATCGCTATTATGTGCGGGACAATTCGATCTGCACCACCGTCGATGACACCAAGTACAAGCAGAAAGTGTCGCTTTTCGACAACTTGTTGTCCGTCATCAAGCAGCGGGATCTGTATGAAAAGTATCGCGAAGAGTTGGATTACGTATACCTCAAAAAGGCATACCTTGTGCCCACCTTCAACTACGTACTGAATTCCACCCGTCCGTCGAAGGAAGTGATCCGCAGCATCCGGGCCCACATGGAGGAGGTGATTCCCGGCGGAACGTCCAATTCCTATTTCCGTCGCGACCCCAAGGCCCGTTTGATAGAGTTCCTGCTGCGAAAATTCCCCACCCTGGGAATCCAGGCGGTACACCTGTATTCGAAAGCCAGCAAAGACCTATTTTAGGTATTTCTCGTATTGGGAGACATCCTCCTTTACGGGCAGTTCAATTTTCGGCAGCATCTCATAGAAGATTTTGCAGAGGGTCTGGTTGAAACTGGTCCGCCATTTGGTGCCCCTGTGCCCGTCGATGATGAAACGCTGGATACGCAATGGCTTGCCAAAGAAAGAGTAGAATCTGTTCTCTACTTTGAAATACTGAAAGTTTCCATCGTAGGAGCGCAAATAGTAATAGCCCAGTTTAAGAGCACCTGCACCATCTCGGGCCGGAAGGTCTTTATCCAATATAAGTCCTTCCAGCTCTTCAACAGTCCCGGGCACATAACAAATGCCCAGGTCGGTATATGCAGCATCGGCGATGAGAATAGTAGGTGTTCCGGACCAGGCCGCTTCTGCTCCGGTGGTGGAGCCGAATACCAACACCTTGTCTGCGGCATCGATCAGTGAATAAGTACTGACAGGAGAGTCACCGGGGATAACCGTAACATTGGCATACTGCTTCCCGAATTGCGGCAGAAGCGTGCAGTACAAGTAGGGAATGTCCTTCAGATTGGGATGGATACGGATGTAAAAATGGAGGTCGTCCCTGTCTTTGTTCATCTCAAAGATGGTTTTTAAACCGTCCAGTTGGGACGGAAACAGGGATTGGGTCAGGTTGTCCTCATCCACATATACCATCTCGTCTTCAGAACTGTTGAATATCACGATGTTGTGTTTGGATTCATCCCAATCTTCCGGCAGTAGCCCGGTCTTCTGGTTGCCGGTGTAAACTTTGTCACCGGCAGCAATGGCATTTCGGCGATTCTCAAAGAAAATTTTACCGAGCGCTTCTTTTTCTGCCAGGGGAACGGAAGGGTCGTCCCAGGTTTCGTCAACCTTTTTGCGAATATCGGTCTGATTGTGCGGCGTTGTATTATGGAAGCTTGTCTTGCGGGGTTGGTTGCCCAGGATCATCCTATGTTCGTAACAGGTGAAATCGATCCCCTCCCTGCGGCAAATATCGATAACCGGTTTGTCATCAATGAGACGGGCATTGAAGAGACCTACTGAATCGGGCTTGAAATCTGCGATGGCTGCTTCCACGACGTCGGCATAGCGGCAGCAACGTTGCAGGAGTTGGTTCAGATACGAACGGAACGGCTGGTCTATCAAAGGGTAGATATTGCGGCTGTCATATGAGATGTATGTAGACATCGCCGCATATCCGATACGTACTCCTTTGTAATCAAGGTTCAAGATATCATCGATGCTATCATACTCCATTTCCGGCGGAGTCGCGACATGGGCGGCATAGGCCGATACGGGCACTTTCTCAATCTTGTCAGAGAGTTTGGATAATAGATAGTTTCTGTTGAAATTGCAGAGTCTGCATACCCGCTCGGGGTGGGCGTGATTATGATAACACGCACCCAGTGTGCTGCAGTCCGAACAATAGATCAGACGAACCTGGTGACCTTCTCTTGCGAAAGATTCGACTTGATCCAGAATGATTCCGTAGATGCCTGACCAGCAGAAGGAAGGATAATGCGGGAGGAAGAACAGGTACTTCATGCAGTTATTGGTAAAGGGAAGGATCTTCTTCCTGTGGATAATTCAAGTGCTTATAATAGAAATACTTGCCCGCAATTTGCAAAAGGATCAATGCTTTGCTCCGCAAAGTTCCTACATCTATTGTATGGTAGTCGAATGAGCGGCCCAGCATATCCTTGTGTAATCTGAAGGGATGGAAATAGACATATTCTTCATTCTCGTCGTTGAGGGCGAAATAGCCGAACTTAATGGCTTGAAGCTTGTCTTTGGCAGGAAGGTCCGGAGTCTTTAAAAGTGCTATCGCTTCTTCCGGTGTAGGGGGCACATAGCATACATCCAACAGCGAGTAGGGGCAATTCGACAGAAGAAGGACCGGCTTGCCCCAGTATGTGGCTTCCGGTCCGGTAGTAGAACCAAATACCACGGCCTTTTCGCATGCGTCAATGCAGGCATAGGTGCTGACGGGGGAATCAGGCGGTATGACCGTAAAGTTTGGATGGGCCTTTTCCAGCTCATACAGTTTGGTATGATATAAGTAGGAAACGTCCTTGAGATTGGGATGTATTTTAAGATACAGATGGTAATCGTGTTCTTTAGAAAAAGCTTCTGCCAGATATTTGATTCCCGGATATTGGGACTTGAAAGCCACTCCGCTTTGGTAATCTGCGAACAAGGCAGCATACTCATCTTCAGATCCGTTGAGGATCAAAATGTTATGTTTATTGCGGTCAAAGCCGTCCGGTAACAGCCCTTGCACCTGACTCTTGACGAACAATTTGTCCCCGGCAGGGATTGAATTGCGGCGTTTGAGGAAGAAATCCTCACCGATCTCAATCTTCTCGTCTTCAGGGAGGGCGGAGTTCGCCCATTTCTCTTCAACAATCCGTTTGTTGGTCACGGGATCATGCGGGGTGGAATTTCCGAAGGTGATCTTGCAATACTGGCTTTGCCTGTTGTAAACGCCCTCCCAACACAGGTAGGGGATATGATTCTGATGGGTTATGTCCCAGATGGGACGGGAACACACGCCCCTGCTGTTTAATGTGCAGATCATATCCGGACTGATCTTTTCGATCAAATTCAGCAGGAAGTCGGTGTACTTGCATGTGAGCCCTATCAGTTTGTCAAAGTAAGAGCGGAACGTTCCGTTAATCAGTGGATTAAGGTTCCGGCTGAGGGAAAGGTAAGTAGAGTAGGCGGCCAGACCGACATCTACGCCCTTGTACTTGATATTCTTGATGTCTTCCAAGGATTCGTAGTTGAACGGTCCTGGAAAAGGTTTTCCATCATCCTGGTAGGGTATAAGCTGCAGATTTTTGTGGGATCGCACAATCCTGGACCCGAAGAGGGTCTTCATATAGCGTTTGCAGATCCTGCAGGCTCCCCGTGAACAATCTGTGTTGGTAGCACAGTAGTGGCTTCTGGAATCATTGCACCAGACAAAATAGACTTCATGTCCTTGCTCAAGGTAAATGATGGCATTGTCCAGTAATTGCGCAATCGGGGCAGGCGAAAGGAAATTACATACGGTCTGACTGAATATCAAGTATTTCATGCGGCCTTTCGTTTTCTGTCTTATCGGACGTGATTTTTCCTGTTCTTATACCAGGAACGATACCGGATCCCGGTAATCAGTAAAGCATAAGGAAATACCTTCACTTTTGTCCAAAACCCTTTGACACCAGAGAGAATAACCTTGAACTCCGATCTGTAAGGATGTAATAGCGATTGCCATTTTCTTTTTCTGGTCCATTCGTCCTTATGTGCGTTATAAACCTCAGCATCGCTGATACCATAAATCTTGAATCGCCGTTTCAAATCTTCGTAGGAGTTGTCCAACGATTCATAACATATCACATCAGAATAACCGATCTGATACCCCGCCTTAATGATTCTTTCACACAAGTCCGTATCATCCGAAAACTTTTTCGTCGTATTGAAAGGTATTTCCTTGAGAACTTGTGCTTTGATCATGAATGGAGACCCTACTACGGATTTGGGCCCTTCTGTTATCTTGAATTTCCATCTTTCGTTATTGCAGAAAGCAAGATACTTGCTGGTATCTTTTATGCGTGTCAGCATACCGGCAAGAGCATAGTCATGCTCATCCATATATGCTTTTAATTTCTCAACGGCATCAGGATCGATCTCATTATCGCAACCCAAATAGAACAAATAATCCCCACTTGCGTTATCGGCACCGGTCTGTCTGGCAAGGGCCACTCCTTTCCCCGGGTCAAAGACCAGCTTCACCCGATCCGAATACTTTTCGATAATACTCAAGGTTCCGTCGGTAGAGTGCCCGTCTACGATAATGATTTCATCCGGATCAGTAGAAAGGGCAGCCTGAATGGCTCTTTCAATATGATCTGCGCAGTTCTTGCAAATAATAATGACCGAAATACGCTCATTCATGTCACGCGTTCATATATTGATTAGTAAGTAACTTGATTCCATCTGCGACAGATACCCTATGCTTCCATCCCAGGTGGTTGATCCGTTTTACGTCCATGCACCGTCTGGGAACACCTTCAGGTTTTGTGGCATCAAATAAGATTTCTCCGCCGTAACCTACTTCCCGGCCAATCAAGTAAGCCAGATCCCGTATACTGATTTCTTCACCTGTCCCAATATTGATCTGACAGTTCGGATGGTAGCTGTCCAATTGATCTGCATCGACCTCATTCATAATGAAGATAGCGGCATCTGCCAAATCCTCGCTCCACAAAAAATCTCTCGTTGCTTTGCCTGTTCCCCAGATAGAAATGCTCTTTTCCGTGATACCCAGCGTTTTCAGGGCCTTCAGGATATCCGCGTCAGAAGCTGGCGCATCCTTTGAAATGGGATAATGAGCTATATCTTTTCTTAACTTTCCCCATTCTCCGTCCCTTAGCCATTTCGCCAGAATGAATTTACGAAGCATCGAAGGGACTACATGTGCCCGGGTCAGGTCCCTGGTGTCGTCCGGCCCATAGATATTACTGGGTATCAAAGAAATAAAGTTTGTCCCATATTGTCGGTTATAGGCGATACAAGCTTTTACTCCAATTATTTTAGCCAGACCATAGGGTTCATTTGCTATATCAAGTACGTCGGTGAGCAATGAGTCCTCGGTGATGGGTTGGGGTGCATTTTCCGGATAGATGCAGGCACTACTGACAAAAAGAAGTTTCTTGACGCCATAGCGAAAGCTTGCATGAAAGACATTCAACTCCATGCGAAGATTATCAACCAAAAAATCGCAGGGTTCTTTCAGGCAAGCCTGAATACCGCCTACCTTTGCGGCCACCATAAAAACATATTCAGGTTGTTCCTGTTTAAAGAAAGTGTCAACGGCGGATTCGTCGGTTAAATCCAGTTCGGCGTGGGAACGTACAATCAGATTGGAATAGCCTGAAGATGACAGTCTCCTGAATAAGGCAGACCCTACTAGTCCTCTGTGACCTGAAACATATATTCTGGAAGATAAATCCATAAACTTATTCTATTCAACCGGCCAGATATCCTTTTCACCCGTGTCTTTTTCTACCCCTTTATCATAAAGAGCTACCAAAACGGTATCACTGACAGACTCCAGGGAATGAACGATGTTCGGGTATATGGCAAACATATCACCTTCGTTAAATAACTGTACGTCAGCCTCACTTTTATCAATCGTGGAAAAGAAGACCCTTAAACGGCCGGAAACAACATAAAAGCATTCGAGGTTGTCCTTATGGTAGTGATTTCCACGAAAACTTCCAGCCGGTGAAGTCAAGACGTTGACTTGTGACCAACCTTCGTGACACAGTTGGGCTAGCGTGCCCTTGGGGTTGGTAATTACAAAATCCGGTGATATCCGCTTAAATAACATTGTATTATTTCTTTTTAACATACTCCATGTCAGAAGCAACCATAATCCTTACCAAATCTTTGAAAGAAGTTTTGGTAGGATTCCAGCCCAGGACCGTCTTTGCCTTGGTCGGGTCACCAAGAAGCAGGTCCACTTCTGTGGGTCTGAAATAAGCGGGGGATACTTCTACCAGGATACGGCCATTACTTGCATCAATTCCCTTTTCATTCACACCTTCTCCTTTCCATTTAATCTTGATCCCGACTTCAGCAAAAGCCAGTTCGACGAATTCACGAACCATATGCGTCTCGCCGGTAGCGATAACAAAATCATCGGGTTTATCATGTTGGAGCATCAGCCACATGCACTCCACATAATCTTTGGCATATCCCCAGTCCCGCTTTGCATTCAAGTTGCCCAGAAGGATTTTGTCTTGTTTGCCCTGAGCAATACGGGCTACTCCGAGGGTGATCTTGCGGGTGACAAAATTTTCCCCGCGACGCTCTGATTCGTGATTGAACAGGATTCCATTGACGGCAAACATGCCATATGCTTCGCGATAGTTCTTCGTAATCCAGAACCCATATTGCTTGGCTACGCCATAAGGACTGCGGGGATAGAACGGCGTCGTCTCTTTCTGTGGTGTCTCAAGAACCTTCCCAAACAGTTCCGATGTAGACGCCTGGTAGATTTTGCAATTCAGCCCCAGGATGCGAACGGCTTCAAGGAGGCGCAAGGTCCCGATGGCATCCGTTTCAGCAGTATACTCCGGTACATCAAACGAAACTTTCACATGGCTCTGTGCGGCGAGATTATAGATTTCATCGGGTTTGACCAGCATCAGGATACGCTCCAGGGAAGAGGAATCGGTCATGTCTCCATAATGCAGTTGAATGGCTGGAACAGACGACCTTTGTGCGATGAACTCGTCCAGATACAGATGCTCAATACGTTCTCTGTTGAAAGTGGAACTTCTTCTGACGATTCCATGAACTTCATAGCCTTTTTCAAGAAGGAACTCTGCCAGGTATGAGCCGTCTTGGCCGGTAATTCCAGTTATTAGTGCTTTCATATCAGTACTCTATTGTTTTGTTATTCTATCGACACTGCGGCATAACACGGACGGAGTGCGAGATGCCTGTGAATGCTGAAACCATTCTTGTTGACGCCATCCACGTCATGATATTTCCCCACATAGATGCGGTCGCCATTATGGTCCAGATCCGAACACCATACAAAATCATGATACCAAAGATATTGGCCATACGCGAGATAGCATGCGAAGAAAGAGTAGGTGCAAAGAATCGCTGACGGGAACCGGATGCTCTTTTCAATCAAATCGGAAGGCGAAATGGCACGACTGCTTTCAATGACCTGGCGCTTGATCAGATACCAGCGGTTTTCGAGGGTCCTGTTGACGAAATCTTCTGCTAGATACCAATCCTGGTTATACAAGCATGGCTCGCGCTTGTCCGGGTCAATACCGAAGGCATCCCTGAACGCAAGGATGGAAAGAGGCGAACCGGGGGTTCCCCCATAACCCATTACGAGCAGATAATCCCTGGCTTTCGATTTCAGGAAATCGAATGAATAGGTCAGCTCCGGTATGTCTGACTCGTTCAGCTGCGCCAGATTCATCGTGGACAGAAGCGTATTCACTTGAGCCGGTCCGATAAAATTGTCTCCGAACAGGGCGCTCAACTCATTAATAAATTCATGCTTCATCAACGCAGGCTTTGTGTTATTGATCCAGAAGTGATTCTTTCCATTTCTGATAGGAGACGACTTCGCCGGCAGTCGCAAGATGTCCCATAGCTGAGTATTTCTCGATTCTGTCGAATTCGGCCTGAAGACGGTTAAAGCGTATCCCCCAGCCGCTGTCTACAAACCAACTCAGGTTACGGACAGGAGCATTGTAGAGAATAATGCCGCTTTTCGTATCCAGTACTTCACGAAGAAAAGTTAAATAAGCCCGGTATTGATGCTCATGAGAGGCTACAAGCGCCAGTCGTTTCCAACCATTCTCCATGGCCATCTTTACCACCTCGACAGCTTGTTGGCGCGTATGGAGCGACTTGTTCTCATGAATCAAATCTTCTTCGGGAACGCCGCCGGCAAGAATGAAAGGCTTTACTTCTTCATAAGGGAAACTGCCATAATCTTTATCAATAATATTGCCGCTGAAGACAATCTTTTCGGCTATACCTTTTCGGTAGAGCTCGACTGCCTTTTGAAAACGGTAATAACCGTCTCCCTCCAGCAGAATAATCGCATCAGATTTCCTGAGGCAATCATTGTCCACGATTGCCATGATGATTTCCCTGTCCGTAATCATCTTTAAATATCTTCCCAGAAAATGGGGTCACGTGCCGGGATGTCTTTATTGACAGCCTTTCCGATGACCACGTTTTTATATTTTGGCAGAATGCCGAGAGCCGGACGCAGTACATCCAGATCTTCTTCGGTTATTATCTGTCCCTTTTTTAAATCATGTTTGGCATAGAGGCATCGACGTTGTACGAACACGGTCTCGCTTTCTTCTTTCTGGACTTCCTTGCGAGTGCTGCCCATCGCCTTCTCCACTTCACGGATACTGTCTACCATGAACTTGAATTCCGCGGGTTCCATGGAGTGCGGATGATCCGGTCCTTTGTCCTTTTTGTTCAGTGTGAAATGTTTTTCAATCACACGGCCGCCAAGGACCACGGAAGCAATGGCTACCACAGGTCCGGGGGCATGGTCGCTGTAACCAGTCAGGCAACCAAAGGCACTCTGATAAGTCTTCAATACGTTTACATTGGCGCTTTCCAGCTTGGAAGGATAATTCGTAATGCATTGCATCAGCACAAAGTCCTTGTTGCCCGTTTTCTCGATGGTTCGCACAGCCTCATCAATCTCAGCCATGGTGGCATCTCCTGTGGCAAGCATGATCGGCAAGCCTTTACGCGCGATGTAGTCAAGCATTTCCAGCCAGGTGATTTCCCCGGAACCAATTTTAATGAAGGGAAGTTTCATGGCAGCGCATAGGTCAACGGCCTCTTTGTTATAAGGAGAAGTGGAGAAATCAATGCCCACTTTCTTGCAATAGTCAGCCAGTTCCTGATGCCATTCCAAAGGAAGTTCCACATCCTTGAACACCTCGCTCACAGTGCGGCCCCAGGAGCCGTGTACGCCATGGAGCTGCATCTTGGAGAAACCGCCTTCTGAAACGATGCTTTCCGCCTTGAAGGTTTGGAACTTGGCGCAGTCTGCACCGGCTTCTTTCGCAGCATCAATGAGCCGCTTGGCTTTCTCCAGGCTGCCATCAAAGTTACCGCCGATTTCAGCAATGATGTAAGTAGGATAGTCGGGGCCGATCATGCGGTCACCGATCTTGATGTTTTGGTTAAAATCCAGCATATGGGTGATTAGTTTAGACGTTTGAAACCTGATTGACAGACGGGGCCGTCCAGGGCCTTCATCACATCGCGCCCATCCTCGAAGTCACGGATATCGGCAAACACTTTGTCCAGTTCATCAAAATAGTGATCAAGGATTTCAGGGGTATGGGCAATACAGGGATACATGCTGTTCCCGGCCAGGAAGCCCTTCTTCAGCATCTGTTGCGTGATGTAGGTCTTGTATGCAAGATGGTTGGGGCTGTCAAAGTTATAACCGGCAAGGGCAGGAATACCCCACTGGGTGATCTTCAATCCATATTTGTCGGCAAGTGCCTGCCACCGTTTCTTGTTCTCAAGCCCCTTCGCATTGATAATTTCCCAGGACTTGATGCGCTCCATCTCAGCAAGGGCTGCAAGCGCAGCGGTGGGCCCGATACGTTCTGTCCAGAAGGTCGAGCTGATCCAGGATCCCTGGGCGGCTTCCATAATATCCTTGCGGCCGATTACAGCAGCACAGGCATAACCGTTGGCCATGGTCTTGCTGTAAATGGTCATGTCGGGAATCACGTTATACTTGTGGAACAAACCGCCGAAGGTCTCGCGGAAGCCACTGGTACATTCATCAAAAATGAGGACGATTCCGCGTTCGGTGCAAAGATTCCGGACCTTTTCGAGGAAGTTGTCTTCCGGACCGAAGTTACGGCAAACCTCCATCTTCACAGCGGCAAGGTCCGGATTCTTATTGACAATCTCCTGCAGTTCTGCAAAGTTGTTATAGTGGAATGGAATGGCTGTGCCACGCAACTCACGGGGGACGCCATTGGTGGGAATACCCGGAAGCAAGTGTCCGGCAAGGGCATCACTCTCACCCAGATTTACGGACACATACCAGTCATGCCAGCCGTGATAACCGCAGATAGCCACTTTGTCTTTGCCGGTGAAAGCACGTGCAATGCGAATACACATGGAATTGGCTTCCCCACCGCCACGCGTATAGCGCACGCCGCCAGCCCAAGGCTCCATCTGGAGGAGTTTCTCGGCCAGATATACTTCTTCCGGACAGTTCAGCGTGGTCATGTTGCCATTCCTGACGACCTCCATGACTTTTTCATCCACGGCGTCATTGGCATAACCAAGCGTGTTGGTACCAATCCCCATCATGGAGCAGTCATAATAATGATTGCCATCCAGGTCCCATACTTCGCAGCCTTTTGACTTGCTGTAATAAGAGGGCCAGTTTTCAGGCAGCAGTTGTTCCGGACGTTTGGAAAGGAGGGATGTGCCTCCAGGAATCATTGTTTTGGCTTTCTTGTAAAGCTCTTGACCTTTTCCCATATTAATTTGATTTTATTTCTTTATCATTTGCCAGAGATTTTGCGTAACCTTCGTTGCGCATAATGGAGGCGTTAATATCTTTCACATCCTTGTGGGCATCTAAAAAAGCCACATAGTCAGCACAATGCTTGTCAATACCGACATTTTCAATGAGCGCTTTGATAACCTCAAAATCCCGCTGTTCATCAACCGTGATCCGAAGGCTGGATTGATCGGTATCATTGACGACATTGAAGGAGTTGAAAATGCTGCCGCCCATCACGGAGGAGTTGTTCTTTATATACGGAGTCACATGTTCGTGCTCGCTTAGCAGCCTGGCATCCTTCCAGGCAGTTTCCAAAGCTGAGAACGTGAATACTTCCACATCCATCCCATCCGGATAAGTTGGAATCAAGGTGTTGGAGGCATAGTCATAATTACCCTCGATGCAAACTTTGATGATCTGGTCCATGATTTCGGGATCAATCAAGGGACAGTCAGAGGTGACCCGGACGACATAATCCGGTTTTTCGGGCAGTGCTGTCTGATAGAAGCGGTCAAGAACATCATCTACAGAACCTTGGTGGTATTCCACCCCCACTTTGTTGCAGACGTCGATAATGAATCTGGATCCTTCCTCGTCTGTCGTGGCGACCTTGAGCTTGGAAATCATTTTTGACTGGAGAATCCGTCGGAGATGAAGCTCAAGAAGTGTCATGCCGTTGACTTCCTTCAGGATTTTGGCAGGAAGGCGGGTGGATCCATAACGCGCCTGGGTAATGGCTAATACTTTCATTTTACCTCAAAATTCGGATCGACGTACTTCTTGATGTTCTCTCGCATGGACTCAACGGTTTCCCACAAGTCATTGTTGTCAGAAGAGTAGTGGAAACCATCCGGGACGGGAACAGCATGATGATGGTTCAGGTAATCTTCTTTCCCCCTTCTGCCCGTAAACGTGATGGAAGGAAGGATTGCATAGTATTTTCCAAGATCGATCGTATTGAGGGAATCTGTGGCCGTAATCATCTCTTCGTGAAGTTTTTCACCCGGGCGGATACCCACTTCTACCTGCGGAAGGTTAGGGGCAATAGCCGTCGCAACATCTTTGATATGGTAGGACGGAATCTTCGGGATGAAAATCTCGCCGCCCAAATGATGGCCAAGGGCAAACATGACCAGGGCGACCCCATCTTCAAGTGAGATATTGAAACGAGTCATCCGCATGTCGGTGATCGGTATCTCCCTGGCCCCTTCATCACGCTTGTGAATAAAGAAGGGTATCACGCTGCCACGGCTGCCCATCACGTTACCATATCTTACAACGGAGAAACGGATATTGCGGGTTCCTCTCATATTATTTGCGGCAACAAAAAGCTTATCGCTTGTCAACTTGGTGGCGCCATAAAGATTGATCGGAGCACAAGCCTTGTCGGTGGAAAGAGCCACTACATCTTTTACGCCACAGGCCAGGGCCGCATCGATGACGTTCTGTGCGCCGCCGATATTGGTCTTGATGCATTCGTCAGGGTTATACTCGGCTGTATCCACCTGCTTGATGGCTGCTGCATGGATGATGACGTCCACGCCTTCGCAGGCTCTGATGAGACGATCTTTGTCCCGTACGTCACCGATGAAATAGCGAAGCTGGGGGAAATCTTTCTCCGGCCAGCGTTGTTTCATGTTGAATTGCTTAAGTTCACCACGGGAGAAGATAATGATCTTCTTGACCTGAGGGTAATCTCTGAGGATTACTTCCACGAACTTATTGCCGAATGACCCTGATCCACCGGTGATGAGGACGGTTTTGTTGTTAAGCATGATGTTCTATGATTTCTGTTTATATTTATGACAAAGTTTTATTTCTGGACTGTTTGATACATCCGATAGCGATGGCAGCCAGGATGAGCAGGTACATTGCGATGATGCAGGTTATGGCAATGGCATCGCCCTTGCGCACGCTGTCGGGGTCGAAAATGAAGGTGATATGGTGGTCGCCTGCGGGGACATTGAGGGCCCGCAGGGTGTAGTTGGCGCGGAAATGGTCGACGGGTTTTCCGTCAATGGAGGCTTTCCATCCGTAGGGATAGTAGATCTCCGAGAAGACGATCGTCCCGTCGGCGGACGAGTGACTGTCGTACTCGACTTTCCTGGGCCGGAAATAGGTGAGCTCGACGGAAGCGTCCGGGGCGATGCCCGGATAGGGATCCTTCACGAAATCGGCAAACTGGCGGTCGATGACGGCGGTGTTCTTGAGATCGATGATGTTCAGGGCATCACTCTCCTGATTCGCGTTGTCGACGACAAGGATCTCTCCGACATACCATGCATTGCCCAGTGCGTAGGGGTTCAGTTGCGGGGTGGGCCGGTTGTCTTCCCCCGGAACAATGAGATATTTTGCATTGAGCATGCCGATGACGGGCAGGTTTCCTTGCGATAGGTGCTCGGTAATCAGGTCCTGGTAGCGGCGAAGCTTGGCCGCATGGTAACCGCCGATCGACTTGAGCCAATAGTTGGAACGCGCTTCGTTGAAAGTGTCGGTCGTCAGGTTCATGATCCGGAAATGCGGATCGGGATCCTGCAGCAGTTGTTCTTCCCAGGGTTGCTTATTGAAAATGCTTTCCTTGGCGGTGGGCGTAACAAAGAAACTGTCGTTGAAATAGCGCTTGTCCACCGGCCACATGTCGGCGAGGATCAGCACACCGAGTCCGATGGCCAGTGGGGTGAGTTTGAGCTTTTTCTCATTATACAGGAAAATGAGTACAGCGGCGGCCGCAATAAAGAGGAAACTGCGCCAGGCGTCGCCTGTCAACAGGGCGGCACGGTCGGCCAGGATGGCATCGTAGATCTTGACGGGAAGCTGACCGGCGAAGGCTTCATCACCAGGGCCGATGAAACTGTAGATGGATTTCCCGAAGAGGGCGAAAAACAGGCAGAGACCGGCAGTTATGCCACCGGCAATCAGTAGGCTCTTGCGCGCTTTCTCTTTTGGAACGGATCCGTCGACCAGGGCTTTGAGTGCCAGGAAGCCCAGCAGGGGCATGGCGAATTCGGCAACGATCAGGATGGAGGATACTGCCCGGAATTTGTTGTAGAACGGGAAATAATTGAAGAAGAATTCGGTGAGCCACATGCAGTTGGATCCCCACGCCAACATCACGGAGAAGATGGTGGAGAGGATCAGGGCCCATTTGTAGGGCCCGGGCACGATCAGGCAACCCAGCAGGAACAGGAAACAGACGATGGCACCCATGTAGACGTTGCCTGCCGTAAAAGGCTGGTCGCCCCAATACAGGGGCATGGAACTGACGAAATCCTGGGCCGATTTGGCAGGAATTCCCATCGCCCTGGCCGTTTTATAAGTATTCGAAGTCTTGCCCAGCGGATACATGGAAGAGCCGCCTTTGAAACCCGGGATCAGGAAACTGAAGGATTCATCAATACCATAGCTCCACTGCGTGGCGTAGTTGATGTCCAGGCCCTTGGAGTTGGCATCTTCTGCGGACTCTCCTTCACGGACAAGGTCTGAGTGGCCGCCGCGCATGGTTTCACGGGCATATTCTGCGTTGGCGAAAATGTTTGCACTTGTTGCCCCCAGACCAATTCCGAGCGATGCGACGAAGATTACCGTAGCCAGGGCAAAATCTTTCCAGCGTTTTTCCTTGGCATGGATGACCACCTCGGCCAGGAAGCACATTCCGGTCATCATGAGGATATAGTAGGCCATCTGTGGATGGTCCGTGAACCCCATCGAGGCGAATACCATTACGAAGATGGCGCCCAACCAGTAGCGTTTCCGGTAGATGAGGTAAAAACCCGCCATGACCAACGGGAAGAAAGTCAACGTGGTTGTCTTTGTGTAATGACCTGCTCCAATGATTACCAGAAAATATGAAGACAAGGCGATGGCGATGGCCCCGGCAACGGACAGCGATGGCTTGACGCCGAAACAGCGCAGCAGTACAAAAAAGCAGAGGAAATAATAGAACATTATCCATGCGGGGTTCGACAAGTCAATGCCCGTTAATCGATACAGGAAATAAATCTTGTTGGCTTTGTATTCGCCGCCCCCGATCTGGTAGCCGGGCATTCCGCTGAACACAGCGCAGTTCCACCAGGAAGGTTCTCCGTAGTGTCCGTTCTGCTGGTCGCATATGACATTCGTATTGTCGCCCGACTGCAACACTTTTCCGCTCAGGACGGGTTTGCAATAGATGAGGGCCAGTCCGATGAAAAGGACAAGGGCAAGCAGGTAAACGCCATATTTCTGGAAGAATGCTTTCATAAGACGGAAATCGTATCAATAGTATCTCCCCTTTTCAGTGGTGCGGGGAGGGAAAGTTCATACATAAGGAAATCGCCGATGCGGAGCGAAACGTGCCGGCTGACATGCTCCAGCCCTTCGACCATGTGGGGCAGTTCGTCTTCCGGCAGCGTGTCCACGGGCTGGAAGTCGCGGTCCACCCATGTGGCGCGGTCAAGGTACGGCGTGACCGCACCGTCGGCGAGGACACCGTAGAAGCAGATGCTGGGGGCCCAGTTGCTGAAGTAGCGGCGGGCGAAGCGGGGGACGATGGCTTTGCCCGCCTTGTCGATGCGGATGCAGCGGCAGCGGCACGCCAGGGCGCCGGTGCAGTCGTCGGGCAGGCAGAAGCGGTCGGCATCCCGCACGAGCGTGATGTCGGGGCGGGCGTACCAGCTTCCATCAGTCCTGACGACATGGATGTTCATTGCATCGAGAGTTTTATCCGGGTCAGTT
>Ga0265300_10001918_pt1 | contig 18736 bp, 14 predicted proteins | sample AusTroGonzalo_MG_FD_193482 | JGI IMG/M metagenome (GOLD analysis project Ga0265300, IMG submission 193482) | Bovine rumen microbial communities from tropical cattle in Woodstock, Queensland, Australia - Gonzalo_03 | ecosystem: Host-associated > Mammals > Digestive system > Stomach > Rumen ...
CTATCTTGTCCAGCTGCTCGCGGTAGCGGTTTATGTTGTTCTCAGTTGTAATTGCGGGGTGCTGGCCGGTCTGTATGGCGTACTGCTCGGCGGGCAGGCCGTATGCATCGTAACCCATGGGGTTCAGCACGTTGAATCCGCACTGACGCTTGTATCGGGCGTAGATGTCCGATGCAATGTAACCCAGCGGGTGGCCTACGTGCAGGCCGGCGCCTGACGGGTAGGGGAACATGTTGAGTACGTAATACTTGGGCTTTGAGGCATCCTCCTTAACTCTGTAGGTACCCTCCTTGGCCCACTTTTCCTGCCATTTCTTTTCAATTGCTCTGAAATCGTATTCCATTACAGACTAGCTTTTAATTTCAAGTTGCAAAATTACACAATTTCAAGCAAAAACACATTGGGGACGGTTCTATTTGTGTCCTTACCTGTGCACCTTAGGGATGAAATCGCTTCTACGTGCGCTACGGTTCCCTAAGGTGCGGTGGTGGCCCGCGATATCACGTATTTCCTGCTTACGTTAGGGATGAAATCGCTTCTACGTGCGCTACGGTTCCCTAAGGTGAGGGTGTGGCCCGCGATATCACGTATTTCCTGCTTACCTTAGGGATGAAATCGCTTCTACGTGCGTTACGGTTCCCTAAGGTGCGGGGGTAGCCCGCGATATCACGTATTTCCGGTGCACCTTAGGGATGAAAATGGCCCTTCGTGCGCTACGGTTCCCTAAGGTGAGGGGGTAGCCCGCGATATCACGTATTTCCTGCTTACGTTAGGGATGAAATCGCTTCTACGTGCGTTACGGTTCCCTAAGGTGCGGGGGTAGCCCGCGATATCACGTATTTCCTGCTTACGTTAGGGATGAAATCGCTCCTATGTGCGTTACGGTTCCCTAAGGTGATGGGGTGTCCCGCGGGAAAGCGTATTTCCGGTGCACGTTAGGGATGAAAATGGCCCTACGTGCGTTACGGTTCCCTAAGGTGATGGGGTGTCCCGCGAGAAAGCGTATTTCTGGTGCACGTTAGGGATGAAATCGCTCCTACGTGCGCTACAGTTCCCTAAGGTGAGGGGGTAGCCCGTGATATCACGTATTTCCTGCTTACGTTAGGGATGAAATCGCTTGTACGTGCGTTACGGTTCCCTAAGGTGCGGGAAGAAGAATTTATTGTTATTCGATAAATTTTTTGCGTTTTTCTTTGCGGATTAGAAAAGTGCATTTATCTTTGTGCCGAAAATATTTATCGTTTAACAATAAAACGCTTTTTGATTATGAACAAGAAACTGAAACTTTACTGCTCTTTGTTTGTTGTAGCACTCATTTGGGTGATTGTCTCACAAATCAAGATAACGCATTATTCATCCAGCTCCGGTAATGATGACATTAAACAGGACGGATGGAGTTATGGCAAGATGCCTGAGAGTTACATTACACGTGATACTGTCTATTCGGAAGGTGGTGGTATGTCAACATCCGCAACATGGAGGACTGTTAAATATACCGTCAATGTAAAACATGTGACAGGCTCCAAAAACTATTTGCTGTCTACGGTAAACGGAAACACCACTATGGTTGACCTGAATACAGTTGATGTGATCCTTCCGCATGAAGGTCAAAACGCATATATAGTATCGGTCATTATTATCGGTCTTTTAATTACAATAGTTGTGATTTGGATATTATGTCTGGTTATAAAACTTATCCGCAGCATCCGTAATGGCGAGATATTTGTGTCAAAAGTGGCACGTTACCTGGAGATTGTCGGAATTCTGCTTTCATCTCTTTATATATTTGGTGAAATCGTTTCATGTATTTGGTATCATACTACCCTCAAGTATATACATCTGGTTGATTATTATGTGATGCCGGAACAGGATAAGGATAGCCTGCTCATTCTTACCGGTCTGGGCCTGATGATTATTTCACAGATCATACTTATGGGTAAGGACCTTAAGGATGAACAGGATCTGACAATCTAAAACATCGGTACTATGAGCATAATAGTTAATGTTGACGTTATGATGGCCAAACGTAAGATGTCATCGGGCGAATTGGCCGATAAGATTGGCATAACCCAGGCCAACCTCTCAATCCTTAAGACCGGCAAGGCAAAGGCCATCCGTTTCAGCACCCTGGATGCAATCTGCAAGGCGCTGGACTGCCAGCCCGGTGATATTCTGGAGTATCGGGACTAATTTAAATGTATGCATATGAAACAGTTTATTGCGTTTTGCGGACTGGATTGTGAGGGTTGTCAGGCAAGGTTGGCTACTGTCAATAATGATGATGAACTGCGCAGGAAGGTGGCTCGGGAGTGGTCGGAGCTTAATAAGGTTGAGATTACTCCGGAAATGATAAATTGTACCGGATGCCGTATTGAAGGGGCTAAGACCCCGTTTTGCGACTCGCTCTGTCCTATACGCAAGTGTGCTAAAGGTAAGGGGTTTGTAAACTGCGGTGCTTGTGCAGAAATGGAGGGCTGTCCAAAGCTTGCAATGATTACGTCAAACAACAAACAGGCTCTTTCAAACCTGAAGAGTGAAATTTTCTGATGCACCTTAGGGATGAAAATGGTCCTACGTGCGCTACAGTTCCCTAAGGTGCGGGGGTAACCCGCGAGAAATCGTATTTCCTGGTCACCTTAGGGATGAAAATGGTTCTACGTGCGCTACAGTTCCCTAAGGTATGGGGGTAGCCCGCGGGAAAGCGTATTTCCTACTCACCTTAGGGATGAAAATGGCGGTACGTGCGTTGCAGTTCCCTAAGGTGCAGGGGTAACCCGCGAGAAATCGTATTTCCTGGTCACCTTAGGGATGAAAATGGTTCTACGTGCGTTGCAGTTCCCTAAGGTGCAGGGGTAACCCGCGAGAAATCGTATTTCCTACGCACGTTAGGGATGAAAATGGCGGTACGTGCGCTACAGTTCCCTAAGGTGCGGGGGTAAAGGAAAGAATCATTACCTTTGTTCTAATGATGGATATTAATGATGATAGCATAAGGGCGGTAAAGGGTGAGCTTGATGCGCAGGCCGTTTACAGGGAGGTAAAGCAGAAGGGTGATTTCCTGGGCTTTATCCGCCAGTTCATGCATAGTGACGATGAACGGGTGGCGCGTAATGCTTTCTGGTCCCTGACAAAAGCTACTGATAAGGAGCTTTCCCAGTTGCAGCCTATCCTTAATGAACTTATTGATTTGGCCCTGACTACGCCAAGTTCATCGGTCCGTAGGCTTTCACTCAATATTATAGAACGCCTGGAGATGAAAGAGGATGATCTGCGCACAGACTTTCTTGATTTCTGTCTGGAACATATGGCCGATGCCGATGAGCTGCCCGGCATACAGTCCATCAGCATGAAACTGGCATTCCGCATGTGCAAGTTCTATCCGGAGCTCCTGGCCGAGTTCAAGGTCACGCTTGAATCAATGGAGCCTGAGTTTTTCAAACCGGCAGTGAACTGCGTCCGCAACCGCATTCTAAAGGGGCACAAATAGAAGGTTTAGCTCGACGAAGTCAACCGTCCTCATCGTGCCCCAGTTTCATTATACGCACAGGGCGGTCTGAGCCCACTTCAAGGTTGGGGCAGACGGTCTCGCGGCCAGTATCCTTAAAACCGCACTTCTCCATTACGCGGCCCGATGCGGGGTTCTGGGGGAAATAGTCTCCCCACAATGACTTGAAACCCTTCACATTGAAGCAATAGTCAATTACCAGCTTGAGAGCCTCGGTACAGATTCCCCTGCCCCAATAGGGTTTGCCAATCCAATAACCAACTTCACACTCATCACCGGGTATATTCAGGTTGGAGTTTGCAGCCGGAAGATAACCGGCACAGCCTATGGCCTCACCCGTCTCTTTCAAAACTACAGCCCACATCGTATCAGTATTGAATACGGTTTTTATTATCTCACGGCTCTCCTCAACACTCTTATGAGGCGGCCAACCTGCACGCGGTCCAACATCAGGATCCGATGCATATTTGAACAGCGCATCGGCATCACTCTCCTGCCACTTGCGCAATAAGATTCTGTCTGTTTCCATCATTTCTTTTCACCAAAAACGCACCAACGGATAAACGGAATGCGGTGCAGCACCTCGTAAATAATCGGTGACAATGTAAATACCGCAACTGTCAGGATCAGGTATATCGCTACCGGAGTCAGTTGGGTGTATGTCTTCATCATATAACCCAGGCTTGCTATCACCAGATAGTGCACAATGTAGAGGCCGTAGCTGGTACGGGTCATGTACTGTGAGAAGGTGTTGGTACAGTCAAACCTGGCGTTGAACCAACCCATCATTGCCAGGCACATAAGCCAGCCGTAAAGGCAGTTAAGTGGAGAACCCATATACTCCGGTGATGTGTTGTTCTCTCCCCAAGTGGTAACAATAAGAATTACTCCCGATACCACAGCACATGCCATAAGCGGTATCCATGCCTTGCGCACCTTTTCCTGAACCTCATCATGCGAGAATACAAAGTATCCCAGCAGGAACGATATCAGATAGAACACGGGCTTATAGAGGTTCATAAGACCATCGGCCGAATCGGGACGAGGGTTCTTGACCAGTGTCTGCTCGCCCAGCCAGAACAGGATACCAAGCAGTATGATAACCACCATTCCGCTTTTACCGCACAGGTTCCACAGCTTGTCTTTTGCATCAATCCTGCGTATAAGCAGAAGGACTAAGGAGAGCAGCCAAAGCAGCTGGATAAACCACAGCGGACCGGTTCCGCTCACAGCGTAAATGCAGTATTTGGCAGGTATCGGCAAATCACCGACCACAGTACCTGCGGGAATGGCATTGAAATATCCAATCATCCAATGAAACACAAACAGTCCGATGGTACCGGGCACAAGCAACTTACGCGTACGCACCTTAAACCACTCCTTACCGGTCTTGTTCCGGAGTGAATATCGGGCACTGATACCAGCCAGTATGAACATTATCGGCATGAACCAGGGATATAGTATGTACATGATTACATCCTGGTACTGCTGCACATGGGGGAATTCTCCAAAACCGCCTATGCCGCCGAATACATCCTTGTTGTTATAATAATAGATTACGTGATAGAACAGCACCAGCAACACCGTTGCCCAGCGCAGATTGTCAATCCAATGCTTTCTCATTTGTGTTCATTTCTTGTTTATGCGCTTGGTAACTCCGATTGCACCGGTGGGGCAGACCAGGCGGCACAGGTGGCAGCCTACGCATTTGGTTCCTATTATCTGGGGCTGGCGGGTGTCTGCATTGAAGCTGATTGCCTGATGTCCGCCGTCGCTGCAGGATATGTAGCAGCGTCCGCAGCCTATGCACTTTTCACGGTCAATCTTGGGATAGACCAGAGTGTCGCGGTCCAGGCCGGAGGGCAGGACAAATGAAGGCAGTTGCTCGCCAACCAGTTTATCCAGACGCTCTATCCCGCGTTCTGCCATGTAGGTCTGCAGACCCAGAATCAGATCATCGATAATGCGGTAGCCGTATTGCATCACGGCAGTACATACCTGAACACTGCGGCAGCCCAGTTGGATGAACTCCAGGGCATCACGCCAGGTCTCGATACCGCCTATGCCGCTATACTGCATGTTACGTATGATAGGGTTGGCAGCCATCTCCTGTATAAAACGCAGCGCAATAGGCTTGACGGCGCGGCCGGAGTATCCGGATACCGTCTGCTTTCCGTTAACCTGTGCAAGAGGGGACATGGTTATGCTCTTGATCGTGTTTATGGCCGATATGGCATCGGCCCCGGCAAAAAAGGCTCCCGTGGCAGGCTGGTTTATCTGCGTGATGTTGGGTGTCATCTTGGGGATGACAGGTATGTTGACAGCCTGCTTTACGTATGCGGTGTAGAATGTCACAAGTTCGGGGTCCTGTCCTACATCGCTTCCCAACCCGGCAAGTCTCATCTGAGGGCATGAGAAATTGAGTTCAACTGCATCGCAGCCTGCGTTCTGTGCCATAAGCGCCAGTTCGCCCCATTCCTCCTCATACTGTCCCATGATGGAGGCGATGATCACCTTGTGGGGGTATTTCTTCTTGAGTCGGCTCAGTATCTCAAAATCCACTTCATGGGGATTCTCCGAGAGCTGTTCCATATTGCGGAACCCTATCATCTCCGTGCCGTCCTTGACTGCATCAAAACGGGGTGATACCTCACGGATATCCTGCTTGCAGATGGTCTTGTAGAACACTCCGCCCCAGCCCGCCTCCAATGCTTTTGCCACCATCTCATAGTTGGTACACACTGCCGATGAGGCCAGAAAGAACGGGTTCTCACATTTGATGCCGCAAAACTCAATGGCTAGTGAGGGCATGGTCTCTGCTTTACTTTGCGGTCCGCATTGAGAAAGCAGCTCGCGGATTCGTATGGGCCTGTCATAGTGAATGCAGGCCTGCTCGGCACGCTCCAGGTCCGCATCGGAGCATCGGGCAACCCATTTCAATGCGCTGCCGGCATTGTCAAACCTAATGGCACGTATAGCCCTTGCGGGATCGCCGTTACTGCATGCTTTGGTACAGGGAGCGTTCTCACACAACAGGCATCGTGAAGCCTCTTCATAAATATGCATCATAAGTCAGTACTGCTAGAATCGGGTTATATTGCGAATATAGTTTTTTTAATCGTATAATCATTACTTTTGCATCAATTCAATGATTGTAAATAAATCAAAGCTGTAATCACCCCCTGGCCCTGAAAGTGTCAAATTATTGGACACTTTTGGCTTGCAAAATCAAGATTGTGCATTTTTTCTTTGAGTGAGGAACGGTAAGAAGGTATTTTTGGACCCTGAAAACCAATCAATAGTTTCAAGTCATGTTCCGTCACAATCTTATAATTGCCCTGCGCAATCTGTTCAAGTACAGGTTGCAGTCAGCCATCGGCATTCTCTCCGTTGCATTGGGAATGGTTTTCTGTTCTCTTACCGTGATGTGGATACGGTACGAACGTAAATATGATTCGTTTTACCGTGATGTAGATGACATATATCTGGTCATGCGTAAGGATCCCGCTCTAGCCGGACAGGATTTTAAGGCTTACACCTCTTACCCTGAGGGAGATTATCTTTCAGAACGTTATCCTCAGATAGAGAAATATACAAGATGTCAGATTAATGTACCTTCATATACCGTTTACAATGAAGGGAAAGAGACAGCCAATCTGGTAGGAATGGCGGTTGACAGTAACTTCAGGGATTTCTTTGATGTCAAGGTCCTGGAAGGAGACTATGCTCTGAATCTTTCACAAAATGAAGTCGCGCTGACCAGGACACAGGCCCATATCCTTTATGGAGGAGGTGATGCGGTAGGCAATATGTTGTATACAAACCAGGGTGCATTCTACATAAAGGCGGTCATAGAGGACCCCATGAAGCCCACCTCTATACCTTATGATTTTGTTGTAGGAATTGATGAGGACAGATATTCCACCAGATTGGTAATAAGCACGGAATTGTTTTTAAGGGTAAATAAGGAGAACGTAACGCAACTGGCCCGTGAGATAGAGTGTGACACAGCCTCTTTCCATCACACACAGACTATGGATAATGGCGCTCTGGTCAACTGGACCGAGAATTATGTCTACAACTACAGATTGCTTCCGATACTCAAGGTGAGAGAGGAGGGGGTTCTGGACAACGAGGCTGTAAAACTGAACGTCAAACTGCGTTACGTCTATATCCTGATGATACTGGGACTGGTGCTTACCGTATGCTCGCTGGCCAATTACTTTACCTTGTTTGTAACCAGGATGAGAATGAGGATGAGAGAGATCTCATTACGTTATGCCAACGGATCGGGCATGATGCAGTTTGTGACATTGTTCTCAACAGAGATCATACTCTTTCTTCTGCTCTCGATGCTGACAGGCGGAGTTATCTGCACTTTTGCCTTACCCTATTTCAGGGAACTGAGCATGATGGATATATCTGTTCCTTCATACCTTTTGAGCTATCTGCTCTATGCCGCTGTGATAGGCGTCATCTCCATATTGGTGTCATCGGTCTTTATCTGGATGGTAAGCAGAAGGCAATTGGCCCGATATCTTGGTAATAATGCCGTTAATGCCGGAACAGCCCTGGGATATAAGGTCAGTATAGGTTTCCAGCTGGCGGTAAGCATATGCGCCATATTCTGTTCCGTAATCATCAGCAGGCAGATAAACCATCTCCTGCAGTCCAGGGACATGGGATACAGAAAGCATAATGTAGGATATTGTTACCAGTTTGGAATGACTGAGTCCGATGTCGTGGCAGCCAGGGAAAAACTCAGGATGTTGCCGGAGCTGGACAAGGTTGTTTATGGGTTCGATCCCACAAACGGGTATCGCAGTTACAGCAGTTGCCAGGCCGATACCCTGGAAGACAGTGACAACATCAGGATCGTCATGATCAAGGCTAGCAGGGATTATCTGGACCTTATTGAGGTTGAACCGGTTGCCGGAGAGCTGTTCGGTCAGGAGGAACCGGAAAACAGCGTAATCATAAATGAGACACTGGCAAACCTGCTTGGAGGTGCTGACGGGATAGTAGGAAAGTACATCTACAGCTATTATACCCCGTACCTGGTAAAGGGCGTGATAAAGGACCTTTGCAATCTGGATCCCAGGAATGAGACGGTTCCGCTGGTTTACGAATACAGAAAGGAGGGGAACGCATCGGGAGTAAACCTGCCCAATTATTTCATCTTCACCTATAAAGAGGGTGTCAAATGGAATGAACTGGATAATAGAGTTCTGGAATCGCTCAGGGAGATCAGACCCGATGCCACTTACCACACCTTGAACATGGAACAGGATTATATGGAGTTCATTAAGTCCGAGAACATGTTGGCTAAACTGCTCATGATAATAACCGTGATATGTATGATTGTTGCCGTAAGCGGATTGTACAGTATAGTATCACTGCTGTGCCAGAAACGCCGTAAGGAGATAGCGGTACGTAAGATCAACGGTGCCCGTATGTCCGATATCCTGAGGATGTTCATCCGTGAGTATCTGCCCATCATCATACTGAGTGCAATTGCAGCCTTCACGGTGGGAACGGCGGTTATGCTCCGATGGCTCTCCACTTATGTCCGTCAGACTCCTCTTACAGTGTGGGTATATCTGTCAGTGTTTGCCTGTATGATAGTGATAATAGGACTCACGGTGTTCGGTAATATCCGTAGAGCCATGACAGAGAATCCTGCAGATGTGATAAAGAGCGAATGAAATATCCGTGAATGCGGATGTAGTTGAAATAAATAAACTATCTTTGACTTTCTGTAAAGAAAAGATAGTGAAATGATACTTTCTGCAAACGGTATAGCGGTGACGTCGTTCGCTGCACCTGAGGTTTGGGCTACTCTTATCCAGGTTTTTATAATTGCACTGGCTGTTCTGGCCGGTAACGTGTTGAGGCGTAAGGTAAAACTGTTGCGTCGCAGTCTTATTCCTACAGCTCTGCTTGGAGGATTGATTATACTGCTCATAAAACTGTGGCCTTCATTCAACAGTATCATTGACAAAAGATTCATGGAGACCGTGACCTACCATGCTCTTGCATTGGGATTCATATCCATGTCACTGCGCCCGTCAAAAGAGACTGACCGTGCCAATACCCGCACAGTGATAGATACCGGTACGCTTACCATTGCAACATATATGGTTCAGGGTATCATAGGTCTGCTTGTGACCGTACCCATGTTCCTGTGGTGGAGAAACCCCGATTTGGGACGTGACATATTCTACTCAAGCGGACTGCTGGTTCCCATGGGTTACGGTCAGGGTCCCGGCCAAGCTCTCAATTTTGGAACCATCTACCAGTTGGGCGCCGCCGATCAGGGTATAAACTTTCACGGAATAGACTTTGGCCTCTCCATCGCCACCATCGGATTTCTGGTTGGAAGTGTGGTCGGAGTCATTTACATGAACATACTCAACAACCGTAAGAAACTCTCCATACATGAGAATGCGTCAGAGTCAAAGCATACTCTCAAGGATTATGAGCAGAAAGATGACCTGCCTCATTCAGAGTCTGTGGATAAACTTACAATCGTAGTTTCCATAGTTCTCCTTACCTATTTCCTGGTTTACCTGCTTATGTCATTCATAGGCGGTCTGGATCTGGGCAATTTCGGTGAGAAGACACTCAAGCCTCTGGTTTACGGATTCAATTTCTTCTGGGGTATCCTGTTCGGCTCACTTGTCAAGATTGTTATCCGCGGACTGCGTAAGAAAGGTTGGATGACTCGTGAGTACCTTAACGAGTTCCTTCTGAACCGTGTGAGCGGTATCAGTTTTGACGTTATGATTGTGGCCGGTACCGCTGCCATCAGCTTTGAGAATCTCAGGGCAATCTGGCTGCCGCTCACCATTGTCTGTGTACTGGGTGCCATCGTGACATTCTTCTATGTGAGATGGGTGTCACTGCGCATCTATCCCGGTTACGGATATGAGGGTTTCTTCTCCATGTTCGGAATGCTTACAGGTACAGCCAGCAACGGTATGATACTGTTGCGTGAGATAGATCCCCGATATGAGACTCCCGCCGCCAACAACCTGGTGCTGCAGAACATTCCTGCCATGGTAATGGGATTCCCGGTCCTGTTGCTGCTGGGCTTTGCACCCAAGAGCCTTAACGCTACATTGATAACTCTGGGAATTCTCTCAACGCTGTTTGTAGTGGCAACCTTGTTCCTTTTCCGTAAACGTAAATAAAAGGAGCGCTCAACATGGCACAGACCAAGTCTGAAGATACCCCCATGATGAGGCAGTTCTACAGCCTCAAGGAGAAACACCCCGATGCCGTATTGCTGTTCCGTTGCGGAGACTTTTATGAGACATATGCCCAGGATGCCGTAGAGGCAAGTCAGATACTGGGCATTACGCTTACACGACGTAACAACGGCAAAAACGGGGCTATGGCACTGGAGATGGCCGGATTTCCTCATCATGCACTTGATGCCTATCTGCCCAAGCTGATACGTGCCGGCCGCCGTGTAGCCATATGTGACCAGCTGGAGGATCCCAAACTTACCAAGACTCTTGTAAAACGCGGCATAACTGAACTGGTAACCCCCGGTGTGGCCATGAGTGACAACGTGCTTCAGAACAAGGAGAACAATTTCCTTGCGGCGGTACATTTTGGCAAGGGAGCCTGGGGCCTCTCATTTTTGGACATATCCACCGGTGAGTACCTGATTGCCGAGGGCCCTGCCGACCATATAGACAAACTGCTTGCCAACTTTGCGCCCAAGGAGGTGCTCATAGAGCGTGGCCGCCGCCAGCAGTTCTGTCAGTCATTCGGAACCCGATACTGCCTGCGTGAGCTTGAGGACTGGGTCTTTACCGATGATTTTGCCCGCGAGCAGCTTAACCGCCATTTCAAGGTGCGCAACCTGAAGGGTTTCGGTGTTGACCATCTCAAGAACGGAAAGGTGGCAGCCGGTGCCATACTTGAATATCTTGCAGAGACCCTGCACAACAACATAAGTCATATCTCATCCATCCGTATGATAGATGAGGAGCGTTACGTGCGTCTGGACAAGTTCACGGTACGTAATCTGGAGCTTACCTGTGCCAACAGTGAGGACGGCACATCCCTGCTGGATGTGATAGACCGGACCTGCTCACCCATGGGTGCCCGTCTGCTGCGTCGCTGGATGCTGTTCCCACTCAAGGACCAGGCTGCGATAAACCGTCGTCTGGATGTTGTGGACCATCTGTTCCGATTCCCTGAAACAGGTGAGACCCTTACTGAATCCCTGCAACGTATGGGTGATGTGGAGCGTCTCATATCAAAGGCCGCCGTGGGCCGCATTAACCCGCGTGAGGTGTTGAGTCTGGGTCAGGCACTCAGATTACTGGAACCGGTTAAGCAGGTTTGTCAGGAATCGGACAATCCTCAACTGCAGGAGATAGGAAACGGTATTGACATCTGCCAGGAGCTGCGTGACGAGATACTGCGTACCCTGCGTCCAGATACACCAATGCTGGTAAGCAAGGGCGGCGTCATTGCCGAGGGTATCAATGCCGAACTTGATGAACTGCGCCATATAGCCTACAGCGGCAAGGACTACCTGATGCAGATACAGCAGCGTGAGGCTGAGCTTACAGGCATATCCAGCCTCAAGGTTGCATACAACAATGTGTTCGGTTACTATCTGGAGGTACGCAACACCTTCAAGGACAAGGTGCCGGAGACATGGATACGCAAACAGACCCTTGTCAACGCCGAACGTTACATCACCCCGGAGCTCAAGGAGTATGAGGAGAAGATTCTTGGAGCCGAGGACCGCATACTTGCACTTGAGACCCGATTGTTCGGTGAATTGGCGCAATCCATAATGAAATACGTGCCAGCCATCCAGAATGACGCCATGCTGGTAAGCCGTCTGGACTGCCTGCTCTCTTTTGCACGGGTGGCACGTGAGCATAAGTATGTACGCCCCGTTGTGGATGAGAGCAACATCATAGATATCAAGGAGGGCCGTCATCCGGTAATTGAGACTCAGATGGCACCCGGTGACAGCTACATATCTAACAACGTATTCATAGACAGTGACTCCCAGCAGATACTTATCATAACCGGTCCCAACATGGCCGGTAAGTCAGCTCTGCTGCGTCAGACCGCCCTTATTACGCTGCTGGCCCAGATGGGTTGTTACGTACCGGCCGACAGCGCGCGCATTGGCGTTGTGGACCGCATATTCACACGTGTAGGTGCCAGCGATAACATATCGGCCGGAGAGTCAACATTCATGGTTGAGATGACCGAGGCAGCCAGCATCCTGAACAACCTCACTCCCCGCAGTCTGGTATTGTTTGACGAGCTTGGACGCGGCACATCCACATATGACGGCATATCCATTGCATGGGCAATCGTGGAGTACATACATGAGCACCCATCGGCCCATGCCCGTACGCTGTTTGCCACCCACTATCATGAGCTCAATGAGATGGCCAAGTCATTCAGCCGCATACGCAACTTCAACGTATCGGTACGTGAGGTTGACGGAAAGGTGCTGTTCCTGCGTAAACTGGTTGAAGGTGGATCGGAACACTCGTTCGGTATACATGTGGCCGAGATGGCGGGCATGCCGCGCAGCATAGTAAAGCGCGCCGGAGCCATACTTAAGGAGATGGAGGAGAGCGGAAACGGCAAGAGCATATCACGTCCCAGCGTAGAGACCGCCCAGCAGCGTGAGGGCCTGCAGATGAGTTTCTTCCAGCTTGACGACCCCGTACTCTGTCAGATCCGTGACCAGCTGCTCTCAATCGATGTCAACAACCTGACACCCGTCGAGGCCCTGAACAAACTCAACGACATCAAGAAGATCCTGAAGGGATAACTCTATTTTTTGCGGGAGTGGTGAATGAGCCAGAGGCCGGCGATGATGAAGGGGATGCTCAGGAGCTGACCCATGTCAAGTGCCATGCCTTGCTCAAAGTCTACCTGGACCTCTTTACAGAATTCTATGAAGAAGCGGAACGTAAAGATGGTTGCAATGCAGAATCCAAAATAGAATCCGGTTCCTATCTTCTCCTTATGCTTACGGTAGATGAGGATGGTGATGACAAATATGATGATGTAAGCGATAGCCTCATACAGCTGTGCCGGATGGCGTGCAAAATCCTCTCCGTTCTGTACGAATATGAATCCCCAGTCCGTTCCGGTAGCCTTGCCAACTATCTCGGAGTTCATAAGGTTGCCAAGACGTATGCAGGCGGCGGTGAGTGGGGTAGCTACGCATACCATATCAATGCACTCAAACACCTTGACCTTATACTTACGGCAATAGAGAATCATGCCGATGATGATACCGATGGTACCGCCATGGCTGGCAAGTCCGCTGTATCCAATCATACTTACACCTCCCTGAGGCATGAAACGGATAGGGAGCAGCATCTCTATGAAATGCTTGCCGCTGGTAAGGTAATATTCGGGTTCATAGAACAGGCAGTGTCCCAGGCGGGCGCCTATGAGAATACCAAGGAAACAGTAAAGGAACAGCGGTTCAAAGACTTCGGGCTTGATGCCACGGTCCTTGTAAAACCTTTTGACCAGCAGATATGCGGCCACAAGACCAACTACCCACATGAGTGAGTAATATCTTATAGGCAGACCCAGCAGACGGCATAACTCCGTATCAGGGTTCCATATTACTGCAAGAAAACTGTTCATTGTCCCTCTATGAATATGTTTATACGTTAAAGCGGAAATGCATTATGTCACCGTCCTCAACCACATAGTCCTTACCCTCCACGTAGAGCTTGCCGGCATCACGTACGGCCGCCTCGGAACCCAGCTCCACGTAGTCGTTGTACTTGATGACCTCGGCGCGGATGAATCCCTTCTCAAAGTCGGTGTGGATCACGCCGGCGCACTGCGGAGCCTTCCATCCCTTACGGTATGTCCATGCTTTGACCTCCATCGGTCCGGCGGTGATGAATGTCTCAAGATTCAACAGGCTGAAAGCCGATTTTACCAGCCGGTTTACGCCCGATTCCTCCAGACCCAGCTCCTCAAGGAACATCTGACGGTCCTCATAGCTCTCCAGCTCGGCAATCTCACTCTCGGTCTTGGCGGCAATGACCAGCAGCTGTGCGTTCTCGTCCTTGATTGCCTCACGCACCTGCTCTACATAGGCGTTGCCGGTCTTTACGCTGCCTTCGTCAACGTTGCAGACATACAGAACGGGCTTGGAAGTGAGCAGGAACAGGTCATGTGCTATTTTCTCCTCATCCTTTGAGTCAAAGCTGACGGTACGGGCCGATTTGCCCTGCAGCAGTACGTCACGGTATGCGTTCAGCACGTCACATACTATCTTGGCCTGCTTGTCACCTACGGCAGCCTGCTTGGCAACCTTCTGCAGACGCTGGTCTATGGTCTCAAGGTCCTTTATCTGGAGCTCGGTATCAATTATCTCCTTGTCGCGGACGGGGTTTACGGTTCCGTCAACATGTGTCACGTTCTCATCATCAAAGCAACGGAGCACGTGTATGATGGCGTCGCACTCACGGATATTGCCCAGGAACTTGTTTCCCAGACCCTCACCCTTGCTGGCACCCTTTACCAGACCGGCTATATCAACTATCTCAACGGTTGCGGGAACTATGCGTCCGGGATGAACCAGCTCGGCCAGTTTGGTGAGTCGTTCATCGGGTACGGTTATGGTGCCCACGTTGGGCTCAATTGTACAGAAAGGGAAGTTTGCTGCCTGAGCCTTAGCGCTTGACAGACAGTTGAAAAGTGTGGATTTACCTACGTTGGGCAGGCCCACTATGCCGCATTGCAATGCCATTTTCTATCAGATTTTTATAAGCTGGTGCAAAGGTAATAAAAAACGAAGAAGAAGGGCACAGATAGAACAGTCCCTTTTGTGCCCCTATCAGAGCATATCGTTGTCAATCATCCAGATGATTTCCTCAATCATGGCATCCTCATCGTTATGTTCCGGATCATACTCTTTCTTGAGAGATGCCCCGAACAGTGCGGCAAAGGTCTGGTAGAACTTGGCCTTGAATCCGCCAATGAATGCCTGAATCAGTTCATAACTGGTCTGATTGCACTCGCGGTCTATGAGTTTGATGAGCAGTTTGCCCTGAGCCAGGGTGCATCTCCTCATTATGGGGAAATACTGGTCCCATACGCCCTGTTCCACTTTCTCCAGATGCTCGTCACGCGCCTTGTCATCGGGCAGGGTCTGCAGATAGAGATATGTCTCCACCAGGATGGCCTTGACCTCAAGTGCTATGGGATACATCTTAATGACGTTACGGGTAAGCTTGTCATATTTGCGCTGCTTGCGGGCGTTTGAGAATGTACGGCGGCCGTAGATGGTCACCTCCATGAGTTCAAATGAGGGAATGGTATCGCCGTTCACGATGGTGGCAAGCGCGATGTTGATGCGTTTCTGCTTCTCAGAATCCTGAGGAGTTGAGCTGGATGCCGGAATGCACGTTAAAATGGCCAGTAACAGTATGACGATACGTTTCATGTCTGCAAAATTATCAATTCTGCTAAAAATGTCCTACTTTTGAGCAGTCCTTTAAGGAAAACACATTCTAATACTGATATACTATGAAACGTAAATTGTTAATCTCCTGGTTTGTCATGTGGGTCTTTTCCACCCCGTCTTTGTTTCCCCAGAGTTCAGATGACATAGAATGGGAGAGCGTACTGGAAACGTTGCTCAGCACCGATGAAGAACTCTCCTCCGATGCCCGCGAGGAGCTGCTCATCATGTATGAATCGCTACACAGCGAGCCTCTTAACATTAACACAGCCACAAGGGATGAGTTGCGTGAACTGCTGTTCCTTTCCGATGAACAGATAGAGGATATCCATGCATACATCTATCTGCACGGCCCCATGAAGACTCTGGGTGAGCTGCAGCTTACAGGGAGCCTGGATTATTATACCAGGCGTATGCTCCGTCTGTTTGTCTATGCGGGAGACCCTCCGCAGGAGAAAGAGCGGATAATCGTCAAGGATATCCTTGGCAACGGACGCAGTGAGTTGATAGGCCGGATGGATATCCCCCTATATCTCAGGGACGGATTCCGCCCCCATTCGGCAGAGGAACTGAAACGTTATCCCAACCGTGCCTATATGGGAACCCCTCTGTCACATTCCATCCGTTACACATTCAACTGGCATAACCGCGTAAGGTTTGGAATAAGTGCCGATAAAGACGCGGGAGAGCCTTTTGGAGGCCCCAACCGTGCAGGTTATGATTTCTGCTCGCCCTATCTTTTCATCAGGGATATGGGTGTGATCCGTGAACTGGCCTTGGGTAATTTCAAGGCACAGTTGGGCTACGGTCTCCTGATGGGCGCAGGTTTTGGCCAGGGCAAAAGCACTATGCTGTCAGAACGCCGTACACAAGGGCTCAAACCGCACTCTTCAACCCAGGAGTACGGCTATCTGAGAGGGGCCGGTATTGCCGTAGGAGGAGGACATACCACCTTAACGCTGCTGGGATCCGTCACCCCATTGGACGGCACGCTCAAGGGAGATTCCGTAATAAGCTCATTCAAGCAGGACGGTTATCACCGGACCGCATTGGAATGGTCAAAGAAGAACAATATCCGGCAGGGAACGGTTGCAGCAAACGTCCGATACGGTTACCGTGGCTTCAATCTGGGCGGTACCGTACTTTATGAATGCCTGTCTCTGCCGTACAAGGGACATGACAGATATTGGGGCCTTTCATCCGATATTTCACTGGGCCGTCCCCGATATGCATTGTCTGCAGAGTTCTCAGTCTCTGACGGCAAACCGGCCCTTATCTGCAATCAGACAATCAGGCTGCCGCGAGGATGGAAAGTAAATTCTCTTTTCAGAGCCTACAGTCCGGATTATTTTGCGCTTCACTCTAATGCCTTGGCCGAGGGCAGCGTAGCGAATGAGATAGGACTGCTTACGGGTTTCACATACAGCAGGGGTGGGCTCAAGGTAAACGGTTACGCAGACCTCTTTTTGTTTCCGCAGGCCAGGTACGGGGCATCGGGCAAGAGCAACGGAATGGATCTGAGGCTTGAGGCCGACAGGCGTTTGGGGCGGCGTGACGCACTCTATCTTTCGGCCCGATTCAAATCCAAGCAGAAGGATTGCAAATATACCGGGCAGCTTGAGTACTGCTGGACCGGCAGGTACAGGCTGCGCTGGACCCACACCGGCAGAGGTGGATCGGAACTCAAGACCCAGATTCTCTACACCCGATATGATTTCATAGCTGAGCCGATATCAAACGGCTGGGCAATAACACAGAGTTACAGCGGCAACCTTATCAAAGAGCGTCTTGACCTGAACCTGAGTGCCGCGCTGTTTATGACTGACAGCTATGACAGCAATGTTTCCGTCTATGAGAGCGGCCTGCGATACTCATATGGTTTCATGACTCTTTCCGGTGAGGGCGTGCGTCTGGCCATGACCCTGAAATGGAATGTCGTAAAGGGACTTCAGCTCAATTTCAAGGCCGGTGGAACATGGTACATGGACAGGGATGAGATAAGTCAGGCCCAGCAGCGTATTGACGCCAGCCATAAGGAGGATTTGTCAGTGCAGTTGATACGCAAGTTCTGAGCGGGCAAAATAACTTTGCATAGTACGTGCCTATTGACTATTTTTGCGGTTGATTACATAAGGAGAGCCGCCATGTCAACAGTATTGTATGATTCACCCGTGTTTGGACCTATCCACAGCCGTCGTCTGGGAGTATCGCTGGGCATAAACCTCATGCCTGCCGACGGTAAGATTTGCACGTTTGACTGCATCTACTGTGAGTGTGGCCGTAACGGCAGCCACCATCCCAAGCATCACCGTCCCACACGCAAGGAGGTGTATGATGTACTGCGCAGAACTCTGGAGGATATGAAAGCCAACGGTCCGGAGCCCAATGTGCTTACATTTGCAGGCAATGGTGAGCCTACCGCCAATCCGGAGTTTCCCGGCATTGTTGATGACGTGCTTGCACTGCGTGACGAGTTCTTCCCGCAGGCCAAGGTGAGCGTCCTGAGCAACGGAACCCGTGTGACAGACCCTGCCATATTCAAGGCTCTGCTCAAACTTGACAACAACATCCAGAAACTGGATACCGTGGATATTGAATATATACGTCTTATAGACTGCCCGGTAGGCCATTATGATCTGGATGCCATAATAAAGGCCCTCTGTGATTTCAAGGGTCATGTCATAATCCAGACCATGTTCCTTACCGGAACCCTGGATGGTCGTGACATGGACAACACC
>Ga0265300_10001919_pt1 | contig 18732 bp, 26 predicted proteins | sample AusTroGonzalo_MG_FD_193482 | JGI IMG/M metagenome (GOLD analysis project Ga0265300, IMG submission 193482) | Bovine rumen microbial communities from tropical cattle in Woodstock, Queensland, Australia - Gonzalo_03 | ecosystem: Host-associated > Mammals > Digestive system > Stomach > Rumen ...
CTTCAAAAATTCTCCGCGGGTGATATTTTCAAGTTGGTTCTAGATTTTTCCCGGCCGGTTTTTATGCATCCTTTCAAGTTTGTCCCCTTAGCGTAAATTAAAGACGTCACCTCCTTTAGTGAAGCTATTGAAAAAACCTCTAAACCGGTCGGTAAAAGTCTAGAACTATACGAATAGGAGTGATAATTATGGGAAAAAGGAGAGAAAGTGACGAAGATATTGTCAGAAGTGTACGACGAGCTTCAACCCCTCACGCTCGAGAGATGCAAGTCGCGGCCGCAGCTTACGATTTGGCCGAGAAACGCATCCGCGAAGGCACGGCATCAGACACACTGATACGAGAATTCATAAAAATTGGTTCACCGAAGGAACAAATCGAACGTGAAATTCTCGAGAAGCAGCGTGACATGATTGTAGCTAAGACCGAAGCACTTCAGTCAGCCAGAAGAGTTGACGAAATGTACTCCGAGGCCCTTACTGCATTCAGGTCCTATCACGGGGACGGCGATGACAATGAAAACATATTCTGAGTTAATGTCAATTCCAGATTACTATGACCGTTTCGAATACTTGCAATTAGGTGGAAAGGTCGGAGAGCTTACGTTTGGATACGAGAGATATTTGAACCAAGCTCTCTACCGCTCCAGCGAGTGGCAAGCACTCAGACCCCATATAATCGCACGAGATGACGCAAAAGACATGGGCCATCCTGAATTCGAGATTCCAGGACGGATAATTATTCATCACATCAACCCGATAACCATTGAGATGATAATCCATTCCGACCCTCTCGTTTTTGACCCCGAAAACCTCATATGCGTCGCACACAACACTCATGAAGCTATACACTACGGCGACAAACGTCTTCTACCACAACCATTAATAGAACGAAAGAAAGGTGATACAACGTTATGGCGAAGATAAGAAGGATGCCGACCCTCACAGTCAAATGGCGAAAACTAGCATTCTGGGACGATATTTCAGAAGAGGCTTCCGATATAGCAACCAAATACCTCGACGAGGGCGAGACCGTAACGCTCATCGCCGAGGAATTCTATTATCGAGCACCATGGGCCGATAAGCCGTATTACAAGGTGCGACATCACGTATACGGCGAAGGATATGTACTCGCCGAAGCTTTCTAAAGGAGACGAGAACCATGTATAACATATATTTAAGACACGCTTACCCCAACGAGCTTTACCATCATGGAATATTTGGCCAGAAGTGGGGCATAAGACGATTCCAGAATAAGGACGGGTCTTTGACTCCTGCAGGCAGAAAGAGATATTTGAAGGACGATGGTTCCTTAACAAAAAAAGGGCAAAAGTTTATTACTAAAAACAGCGCGAATAAAGACGTTTTAAAAAATGCTGGGTACAAAGGAACACCAAGCGAGCAGAGCGAAAGAGCTTTAAAAAGCGCAGGTTTTAGTGCCAAAAGCTCCGATGATGGAAATGTAAAATGGTACGAAAAACAGATAAAAGGCAAAAATGGCGACATAAGAGTGACGACATTAACCGCCAAAAATGACAAAGTACCATTGACCGATACTGACATTAACCTTGCGACCACTAGCGTTAACAAATACGGTCCCTCATGCTATAAAAAAATTCAGGCTGAATTTGAAGACAATGTTAGGCGTGGCTATTGGGGAACAGATAACAATGTCAAATTGGGTAACATAGATTATATTCATTTCACCAAATGGTCGGATGACGATGTATCATGCGAAGTTATGGCGCCGGTTTTAAGCAAAAAAGGAAACGATTGGTTCGGCGCATATAAGGTCTTTTTAAACCCAAAAACCGGTGAAATAGACGAGTACGTCTCGTATGATGATTAGTCTAAAGGAGGTCTCAAAATGCCAGAACCTACAGTAAATGTTACAGATTCGATTCTCTTGAGCCTCAAGCAGGCTTTAGGACCGTCCTCATCTTATACAGTCTTTGACCCACAGATAATCATGTTCATTAATGGACTCCTTAATAACATGAATCAGCTTGGCGTCGGCGTCAGAGGCTTTCATATCGATGACGAGACCGCAACATGGTCCGACTTTATACCAGAAGACACCGACGTATTCAGACAGGCGTACAACTACATGTATTGTAAACTGCGTCTGATATTTGACCCGCCAGCAAACTCGTTTCACGTGACTAATCTCGAGAAACTCGCAGCTGAAGCTGAATGGCGTCTCAACGTCCAGGCCGACCCGGGGGCGATGCCTTAGTGTTCATCTACCTCAACGCCAACCCGTCGGATATTCATACCGGAGATTGTGTTATACGCGCAATCATGGTTCTTGAAGACCAGACATGGACAACCACGATGCTTGAACTGACGGCATACTCATATTTCATGCATCGAATCATCGATAATAATTACGTTTGGCAAACTTATCTGAAAGATAAAGGTTACAGACGAATAGAACTCCCAGATACATGTCCCGATTGCTATACGCTTCGTGACTTTTGTGTTATGCATCCGTATGGCAAGTATCTGGCATGTACTGGGAGTCACGTAGTAGCTGTTATAGACGGAGATTACTACGATACTTGGGATTCAGGGGACGAGACAATCCTGTACTACTTCCGAAAAGGAAAAATAACTATGAGGTGATAATAATGGCAAACAATCAACCGTATCAGTCAAACTGGAACGGAGCTATGATGCAAACACCAACGAATCAGACTCCGCAAATGCCCGTTCAGCCACCGCAGCCGGCTAATAACCAGTATCAAATGCCGACTCAGCAGTTTATGAACTTCCCACAAATGCCGATAATGCAGCCTCAGAACCCGCTGATAATTATCCCGGTTCCAAGTGAGGCAGCCGTCGACAACTACATAGTTGAACGAGGCATAACGGCATTCCTTATAAACTATGGCGAAGGTGTGTTCTGGACAAAACGGCAGAAGGACGATGGTCTCGGCTACGATACTGTGAAGCATGTATTCTTCAAGGAAGAGGATTACAACAATAAGCGTCAAAATGACGAAAGGGTTAATCGCTCCATGGTTCAGCAAGAAGACTTTGACCGTCTGAGGGAAGATTTTTATGCGCTCAAGCACGAGTTCCAGGAGTTTATTAAGTAAAGGATGATAAAAATGGAATTTAGAGTAGCATACCCAAATGAACTCTACCACCATGGCATAAAAGGCCAGAAGTGGGGTGTGAGAAGGTATCAGAGACCTGATGGTGAATTAACCGAAGCGGGTAAGAAGCGTTATCACAAAAGACTTGTTGAAAAAGCAGTCATAATTGGCGGTCAGGCCAGATGGGCTAACGCTAGGGCTGAAAACGCTAAAAAGAAATATGAAAAAACTGCGAAAAAAGCAACAGTTAACCCTACAGACAAGACCCTCAGAAAAGAAAAAGAAAGGAAAAGAGTGTACGAGGCCCTGCAGAAAGAGGCTAATGAATGGAATAAATTAACCGACAAATCTATAAAGGAAGCTCGTGCAAACGCAAATTCCGTACTAAAAGAGAACGCCAACGTTAAACTTTCGCGTATTCCAGAAAACACGAAAGAAGCTGGTAAAATGTATATGAAACGAATAAATAAGACAAATATACTTGGCACATTTATCGGTGGACCAATCGTTGGTGCAAGCGCACAGGCAAATCTTATGTCAAATGACCGCAAGATCGCAGAATATTTCAGAGAACATCCGAGGGGATAATCAAAATGAATAATCAGCCTTTTGTGCCAAACCCAAACAACCCCATGTTTAGTATGTTTGGCGGTTACAATCAGTTCATGCAGAGTTTCAACGCCTTTGCTCAGCAGATACAATGCGATCCTAGAGCTCAGGCGCAACAGATGATGAACTCTGGCCAGATGAATCAGCAGCAATTCGAGTGGTGCAGGCAGATGGCCAATCAAATAATGGGGACGAACTTATAAATTCAAAATGATACCATATCCAAGCGCGCGGATTTGAGTATAAATATTTCAGAAAGAAAAGAGGAAACAAACTATGGCATTTGAAAATGGAAACGGTAATATGTACATGCCTGTGGCTCCTGCCGGAAACTATAACGGCAACGGTTGGGGCGGATTTGGCGGCGATGGAGCTTGGTGGCTTCTGGTTCTGTTCCTGTTCGCAGCTAACAATGGCTGGGGTAATGGTTTCGGAATGAACGGCGGCGGAGCTATGCCTTATCTCATGAACAATAACACTAACAACGATGTTCAGAGAGGCTTCGACCAGCAGGCAGTTATGTCCGGCATCAACAGCATTTCCACAAATCTGTGCAATGGCTTTGCCGGTGTAAATCAGTCCCTTACAACTGGTTTCGCAAACGCAGAAGTTGCAAACAATGCTAGACAGATTGCTGATATGCAGCAGGCGTTTGCTAATCAGACAGCCATGAATACTGGGTTCAATGCTCTGCAGGCACAGCTTGCACAGTGTTGTTGCGACAATAGACTGGCTTCAGCTAATCTCAACGCCACCATTCTTTCGGAGAACTGCGCTGATAGAGCAGCTCTTTCTGATGGCATCAGGGATTTGCTTGTAAACCAGACTGCAAACACCCAGAGACTGGTAGATACAACAAACCAGGCAGTTCAGGGCGTTTACAACAAGATTTGTCAGCTTGAGCTTGATGCCAAGAATGACAGAATCTCCGAGCTTCAGGCTGAACTGGCAAGAGCTAGGTCCGACGCTTCCCAGAATGCTCAGACTCAGGCGATACTTGCAGACAATCTGAGACAGACACAGGCTCTCGAGCAGTATCTGAACCCTGCGCCTATACCGGCATATACTGTTCAGAACCCCAACTGCTGTGCCAATAACTATTACAATAACGGCTGCGGCTGCTCTGCATAAGGAGGTGTCGCCATATGGCTGAATACGCTAACAATGTAGACCAGACCGTCAACCCCGGAGAGTCGGTTATATTTACCATCGCTCCGGTTCCGTGTGATAGAGGCTTTGTGCGTTGGAGACAGGGCACTGGCGCGTTTAATCTCAGCGGTTGGGTTCCTAATCGTGGATGCAGACGCAATCAGGCTAAGAGCGCTTCATATTTAGTCGATTTTGGAGCCAACATCGCTATCCCTACAGGGGAGACCGTTGGACCCATTTCGGTTGCTCTCGCGCTCGATGGCGTAACTCTGAATTCAACAACGATGATCGTAACTCCGGCAGCTGTTGAGAATTATTTCAACGTTAGCAGAGCCGCTAATGTACAAGTTTGGCGCGGTTGTTGCCAGACACTTACCGTTACAAATACCAGTGATATTCCTATTTTGGTTCAGAACCCCAACATCATCTTCAGCAGGCCAGACCTTGCTGTAACATACTAAGAAAGGAGGATATTTATGGAAGAGATACACAACAAGATTAAGACGAAGCTCGAGGACAACATATGCATTCTGCTTAACAAGCCGAACATGTCTCTCGAGGACCTTAAGTTCCTTGGTGAGTCCGTCGATATCCTCAAGGATATTTCTATTATCGAAGGCATGGATGACTACAGCGAGGAGATGGAGAAGGGATATTCCGAAACATCTCGCGACGCGCGCAGAATGACTTCTCGTAATCGCTCTATGACCGCAGCATACGAACGCGGTTATATCGATGGCGTAAGCAACGAAAGAGGCCGTTCACCTCATACTGGAAGGTATGTAAGTCGCGATGAATGGAGAATGGATGCGCACCGCAGCGGTCACTCAATCGACGACCGCATGGTTGCCGCCATGGAACAGATGTATGACAATGCATCAAGCGAGCATGAACGCATGCGCATTGATGATGTCATAAAGCATATACACAAAACGGGTGTATAAGGTAAATAAATCGGCCCTGTCTTAGCGGATGGGGCCGAGATATTTGAAAGGAGTTTACAATGGACAATGCTATAGAGCTCCTTAAGAGTCTTAAATTTACGAACGCGTTTTGGGTTTTGATAGCGCCTCTTGTGTTGATGGGCGCAGACGTTGTTACGGGATACTTGAGCGCCGTTGTTAAGGGCAACGTCAAATCAAGCGTTATGCGTTCGGGTCTCATTAAGAAGTTTGGTGAGATAACAGTGCTTTGTCTTGGCAAAATGTTCGAGTTTGCTTTGGGCCTCCCCGAAATTGTGATGACCGTCATTTCCGGTTACATAATTCTGATGGAGCTGGTAAGCATCATGGAAAACCTCATAAAGATGGGAGTTCCTGTACCGAAATTTGTACAGAAAGCGCTCACCAAAACAGTTGAAGAGATTCAAAATGAAGACCCAACAAAAACTAAAGGAAAGGAGGAATAATCATGGAATGGATAATTACTACTCCTGAAATGAGCCACAGCGGTATTCTTGGAATGCATTGGGGACGTAGACGTTACCAGAACAAAGACGGTTCATGGACCGAGGCTGGTAAAAGACGCCGTCGCGAGATGTCTCCCGATGCAAAGAAAAGAGCTGACCGAAAGAATGAGATGAAGAATCTCAAGTCCAAAGGCGAGCTTGATACCGCAAAGGCTAACCTCAAAATAACCAAAGCTCAAAATAAAGCGGCTGTACAGGAGGCTAAGGCTGGAGTTAAAACTCTTCGCGGAAAGATGGCTGATAAGGCGAAAGCGGCAGCTGTTGCGGCAAAAGATGCTGCTAAGGCCAAAGTTGAGGAACGAAAGGCTGCTAAGAAAGAAGCAACTGCCGAGGAAATCATTCGTTCTGGCGATATGAAGAAGATTCTTCAGAACAAAGATAAGCTGTCTAACGAGCAGCTTAGGTCTGCGGCAGAACGTTTAAGTCTGGAACAGAGACTCGGAGATATTGATGCTGCTAAAAAGCAGAGCGCGATCAACACCTACAAGCGCTTCGCTGATGTTGTTGGAACAACCGCGAATCTGACATCTAACGGCATTACCGCTTATAATAACCTCGGAAAAATACTCGGAACATTCGGTATCGCCGAGCTTCCGACAATAGACAGCCGAGCAAATCGTGAAGCAGCGGCGTATAATAGAGACGCCAACGCTGAGAGACTGAGAACATTACGCGCTACCGCGGATACCGCCGAGGCTAATGCTCGAAGAGCTCAGCAAGATGCTCCAGCACCTTCAAGTTCAAGCGGTAGTCACTCGAATCAGTCTCAGAGCCATGGTTCTTCTAATAGTAGTCATTCTAACCAGTCGCAGAGCCACGATTCTTCAGAGGGCTCGTCTAACGCTAGTTCAAATCAGTCACAGTCTTCAAATAATAGCCGTTCTGGTCCAACTCTTCGCGAACGTATTAGTTCTGGCGTACAGAGGCATCGCGAAGTCGCAGCCGAGCGCAGAGAGCAGGAGAGAGCTAATCGTTGGACTCAGGAAGCTCAGGACGACCGTTCGGAACAGGCTCAAATCGCGTCTCGAACCAATCAGCGAGTTCGTGATATGAGGTATAGAGCTCAGACAAGTGGTGCAAGTGACGATGAGCTTCGCAGACTCGAAAACCTCGAACGGGCAACCGAAGTCATAGCTCAATACCGTGGAAATCAGTATGCTGAGATGGCTAGACGTAATCCTACAGGCCAAACGAAAACTCAAGCCGCAAGAAACGCTGCAGTTAATACCGCACATAGGACCGCTGAGGCGCTTCGAAATGTAACGCTTACGAGAGCGGCAAGAGAAGCGAATCGCGAAACCGCAGAACATAGAGCAAGGCAGGCTCAACAGCAGCTCGATGATGCGTTCAGGCTTATCGGTCAGACCGACCTCGACGAGCTCGAGAGACGTTATAGAGCATACAGTCCAGATTAAAGGAGAAAATTCAAAATGGCATTATCTAATACCGCGGTACCGATTTATTACGGCCGGTTTAGAGATGCCGTAATACGAGGCGAGATACCTGTTAATCAAGAAATCTCGATGGAGATGAACCGTATAGACGCGCTCATCGAAAACCCAGGGATATTCTACGACGAATCGGCAGTTGAAGGCTTTATTAAATATTGCGAAAACGAGTTAACATTAACCGATGGTTCAGACCTTAAACTTCTTGATTCGTTCAAGTTGTGGGCTGAGCAGATATTTGGTTGGTGGTACTTTATCGAAAAACGTGTCTACATTCCAGGCGAAAAAGGCCGAAGAGGACGATACGAAATAAAACGAATAAAGAAACGACTTGTAAATAAACAGTATCTTATAGTGGCCAGAGGCGCTGCCAAATCAATGTATGCTAGTTGTATACAATCGTACTTCTTAAACGTCGACACATCAACCACTCATCAAATAACAACTGCCCCTACTATGCGACAGGCAGATGAAGTTATGTCCCCTCAAAGGACCGCCATAACGCGTGCCAGAGGACCGTACTTCAAGTTTCTCACAGAAGGTTCGCTTCAGAACACTACAGGTTCTCCGGCGAAACGCGCAAAACTCGTGTCGACTAAAAAGGGTATTGAGAACTTCATGACTGGCTCATTGCTGGAGATTCGTCCGATGTCGATAGACAAGCTTCAGGGTTTACGATGCAAAATTGCGACCGTGGACGAATGGCTGTCTGGAGATGTCAGAGAAGACCCTATAAGTGCAATTGAGCAGGGTGCTTCAAAGAACTTTAACTGGTTAATCATAGCGACTTCGTCTGAAGGTACGGTTCGTAATGGTTCCGGCGATACAATCAAAATGGAACTGATGGAAATCCTAAAGGGTGAGTACGTCAATCCACATGTATCAATCTGGTATTACAAATTGGACTCCATCGAAGAAGTTGCAAACCCTCAAATGTGGTTAAAAGCTAACCCGAATCTCGGTATAACAGTTTCGTACGAAACATATCAGCTAGAAGTCGAAAGAGCGGAAAAAGCTCCGGCAACCCGAAATGATATTCTAGCTAAACGTTTCGGAATACCGATGGAAGGTTACACATACTTCTTTACTTACGAAGAGACATTGCCGCATAGACGTCGAGATTTTTGGTCAATGCCATGTGCACTCGGCGCCGACCTTTCCCGTGGCGATGACTTCTGTGCGTTCAGCTTCCTGTTCCCATTGAGAAATGGTACGTTTGGAGTCAAAGCACGTTCTTACATATCGTCTAGAACATATGAACGACTTCCGCAGGCTATGCGTTATAAGTATGACACGTTCATCAGAGAAGGGAGCTTAATAGTGCTCGAGTGTACTGTCCTTGATATGATGGATGTGTATGATGACTTGGACAGGTTCATAATTTCTTCTAAATACGATATTAGAGCGTTTGGTTTTGACCCGTACAACGCTAAGAGCTTTTCTGAACGATGGGAACAGGAAAATGGACCGTTCGGTATATCCAAAGTTATACAAGGAGCCAGAACAGAATCTGTTCCATTGGGTGAGTTAAAGCAGATGGCTGAAGACAGAATACTGATATTTGACCAACAGCTGTTCAGCTTCACTATGGGAAACTGTATTGCTCTCGTCGACAATAATGGTAACCGAAAGCTCTATAAAGATCGAAATGACCAAAAAATAGATAATGTTGCGGCTTTGATGGACGCATATGTAGCGTTTAAAGAAAACCGTGACGCGTTTGTATAAAGGCGGTGATAAAATGTATTATAATTTGCGCAGGCCATACCAAAATGAAATGTTTCATAGTGGTATTAAAGGTCAAAAATGGGGACGCAGGCGATATCAGAATTACGACGGTTCATTAACTCAAGCCGGAAAACTTCGATATCAGTCAAAAGAATACCGCGAGGAGCTTGAATATAATTCCAGAAAAAATATATATGGAACACAGACCTCGCCATACAAAGATTCAAACCAAAAATCGACTTCAGTAAATCCGGATATTGGAAGGTATAATCCGAAGGCGAGTAAAGAATGGAACGAAGCAATGGGTTACGCTGAAAGTTCAACGTCTATATCACCGAATACTGGAACATATAATCCTAACGCATCTGCGGAGTACAACGCGGAGCTTGCGTATAATTCCAGAAAAAATGTGTATAGGACACAAACCCCCTCACAATGGAAGGAAGAAAACGCTGAAAAAGCCAAGAGCGTCGAGTCATTCATATCCAGCATTAAAAACGCAGGAACGAAGGTTTCAAAGATTGCTAAGAAAGCAATAAAAACTGCAAAATCGTTCCTACGTAAGATATTTGGATGACCGTGCTTGGTAACAATCAACATAAAGGAGGCTACCAATGGCGATAACATTCGGCTCTAGGCTGAAAAACGCCTGGAATGCCTTTCGAGATAGAAACGATACTTACGAAATTGAGCAGTCAAGAGGACAATATGAAGCGTCGTTTAATTATAGACCTGATAAACTTCGTATGCGCTATAGCAACGAAAGGTCAATAATTAATTCGATATTTAACCGCCTCGCTGTTGATGTGTCTCAGCTTGATATTCGACATGTTAAGGTTGACAGAGATAACAATGACCGATTCGTCGGGGTTGTTAACTCGTATCTTAATGAATGCCTCAGCGTCGAAGCGAATTTGGACCAGTCAGCGCGAGCGTTAGTCCGTGATATTTGCATTTCTATGTTTGATGAAGGAACTGTTGCTGTTGTACCAACCGCGGCGACCGAAGACCCTCGAAGGACTAAATCTTATGATATTGGTGCTTTAAGAGTTGCTAAAATCATTACATGGAAGCCTCATCATGTTAAGTGTCGTCTCTATAATGAAGACACAGGCAGGGAAGAAGATAGACTCTACCCAAAGAGTATGGTTTCAATCATTGAGAATCCTTTTTATTCTATAATGAACGAGCCAAACTCGATTCTCAAACGCTTAATCCGTAAGATGAACATACTCGATGCCATCGACGAACAGTCTGGAAGCGGAAAACTCGACTTGATAATTCAGCTTCCTTACGTAATCAAGTCCGAGGCAAGACGTCAGCAGGCTGAGATGCGCCGAAAGGACATTGAAAGTCAGCTTGCAGGTTCAAAATACGGTATAGCATATACGGACGGTACTGAGCGAATAACACAGCTTAACCGCCCCGCCGAGAATAATTTACAGAAGCAGATTGAGTATTTGACTCAGCTTTTGTATTCCCAACTCGGCATAACACAGGGCATAATGGAGGGTTCTGCTTCCGAACAGGAGTATGAGAACTACTATGCTCGAACAATCGAACCGATAATTTCAGCAATCATTGACGAGTTCAGACGCAAATGGCTCACAAAGACAGCGAGGACCCAAGGTCAAGATATTCGTTACTTCCGTGACCCGTTCAAGCTGATTCCCGCAAGCAAGGTTGCTGAGAATGCCGATAAGCTCATACGTAATGAAGTTCTTACTAAGAATGAATTCAGAGCTATTATCGGTTATAAACCTTCTGACGACCCATCAGCCGATGAGCTGAGTAACCCCAATCTTAATAAGTCGGGAGATACATCAACCCCGAATAACAAAGAGAAGGAATCTGAGTCCACAGAAGCTGAGAAATCTTAATGAAGGAGGAAATTCAAAATGGCATCTACTTGGGATTTTAGTGGATGGGCAACGAGAAACGATGTCAAGTGTGCCGACGGCAGAACTATCAGACGTGATTCGTTTATTGACGATGACGGACAGATAGTACCCCTCGTATGGCAGCATGACCACGATTCTCCGCTCAACGTACTTGGTCATGCGCTTCTCGAGAATCGTCCCGAGGGCGTTTACACATACGGCCGCTTCAATAATACTGAAGCCGGTCTTCAGGCCAAGGAACTTGTAGGTTGTGGCGATATTACATCTCTGTCAATCTACGCAAACAAGCTCAGGCAGTCGAGCACTGGTGATGTGCTTCATGGTAGAATCAGAGAAGTATCTCTTGTTCTGACTGGTGCGAACCCCGAGGCGAAAATCGACCATCTGACGATTACTCACTCGGAAGACGCAGGCGAAGACGAAGCAATCATATACTCCGGCGAGGATATTGTGCTGGAGGAAAACGTTGAAGACCATGGTGACAGTGAAACTGATGACACCATAAGTCATAAGGAGGAACCTGAAATGGCAAAAGACGAAAAGACCATTGGCGAGGTATTTGATACCCTCTCCGATGAGCAGAAGGACGCCGTGTATGCTGTTATAGCCATGGCGATTGACGAAAAGGGCGGCGAAGACACCGCAAAACATTCCGATACAGAAGGAGACGATGACATGAAGTACAACGCATTCGACCAGGACAGCACACTCGAAAACGAGAACGTACTGTCTCACGCAGAGCAGGGCGAGATCATTGGCCTTGCTAAGAAGGGTAACGCTTCCCTGAAGGATACATTCCTCGCTCACTATGAGGAAGGCGCATACGGCATTCAGGCTAACGGCGAGGGCACATATGGTATCGACATGCTGTTCCCTGAGGCTAAGAGCCTGAACAATCCCCCTGAGTGGATCAAGAGAGACACCGACTGGGTTCAGAAGGTTATGTCTTCTGTACACCACACACCTTTCTCCAGAATCAAGTCTCAGTTCGCTGATATTCGTGACGATGAAGCTAGAGCTAAAGGTTACCTGAAGACCCACAAGAAGAAGGAAGAGGTATTCACTCTGCTTAAGAGAACTACTGATCCTCAGACCATCTACAAGAAGCAGAAGCTTGACAGAGATGACGTAATTGATATTACAGATTTCGATGTAGTTGCTTGGATTAAGTCCGAGATGAGACTGATGCTGGACGAGGAAATCGCAAGAGCTGTTCTTATCGGCGACGGTAGACAGACCGATTCCGAGGACCACATCAGCCACAGCCACGTTCGTCCTATCTGGACAGACGATGCTCTGTACACCATCAGAAAGACTGTATCCGCAGCAGCTGACGACACCGCTGATATTATCGCTAACGACGTTATCGATACTGTTATCAGAGCTCGCAAGGACTACAAGGGTTCTGGCAATCCTACATTCTTCACAACTGCAGACTTCCTGACCGATATGCTGCTCCTGAAGGACGGTATGGGCAGAAGACTGTACAACACAGTTGCTGAGCTGGCTACTGCTCTCCGTGTTAGGGATATCGTTGAGGTTCCTGTAATGGAGGGTGTTGCCAGAGTGGTAAACGAAGGCGAAGTAGACGAGAAGAGCTATCCTCTCATCGGTCTTATCGTTAACCTGAAGGATTACAACATCGGCGCTGACAAGGGCGGTGCTATCAATCTGTTCGATGACTTTGACATCGATTACAACCAGATGAAGTACCTCATCGAGACCAGAATCTCTGGCGCGCTCATCAAGCCCTTCTCTGCAATCGCAATCGAGCTCGACAGAGCAGCATCTAACTAAGAATAAAGGAGTTGAAAAGAGCATATGAAGTATTTTGGGAAACTCGGTTTTGTTGAATGGGTCGAAGGTCCCGTCGGCGTATTCCGTGAAACTATCACAGAGTACGATTATTTCGGAGACATTACACGTGTCATAAATCACTCACAAGGGGCCGAAAAAGTCAGTGACGATTTTAAATTCAACAATCAGTTAAGCGTTCTCTTGGACCCATATGCTCTTGAGAACTTCGCTAATCTACGGTATGTTACTCTCAACAATTCAAAATGGGAGGTAAGCGCCGTAGAACTTAATTATCCTAGACTAATCATAAGCTTTGGAGGTTTGTATCATGAGCAGCCACAACCACAGTCGTGAAGACTTTCACAGTCTCTTAGCAGCCACGACCGGGGCTGAACATATTTACTATCAGCCTCCGGCGAATGTTAGAATGATCTATCCATGCATCGAGTATCATGACCAACCTTGGGTTTCCAAGTTTGCAAATAATAAGGCTTACAATATTTGTAGGCATTATCAGGTCACAGTCATAGACCCGATGCCGAATAACCCGTGGATAATGCAACTTGCATCGGAAATCCCGATGTGTACACACAGTCGTCATTATACGTCTGATGGTCTTAACCACGACGTACTTGACATATATTATTAAAAGGAGGAATTTTTAATGCCTACACCTACTCCCCTGCTTAAATGGGACCAGACCGGTGAGAGACTTTACGAAACCGGTAACAAGAAGGGCGTTCTGTACCCCTTCAACACAACATCAAAGGCTTATGACTCTGGCGTGGCTTGGAACGGTCTGACCGCTGTTACTGAGTCTCCCTCTGGCGCAGAAGCTACTGACCTGTGGGCTGATGACATCAAGTACCTGACCCTCCGTTCTGCTGAACAGTTCGGCGGTACTATCGAAGCTTATATGTATCCTGATGAGTTCGGTTATTGCGACGGCTCCGCTGAAATTTCAACCGGCGTAGTCATCGGTCAGCAGAAGAGATCCACATTCGGTCTGTCTTATGTAACCACACTGGGTAACGATACCGAGATGAACGACTACGGATACAAGATTCACCTTGTATACGGCTGTACTGTATCTCCTTCTCAGAGAAGCTACTCCACAATCAACGACTCTCCTGAGGCTATCACTTTCAGCTGGGAGTTTACAACCATTCCTGTTGCTGTTTCCGGTCACAAGGATACCTCTATCGTTACTATCGACAGCACAAAGGTTGCTGCAGCTAAGCTTGCCGTTCTCGAGCAGGCTCTGTATGGCGTAGAGGGTGGCGACACTTACACCGAGTTCACTGGTGAAACTTTCGTGGCTCACACTGTTTACTACACCAGAACAGGTACAGAAGGCGCTTACGTATACACCGTAACCACCGATACCACACCTCAGCAGGGCACAACTTACTACACTAATGGTAAGACTCTGCCTTATCTGCCTCTGCCCGCAGAAGTAGTTACACTGCTGTCTTAATTCAAAATGGGAGCTGGATACTAATAGCGACCAACTATTAAGTCCATAATTATATTACTCCTATATAATTATAGTAGGGCTGAGGGCAGCTTCGGTTAGTCTTCGGCTCTGCGAATAATTATATAGGATGAAAGGAGATGCTTTTATATGGCTTTTGTAAACGCTAAACCCGATGCTCCGATATTTACGGAGATGACTACAGAGGAAAAGAATGATATTCTCAGGGCTTTCGCGACAGGCTCGACAATCGAGACCATATCTGGTGTTACTGGTATTCCTGAAGAGGACGTCCTGACATTTCTTGATAACCGTGTTGACGAAATAATGGCGCTTAAGGATTTTTATTCCAAAGTTATGACGCCTGTAGAAGCTGAGATACAGGCGATAAATGAAAAGGCGGTGAACGATAATGACGGAGGCAAGAAAAGGTCTTGATATTTCAAGATGGCAGGGTGATGTTAACTTTTATGCTATCAAAAAGTCTGGGTACGACTTCGTGATACTCAACGCCGGTTATGGTCGTTACATCAACCAGAAGGACCAGTACTTCGAGACCAACTACAAGCAGGCTAAAGAAGCTGGGCTGAACGTTGGTGCTTACTGGTACTCGTACGCTAAGACTGCATCAGAGGCTGAGCAGGAAGCAAAGACATTCCTTGAAGCGGTAAAGGGCAAGCAGTTCGAGTATCCTCTCGCGTTTGATATTGAGGACCCATCTCAGAGCGGCTTAAGCAATAAAACCATTAACGCTATGTGTAAGGCGTTCTGCTCATACCTCGAAAAGAATGGCTATTATGCTATGATTTACAGCTTTGGCGGTTGGCTCGAGAATCGCATAAGCGCTGCCAATAAGAAAGCTTACGACATCTGGCTTGCAGAGTGGACCAATGCGTCACAACCTAGCGTTTATACTGGAGCTTATGGCATATGGCAATATAGCGATAATGCTCGGGCGTCGGGTATCAATGGCGCTGTCGACGCGAACCGCGCTTACAAGGATTATCCGACTATCATAAAATCCGCAGGCCTAAACGGTTTCGAGAAAATCAAAATGGAAGAAAAGAAACCCGAACAGCCTAAGAAAAAGGTTACCAAAGGCGACGTTAATGGCGACGGCAAGGTCAATGTAACCGATGTAACCATAACGTCGGCTGCTGTCAAGGGCAAAAAGACACTGAATGTCGAACAGAAAGAAGCGGCAGACATGAACGGCGACGGCAAAGTTAACGTAGCTGATGTATCGGCTATCTCGGCAAAGGCTAAAGGCGTCTCCGAGAAGCCTAAAACCAAAATCATAAAGTACACTATAAGATATGGCGATACACTCATCGGAATTGCTAAGAAGTTTGGAGTATCAGTCATTGATATTGCTGAACTGAATGGCATAAAAAATGTAAACAAAATACTTGCTGGGCAAGTAATAGAAATCAAAGTCAAGGAGGACTAAAATTATGTACGCTAGTATTCCCGACGCTCTGAGAGCACTTGCAAGAAAAATAGGCGCAGACGCTAACGGCAGAAATGAGGAAGAGATTCTCAATAACATTGTCGTTAAGCTCGGCGGCACACCAGTAACCAATCACGGTGTAGCTGGCTCCATTGACGCTATGACTAAGGTTGTAGACCTGGACGTTATGCATAATATGACGACACTTAATGTTACTCCAACAAGTGAGGCACAGACCATAATTCCTGAGTCGCCTGTTGATGGATATTCTCAGGTAAATGTCGCAGCAGTTCCAGCTCCTTCCACTTTTTCTGTTAATATGACTGCCACAACAATTGACCAAAGTAGTGCATCAATAACTACTGATAAAACATTTGCACAGACATTGCAGGCATTAAATAATGGTGAAAACGTGTCGTTAACTGTAACAGTTAACACCAGTGGAACTGAATACGTTTGTGAAAACGTATGCTGTGGTATAGCGCATGCTGTTACTAATCCAGATAATGAATTCATATATGCGGTCGTTGAAATCATTGGCGGAGGGGTAATGACCATAGTCTGGCTGCAAGATGATAATAGTGCAACAATTGGTATATCACGTGATGCGCAATGGGTAATCGGTCAATAATCAGACGGTAACCCCGCGGGAGTAGCACCCTCACCATCCGAGGAGATGTAAAACCGCGGGGTTTTATATTTAATAATTCATATAGGAGGAATTAATTATGTTAAAGAAAACAATCAAGTACACAGACTTCGACGGCAACGAGAGAGAAGAGGATTTCTACTTCAATCTCACAGAAGCTGAGCTCACTGAGATGAATCTTAAGACCAAGGGTGGACTTAAGGCTCACCTCGAAGCAATCATCAGCGCCCAGGATACCACCGAGCTCACTAATCTGTTTGAAGCCATCGTCAAGAAGAGCTATGGTGTTAAGTCTCCTGATGGTAGGAAGTTCCTGAAGTCCGAGGAAATTCTTGAGGACTTTACTTCTACTCAGGCGTACTCAGACCTGTACATGAGTCTCATCACCGATGCTGATGCCGCTTCAAGCTTCATCAACGCTATTGTTCCGGCTAGCATCGCAAACAGTGCTAAGTCAATCGAGGCAAAATAATGCTCACGATAAGCATCGAAGGGCGAGAAGACCACGAAGTATGGGACCCAAATAAAGAGGAGTTTGCCATAGTTCGTGGTGTTAAGCCCACAACGTTAACGATGGAGCATTCTCTTCTGTCGTTATCAAAATGGGAGTCGAAGTATCATAAACCGTTTCTCGGAAAAGATGAAAAGACCCCAGAAGAGATGCTCTATTACATTCAGTGTATGACAATAAACAACGTCGACCCTGAGGCTTTTTATTGTCTGACACAGGAACAGATACAACAAATCGGCGATTACATAGCCGACCCAATGACCGCCACAACGATAAACCATCGCAACGGCGGAAAAGGCGGCCCTAGAAGAAACAACCGGATTGTCACTTCGGAAGTTATCTATTACTGGATGGTCGCACACCAAATCCCCTTTGAATGCCAGAAATGGCACCTTAATAGACTCCTGATGCTCATCGAAGTATGCAATGTCGAAAACGCACCGCAACAGAAGATGAGCAACAGGGAAATTCTTAAACAAAATAGAGCGCTTAATATGGCGCGAAGGGCTAAAATGCATAGCTCTGGATAACCCTCCAGCCCCTGCCGATTTCGACAGGGGTTTTATTTTTTAGAAGGACTGATGCAATTGATTAAAGTTAAAGTCGGAGGTAGTTTCAAGAAAACAGAAGCTTTTCTCCAAAGAAACAAGAAGATGAAACTAAGCTCCCTCGATAAATACGGGCAAGAAGGGGTTAAAGCTCTCGCTGCAGCCACCCCCGTAGATACGGGTTTAACCGCTGCATCATGGTATTACGAAATAGAAAGAAATGATAAGACCACGTCCATCGTTTGGAAAAACTCAAACGTTGTTGATGGCACGCCAATTGCGATAATCTTGCAATACGGACACGCAACACGAAACGGTGGATACGTACAAGGGTCTGAATACATAAATGACGCATTACGACCAATATTTGAGAGAATAGCGGATTCGGTATGGAAGGAGGTCACTAAAGGATGAGCAGAGAAGTTGAAGAACGCGTAGTCGAAATGCAATTTGACAACCGCCAGTTTGAACGAGGCGTTAGTCAGACCATCACGAGTCTTGATAAGCTCACCGAAGCTCTTAAGTTCGAAGGCGTTGGCGATTCAGTTCGTAGCATTCAAAATGGCATTAACAAACTGAGTTTCGACCCAATAACAAACGGCGTTTCGGCGCTCGAAAGTAGCCTTGCGACTCTCGGCGGACGTATTAAACTCGAGGTATTTGACAGATTGTCGAAATACGCGGTTGACACTGGTGAAAAGTTATTTAAAGCTCTCACCATGCAGGGTGCCAAGGCTGGTTTTGCAGAGTATGAGACTCAGCAGGGCGCCGTACAGACAATTCTGGCGAACACACAGCATCTTGGAACTACAATAACAGATGTAAACGCAGCTCTCGATGACCTTAACGAGTACGCTGATAAGACCATCTACAATTTCACCGAGATGACTCGTAACATCGGT
>Ga0265300_10001921_pt1 | contig 18715 bp, 18 predicted proteins | sample AusTroGonzalo_MG_FD_193482 | JGI IMG/M metagenome (GOLD analysis project Ga0265300, IMG submission 193482) | Bovine rumen microbial communities from tropical cattle in Woodstock, Queensland, Australia - Gonzalo_03 | ecosystem: Host-associated > Mammals > Digestive system > Stomach > Rumen ...
CCACCACCACCGACACCAATCACTTTGATGATGCTCTGTCCTTTCTCCGGTGCTCCGAAGTCCAGGATATCTATGTTATTAAAATCGCTCATATTCAGAACTATAAACTGTTAACTTGTTACTACTATACTCTCTTATTCTTCTTCAACGATAGACTTGCCAAACTTCAGGAATCCTTTCTTCAGTTTGTTCCAAGGGCTATTCTCCCTGCGGATGGCCTCTTCCTCTTCCTTTTTCTTCAGCTCCTCCTCACGTTTCAGACGATCCTCTTCCTCCTGTTGACGACGTTTCTCCTCTTCGGCTGCTTTCTTTTCTGCTTCAGTGCGGATAACGCCGGCGGGTATCTCGCCAGGTTGACGGACGGGACGTGGGTCGGTAACAACGGGGGTCGCAACATGTTTCTGACCGAAAAGATCACCATTAGGATCAACATAATCTCCGGCACAGTTGATGTCGCCCTTAGCCAATAGACCTAGAACGGTGTTCATCATACCATTGTGAGCCTTGATGTCCTCATTATTGGATAGGATGGTCTGAGACACAAACTTCGCAATACGGATCTTCTCTACATGTGTATGATTAACAAAGGCCTTCTCGATATTCTTCATGTTTGAGCCACCACCTGTCAGGATGATGCCGCCAAGTAACTTGTCGTAATACTCAGAAGGAATCTGATACCATACATTCTCGATGATTTCCTCCAGTCGGCCCTCAACGATTTCGATAAACTTACGACTCTCAATCTGGCGTTCTGCATCGATAGAGTATTTCAAGTCGTTATCAATCTCACTATTATCGGTGTAGGCACAACCGTATTTCAATTTCATCTTCTCTGCATCGCTTTCTTCAATCTGAAGTGTTGCGATATCCTTGGTGATATTATTACTTCCCAGAGGAATAACAGCAAGATGGCGAAGGACATTCTTTGAATAGACAGAGACTGTAGTCGTGTCGGCTCCGAGATCTACAAGTGCACATCCTGAGCGACGCTCTGCTTCCGTGAGAACGCTGTCGGCTAGAGCCAAAGGAGCCAGATACATCTCTGCTACATTGATGCCAGCGGCCTCAAAACATTTGTTTAGGTTGCGATAGAATGCGCCACGTTCCAAAATATTGAGGAAATTGCCTTCCAGGTGGTTGGCCTGGATTCCTACAGGGTCGAGTTGTAACTGAGAGCCCACTTTATACTCCTGAACGGCAGCATCGAGAATTTCCTGATCGGGATATACCATATTGCGGTTGGCATCCATCAGTTCAATCACCATGTCTTGGGTAATAATGCTTTCGTTGGGCAGATCCTTGGCGATAACGTTCTTGACGCTACGGATGGACTGACCTCCGACGCCTACATATACCTGACGGATTTCGGTTTTGAGTTGAGTCTCCAGCTTCCTGACAATACTGGTGAGGCATTGAGCAGTCTTGTCGATATTATAGACCACTCCTTTGCGAATGAAGGCAGAAGAGTTCTCCTTTACAACGGCAAGTACCTGAATGCTGCCGTCGAGATTCTTCTGTCCAGCGATACCGGTCATTTTGGATGAACCGAGTTCAATTGCTACGATAAATTCCTTTGCTGCCATCTCTTATAACTTATTTATTTTTTCCTTTTATTTTTCTTGCAGATAATCTGATTGTTGAATTCTACGCTGATATAGTTGTACTTGTTCCAACCCACCTGATTGAGTCCGTAAATATAAAACTTGCGGAGACGGTCCAGTTTCTTATCTATGTCAACAGGTGCGCCAAGATAGGCGATATGGTCTCCAACACGTGGCACGACCTCGATAGAACCGTCTTCTAATATATTCATCTGAACAATCTGGTTTCTCCAGAATGGATCGTACAGAATATGACTGGCGACGCGTGTCAGTGTATTCTTGGCGTATTTGCGGTTGATCGATCCGGTTGCGATGATCAGATCGGTGACATATCGGCTTTCCGGCATCATACTGCCATGGGTATCCAGATAGTAGTTCTCGCCATTGTCAGCCATGACCCTAACCACTGGGATGCGTTGTTTGATCTGGATGCAGACATTGCCACTCTGTGTCTTATAAACCTCAGCCTTCTCAACAAACGGGCTCTTTTGCAACGTTTCCTCAATCTTTCTGGGACTGATATCCGTCAGAGGCTGTTTGAGTGGATAAAGATGCTCTTTATTCAGAGCTTGTTTGATTTCATCGGCTGTCATGAAACCATCGTAGATATTCTGCTCAATATCGATCTTTACCTCATTGCAATGGCTATCTTTCGCATCGGGTTTATTAAACGCGGTGACGGCCAGTAGCAGATAGGTGGCAACGACAATGTCGCAGGCTACAATCAAGGTCTTTTTCCAGTCGATAGACATCTTTTTATTTACTATTTAACAACTTTGCGATTTCCGGAACCTGGTTGTCAAGATCACCAGCTCCAAGTACGATCAGCACCTCAAAAGAATGACTCTTTACGAAGTTGAGTACATCGGCCTTGAGTATCATCTCCTTTTTCACGCCTGGCTTCAGGTTGTCGTAGATGAGTTTCGATGTGACTCCCTCGATAGGTAACTCACGAGCAGGATAGATTTCAGTAAGGATTACCTCGTCCAACTGACTCAGAGCATCAGCGAAGTCCTTGTAGAAATCCCTTGTACGTGTATAGAGGTGAGGCTGGAAGATAGCAGTGATATGCTTGTCTTTATACAGCTCACGGATACTTCGTGCACTTTGATAGATTTCCTTTGGATGGTGGGCGTAATCACTCAGGAATACAAGTTTGTCAGTCTTGATCTTAAAGTCGAAACGACGATCAACACCTCCGTAGGTCTGCATGCCGTGTTTCAACTCTTCGGCAGTGCAGCCGTTCAGCTGTGCCATTGCAATCGCTGCGATACCATTCTCAATATTAATGGGGATGGGCTGTCCAAGGTTGACATCCTTGATGCTTTCTATGGGAGAGATGAAGTCGAAAGAAATCTCTCCATTCTCAATGCGAATATTCTCAGCATGGAAGTCTCCTTCGTTGAGGCTATAGTCATAACGGCGCACGCCAGACTGGATATTCTCCTTCATCTCCAGTCCGCGATGGATAATCAATGCACCTCCAGGTTGTATGAGTTCCGAATAGTGACGGAAACTCTCCAGGTAGGCTTCCTTTGTACCGTAGATGTCCAGATGATCAGGGTCAGTAGATGTGATGACACTCATCCATGGACGAAGCCAGTGGAACGAACGGTCGAACTCGTCAGCCTCGATCACGACATAGTCAGAATCGGAAAGGATGTAGTTCGTACCATAATTCTTGGAGATGCCACCTAAGAATGCATTGCAGTCCAAGTGGCTCTGATGCATGATATGGGCGCACATTGTAGAAGTAGTGGTCTTACCATGCGTACCTGCCACGCAGAGTCCTTTGTGGGCCTTGGTCAGAGTGCCCAGCACCTGAGCACGCTTCTGTATCTCAAAGCCATTCTTCTGGAAATAGCAAAGTTCTTGATGCTCTGCGGGGATTGCTGGCGTATAGATGACCAGACATTCCTGTTTGTTCTTACAGGCCTGGGGAATCTGATTGACATCTTCTTCATAGTGGATGAGCATGCCCTCTTTTTCCAACTGACGTGTCAGGTCAGAAGGAGTCTTGTCGTAACCTCCTACAACAAGGCCTTTGTTAAGGAAGTATCGTGCGATGGCACTCATGCCGATTCCTCCTGCACCTACGAAATAGACTGATTTGATATCGTTTATATTCATTTTGCTAACTTGATAACTTCTTTGGCGATAATATCTGCAGAGTCGGGGAGGGCAAGTTTAAGCACATTCTCACTGAGCGACTTCAGCTTCTTCTCATCGTTAACGGTTTTAACTGCTAACTCCAACAGCGTGGCAGGTGCTTCTGCATCCTTTACGTAGATGGCTGCGTCTCTGTTAGCCAGAGCCAGTGCATTCTTGGTCTGGTGGTCCTCTGCCACATTGGGACTCGGCACAAGGATTACAGGTTTGCCTATCAGACAAAATTCGGAGATACTGCTGGCACCAGCACGACTAATCACGAGGTCGGCGGCTTTATAAGCAGCGCCCATGTCGGTGATAAAGTCGGTAACTATAAGATTGGGGATGTTTTGTCCTTCCAGTCTCTTGGCTATCTCAGCACTGTAGTACTTTCCTGTCTGCCAGATAAACTGAACATCGGTGCCCTTCACCTGATCGAGGTGCTGTAGCACACTCTCATTGATGGTGCGTGCCCCCAGGCTACCACCTACCAGCAGAATCGTTTTCTTAGCAGGATCGAGTCCAAAGGACTTGATGGCTTCTTCTTGGGTAATGGTGGTATCGAAAAGTGTTTGACGTACAGGATTACCTGTCAGGATGATTTTCTCAGCGGGGAAGAAACGTTCCATTCCTTCGTAAGCAACACAGATTTTTGCTGCCTTCTTGGCCAGGAGCTTATTCGTGACACCTGCATAGGAGTTCTGTTCCTGAATCAGACAGGGTATCCCCATCGCAGCTGCTTTGTTCAGTGTGGGACCGCTGGCGTATCCACCAACGCCTACAGCTACTTGGGGCTTAAAGTCCTTGATGATTTGTTTAGCCATGCGCTGGCTCTTCCATATTTTATAGAGAACCTTGAAATTCTTCAGCAGATTCTTTCGGTCAAACCCACAAATGGGCAAGCCTTTGATCTCATAGCCTGCCGCAGGTACGCGTTGCATCTCCATTCGTCCCAATGCGCCAACAAACAGGATTTTGGCATCTGGACGCAGAGCCTTTACTGCATTTGCAATGGATACAGCTGGGAATATATGACCACCTGTTCCGCCTCCGCTAATGATGACTCTCAGTTCTTTTTCCATACCTTTTTCAATTTGCCTGCAAAATTACTAATTATATTTCTTTTACCGCTATTTTTTCAGGTCTTTTTTTTGCTGAACGGCTAACACTTAAAATAACGCCTATATAAGCGCAATTGATGATGGTTGAAGTACCACCTTTACTGATGAGCGGGAGAGGCTGACCGGTAACAGGAGCAATACCCACGGCAACGAGCATATTAAAGGTGGCCTGGATGACTAACAGCAATGCCAATCCCATGACAAGGAAGGCAGGGAAGTTATTCTCACATCGACTGGCAATTCTAGCGGCACGGTAGAGTAGTACGATATAAAGCAATACCACAAATGCAGCACCGACAATACCTAACTCCTCAATGACAATAGCGTAGATGAAATCGGAGAAGGCTTGTGAGAGGAAGTCGCGTTCTACTGATTGGCCTGGTCCCTTGCCGATAATGTTACTCGACACAATGGCAATGTTTGCATGTGCTACCTGTGCATCTTTGTCAAGATCATAATCCTCTGGAGAGATATCTTTTTTATCAATGTGTTTGACGATGCGGTTTCTCCAAGTCACGAAGCGGTGGAAGACACCGCCTCCCTTTATAACCTTTGTATCAGTGTTACCACCTGCCTGAACGGCTTCAACCGTCTGCTTATTATCTTCGTCAGATGCTCCTATGCTTCCTAACGTAAAGACCATCGTCAGGAAAATAGCTATGAGGATGGATGCGAGTCCAACTAATTTCGCCATCTGTGATAATGGGACTCGTCCGATAAACATCATCAGGAAGATAACAACAAATAGAAGTGCTCCAGTAGAAAGATTTTCTATTCCGATGAGTGCAGCTGTAGGTAGCACGATACAAAGAATATACTTGAAAGCTTTCTTGTCAGCCCCATCTTCACGCTGCATGGCGCTAAGGATTTGTGCTGTAATGAGAACCATTGTACCCTTGGCGATTTCAGAAGGCTGGAAGGTAACACCACCAGGAAGGGAGATGACGCGGTTAGCACCATTGATGGATTCACCTCCTACCAACACCCAAAGCAGGGTCAGACCGGAGATGATGAGCAGGAATGGGGTCATCAACTTGAAATAACGACAGGGTATGTTCAGTGTGATGACAGCTGCCAATGCACCTATCAGAATCGTTACGGTATGGAAAGCAATCGGTCCGATATAGTTCTGGCTCTTATAGGTCAGGTTACTCGAAGCAGAGAATACTTCGACGATACTGATCATACAGAGGAAGAAAAATACCATCCAGATGACCTTGTCTCCTTTGAAAATGTTACCTATCTTTTTATTCATTTCCTATATTCTATAGACTGCGGGCCAGTTCTTTGAATTGCTCACCTCTATCTTCCATGTTCTTAAACAGGTCGAAGGAAGCACAACATGGGCTCAGAAGGACTGTTTCGCCAGGTTTCGCCATCTCATAACAAGCCTGCATGCACTCTTTCATAGAATGGGTGTCGCGTACTGGGATGCCGAGGTTGTCGAAGTTGTCGTGTAGCTTCTGATTGTCTGCTCCAAGATAAACGATGCCAGAGCACTTTTCCTTGACCAGAGGCTTAATGGGCTCGTAGTCGTTACCTTTGTCCTTTCCGCCAATGATCAGGATGACTTTGGTCTTCATGGCCTCAAGGGCATACCAGCAGGCATCTACATTAGTGGCTTTGGAGTCGTTGATATATTGTACGCCACGGATCGTGCATACTTTTTCCAGACGATGCTCCACACCAGGAAAGTCGCCAAGACTCTTGCGGATCTCTTCTTTCTTGATACCAGCGATATCGGCAGCGATACCAGCAGCTAAAGAGTTGTAGATATTGTGTTTACCTGTCAGGCTCAGACTTTCCTGTTCCATATTGAATGGTTCGGGCTTCTCGATTTTATACTGACCTTCCTCGATATAGCCAATCACACCTTTTTCCTTCAGCTCTGAGAAAGGATACTGGATGGACTTGATATCGTATTTATCCAACTCGCGCTTAATGATGGGATCATCAGCCCAGTAGATGAAAGCATCGTTGGGAGTCTGATTCTGGATGATACGCATCTTGGCATCCACATAGTTCTGCATCTCGAAATTGTAACGATCCAGGTGATCCGGTGTGATATTCAGCAGAATGGCAATATTGGCACGGAAGTCATACATGTTGTCAAGTTGGAATGAACTCAACTCAATAATGTAATATTCGTGTGGTGTTTCTGCTACTTGAAGTGCCAGTGAGTTACCGATGTTACCGGCCAGTCCTACATCATAGCCTGCTTCTTTGAAGATGTGATAGATGAGTGATGTGGTGGTAGTCTTACCGTTTGAACCAGTAATACAGATCATCTTTGAATGGGTGTAACGACCGGCAAATTCGATTTCACTGATGATATGAATACCTTTCTCTATAGCTTTCTTCACCATTGGGGCTGTTTCTGGAATGCCGGGACTCTTGATAATCTCGTCGGCATTCAAGATCTTCTCCTCTGTGTGTTGACCCTCTTCCCACTCAATATGGTGGTCATCAAGCATCTTCTTATATTTTTCGGCAATTTTTGACATGTCAGATACGAACACATCAAAGCCTTCTTTCTTGGCAAGCACGGCTGCGCCTGCACCGCTTTCTCCAGCACCTAATATAACGATTCTTTTCATTTTCTATCTCATCTTTAATGTTATCAGTGTCATAGCCGCGAGGATAATGCTAACAATCCAGAAGCGGATGGTAATCTTTGACTCATGGAAAGGACGATGTGGCCAGCCTTTCAGTATGTACTGGCTAGTAGCGTCGAGTTGTGAGTCCAATTTGCGGAAGTTGTCATGTATCGGTGTGGCGCGGAACACACGGACGCGCTTGCCTTTCCTTTTCTGAATTTTGAACCACTGTGTCTGAATGACCACACTCAGGCTCTCAACAAAGAAGATGCCACAAAGGATGGGTAACAACAACTCTTTGTGAATGATAACGGCACAAACGCCAATAATACCTCCAATGGTCAATGAACCAGTATCACCCATAAAGACTTGTGCAGGGAAGGCATTATACCAAAGGAAACCGATCATAGCTCCTATAAATGCGCATAGGAAAACTACCAGTTCCTCTGAGTGGGGTATGTACATGATATCGAAGTAGGAGGCATAGCCAATGTGTGAAGACACATAGGCTAATATACCTAAAGCCACACCGACGATTGCTGAGTTTCCTGCGCACATTCCGTCCATTCCATCATTAAGGTTTGCACCGTTTGAAACTGCTGTTACTACAAAAATAGTCATGAAGACGAAGATCATCCATCCAGCAGCGACTTTATACTTACCGCAAAAGCTCATAACACTGGAGTAATTCAGATTGTGGTTCTTAATGAACGGTATGGTAGTCTGGAGTGACTTAACAGCCTCACTCTTATGCTTAATCACAATTTCTTGGTTCTGCATTTTAACATCCATATTCTCACGTACAACTACATCAGGGCTAAGCCATAGTGTGAGTCCCACGATAAATCCGATACTCACCTGACCAATAATCTTGTATTTGCCTTTTAGACCATCTTTATTACGACGGAATATCTTGATGTAGTCGTCGAGGAATCCGAGGAATCCGAGCCATAATGTAGTGGCTACCATCAGAATCAGGTATATATTTCGGACGCGACCTAATAGAATAACGGGTACTAAAATACTAACGATGATAACAACGCCGCCCATCGTTGGTACACCTTTCTTTTCTACGCCAAATGGATCTATGCTGGGATCACGCTCCGTTTCAAATATCTTTTTACGCTTCATCCATTTAATAAAGCGCTCGCCAAACCATGCTGAGATTAGCAGAGAAAGAATGAGAGTTAAAAGAGCTCGGAACGAGATGTAGGACCACATATGTGAGCCTGGAATATCGTACTGGTCGAGGAATCTAAACAGATAGTATAGCATAAATCATAAAGTTTTAAGCATTAAAGATATCACGAACAACTTCCTTATCATCGAAATGGTGTTTCACACCCTGAATCTCCTGATAGTCTTCATGTCCTTTACCGGCAATCAAAATAACGTCACCTTTCTCTGCCATCATACAGGCAGTACGAATAGCCTCACGACGATCCACGATACTGATGACTTTCTTCATCTGTTTATTATCGAGACCTGCTAACATGTCGTTGATGATATCTTGGGGTTCTTCAAAACGAGGATTGTCGCTGGTAATAATAACCTTGTCACTTTGTTTAACAGCTTCCTGAGCCATGAGTGGACGTTTCCCCTTGTCACGGTTTCCGCCAGCGCCACAGACAGTGATAACTTTGCCTTTACCATCCAATACCTCATGGATAGCATTGAGTACGTTCTCTAAGGCGTCAGGTGTATGTGCATAGTCAACGATGGCAGTATAACCTTCTGGTGAATGGATGGGTTCCAAACGTCCGTTTACGCTCTTTAAGGTGCTCAGGACAACCAGTATATCCTCTGGTTTCTTACCCAACATAACTGCAGCCCCATAGACAGCCAAGAGATTGCTTACATTAAATTTGCCAATGAACTGCACACCGACTTCTCTACCGTTTATGTCAAGGTACATGCCTTCGAAATGACATTCGATAATCTTTGCTTTGAAGTCAGCCATCGTCCGTGTAGAATAGGTCTTGATTTGTGCCTTACAGTTCTGCACCATAACAGCACCATTCTTGTCATCGGCATTCGTGATGGCGAATGCATCCTTGTCCAAACCGTCGAAGAAGGCTTTCTTCGCATTACGATAGTTTTCAAAGGTTCCGTGGTAGTCCAGATGATCGCGAGTAAGGTTGGTAAAGATTCCGCCAGTGAATCTCAGGCCACCAATACGTTTCTGTGCGATGGCATGGCTGCTACATTCCATAAAGGCATATTCGCAACCAGCTTCCACCATCTGGGCAAGTAGATGATTCAGTTCAATGGGATCAGGTGTTGTATGGTCTGCTGGGATTGGCTCACCCTCGATGTAGTTACAGACGGTAGAGAGCAGTCCGCATTTGTGGCCTAACTTCCTGAACATATTATATAATAAGGTGGCAATGGTGGTCTTACCGTTCGTACCCGTTACGCCTACGAGTTTCAATTTGCTGGAAGGATCTCCGTAGAACTGGGTTGCTACCTTTCCAACATTGTCTTCCGTTGACTCAACGGCGATGTATGTAACACCTGGTTCCCGTTTGTTGGGGAAGTATTCGCAGAGAACAGCAACTGCTCCCTGCTCAATGGCCTTTGGTATGAACTTGTGACCATCGGTTTGAGTACCAGGAATTGCAATAAAGAGATGTCCTTTCTCGATTTTTCGGGAATCGATATTCACACCTGTAATCTCTACCTCTGTATCACCTAGGATATTGAGGACCTCTACATTCTCGAGCAGTTCGTTCAGTTTCATATCTTTATTATTTTAGATTATTCCATATATAGTTCACAAATCATACCTTCTTTAATGGCGGTGCCTGCATAGATACTTTGTGATTTGACTTTACCTCTACCGTGCACTCTGGCTTTCACACCACGCGATTCAAGCAGATAGACGGCATCACGGGCACCCATGCCGATGACATCGGGTATGATGCTGTTATTGGTTTTAACCTGCGAAAGGACAACGTCTTTGGTTGCTGTTGTGGCTTTCCCCCAAATTGGATTACTTTCAGAATAAGAACCTCCCCAGTTGGTATTTGTCTTTACACCAAGACCTTTAAGGACGTAGTTGGCTGCAGATATGTTACCATTTTTTACATCTGGTATCAACAGAGAGGTTGAATCCCTGGCATCCTTGGCGCTACGTTTCAGATCTTGAGCCATCACACCTTCAGCTATGCGATGGAAAACGACACCACTCATACCACCACCTGATGCTGGCAGGCCTGATTTCTTGATACAGACGATACAAGTATAGCGCGGGTCATCGGCAGGGAAGAATCCAGCGAATGACAGCCAGTAGCGGGTAATACCTGAGTGGTAACCACCATATTGGTCAGCAACCTGAGCTGTACCGGTTTTTCCTGCTACCTTGAATGACTTGGAACCTGCCTTACGGCCTAAACCTTGGCTGACAACATGCTCTAATATCGTTTGCATGGTCTTAATGGTCTGTGGCTTTGCAATGCGCTCTTTCAGGACAACAGGCTCAAACTCTTTGACAACTTCCCCATCTTTCATGAGTTGTTTCACGAAACGTGGTTGCATCATTTTTCCATTGTTGGCGATAGCGTTATAGAAGGCCACAGTGTTAATGGGCGCAATCTGGGTCTCATAGCCAATACTCATCCATGGCAGAGTCGTTTTACTCCAATATTTTGTGCGATCTGTGGTTTTGGTGTCCGGCATTCGAATCATTGGGGGGTGATAGCCGACGATAGGAATCTTCAGATCCTCGTGGATGCCAATGCGATAAAGTCCTTTAACATATTCTTCAGGCTTACTGCCATAATATTTGTCGATAAGATAGCTAACACCGATGTTTGAACTGACCTCTAAGGCACGAGCCACATTAATCGTGCCGTAGCCGCCACGACGCCAGTTATGGTCTTTCATTGGACGACCATGCATCTCCATCACACCACAACCTGTAGGAATGGTCATCGTCGTATCTATTCTCCCGTCGTCAAGGGCAACGAGGAAGGATGCCACCTTAAACACGGATCCTGGTTCGCAACGATAGCTGACAGCATTATTCACCATCTCATGGTATTCCCCATCAGCCCCCCGTGTCATATTGACAATGGCTTTCACGTCACCTGTCTTTACCTCCATTAGGATAGCAACGCCCATTTCACCGTTAACCTGCGGGTCTTTCAGTTCGTCGATAAGGGCGCGTTCAGCCAGATCCTGCATACTGACATCAATGGTCGTGACAATATCATAGCCGTTGATGGGTGACTGTACTGGGATGTCCATATACTTGTTGAGTACCTTACGACGATGCATCAAGCCATTGGTGCCACGCAAGATAGAATCGAAAGATAACTCTAAGCCGTTCTTCGCACTATCCATGGCGCCGAACATAGAACCGATGGTACGTTGGGCAAGTGTTCCAAACGGGTGATTACGGGAATTAAACTCCTCCCAATGGAAACCTCCTTTGTAAATAGGCTCTCTGAATATAGGCAACTTGCGTACTTCACAGAAAGTGTTATAATCGATACGGCGCGGCCAGATGGGCCAATGACGGGCACCAACCTTGCCATTCTTCATGACCTTTCGTTTGCCTGCCAAAAGATAGTCCTTGAAATCATTGACGGTTCTGGTTGGGAAAATCTGGTTCAGTTCGTATGCAATGCTGTCAATCTTCTCTGCCCAGATGGAATCTCGCTTGCGAACACCGATGGAATCGTCAGTTCCAGCCTGGAAATCCATGTAAATCTTATACTCAGGGAGACTGCTGGCCATCAGCTGACCGTCACAACTCAGGATATTACCACGATTAGGTTTTACACTGACACTATCACGTTTCAGTCGTGAGGCCACCTGAGTCCAATAATCTTTCTTAGCCGTCATGATGTACATGGCTTTACCCACAATGGCAAAACCAATGAGCGTCAACACTACTGCAATGGCGAAGTAGCGGGGCATGACCTTTTCGCTTTTGAACTTACTCATACCTTTCTTATTCGGCTACATTAATTATATAAGGTGGTTGGTCTGCAACATGGAGCAGGCTGTCCTTGTTCTGTTTGAGTGCGTCGAGCACATGACTCTCACGACATTTCTCCGTGAGGGTACTGGAGCTGGAGAGGGCCTTGTATTTCGCATCAAGCAGTTCCTTTTCCAGCTTGTCTATGGTCAACATGTCTTGCTGACATTGGTATCTGATAGCAACATAGACAATACAGAATACAACCATTAGCACGAAAAGCCATATCTGACGGCGAACCATGTCGGCTGTCAGGAAATCACCACCGAGAATCGTCCTGAGCGTCATAGAGGAATTGGGCCTGGGATCTTCCTCCTTAGCCTTTTCCTTGATCAGCTGGATAGTCTTCTTCGCCTGCTCTTTCATTTCGGCGGCCTCATCCTTTATGCTGACCTCCTCTTGAACAGCAGGCTCTTCCACTACCGTCTCTTGCATCTCCAGTTCTATATCGTCATTCTTCTTCATATCAATTACATTTCGCATCTTTCTGCAATGCGCAGTTTGGCACTACGACTACGGGGATTACGCTGTTGCTCCTCCTCGTTGGGAATAATCACCTTATTACTAATTTGTCGGAAGGGGGCTACTGTACGTCCGAAGAAGTCTTGGTTGACTTTCCCTTCTGCATTACCTGCTCTCATGATATTCTTCACGATACGATCTTCCAACGAATGATAGGTGATAACCGAGAGTCTGCCGCCTTCTCTGAGAACATCCTGCGCTCCATATAGCATTTCCTTCAGTGCTTCCATCTCGTGGTTTACTTCGATACGCAGTGCCTGAAACAATTTGGCGGTCTCTTTCTTCTCACGTTCGCGAGGAAACAGGCTCTCCGTAATCTGTATCAGGTCTCCTGTTGTCTCAATGGCTTTAGTCCCCCTTGCCTTGATGATGGCAGAAGCTACTTTGCGAGCATTTTTAATTTCACCATAAATATAGAAAATATCTGCCAACTGCTCTTCGTCATAATTGTTGAGGATTTCTGCTGCAGTCATTCCAGAGCGTTTATTCATACGCATATCCAGTGGGGCATCGAAACGGAAAGAAAAACCTCTGGTTTCATCGTCGAAATGATGGCTGGATACACCCAAATCTGCCAGAAGTCCGTCAATGTGTTCCACACCATAATAACGCATCCAGTTGCGAAGATATCTGAAATTACTTCTTACAAACGTGAATCTGTTGTCGTTAAGAATATTCTTTTCAGCGTCTTCGTCCTGATCGAAGCTATACAGATGCCCGTTTTCTCCGATACGACTTAAAATTTCACGACTATGACCACCACCACCGAAGGTTACATCCACGTAGATACCGTTGGGCTTGATGTCAAGCCCGTCAACGCTCTCTTGAAGGAGCACCGGAACGTGATATGTTTCAGCGGTTGTTATCATAAGGACATTTCGCTATTCATGATTTGTTCAAACTCGTTGCCAAAATCTTCCTCTGACTTAAGCGTCAGTTTCAGATTCTGCGGCGTCCAGATCTCAATTGTATCGTCCATCCCGATAAATTGGATGTCCTGCTCGATATCAGCTGCCTTCTGCAGTCGTTTGGAGATAAGAAAGCGTCCGTTTCCATCGAGATTCACTACTTCTGCTTCTGACACGAACTGACGGAACATCTGCTGATGAGTTGGTTTCCAAGGACGAAGTTGATTCTTCAACATGTCAAGTCGCCCATTCCATACGCTCTCTGGATATAGTACCAGACATTTCTGGAAAACGTCTTTGCGCAGCACAAGATTTTCCTCGCCAGCTGCCTGTAGCACCTTGCGGAAAATGGCTGGTAGAAAGGCTCTTCCCTTCGCATCAGTCTTCGCTTCTATATTACCTAAAAAACGCATACGTACATCTTTATAAAGAAATCGGTTACAAAGATAGATAATTTTCCCCACTTTCCACCACTTTTCCCCACTTTTTTCATAATTTAACTTTATTTTGTTGATTTGCGGGGGATTTGTGTATAAAATACATTTAAAAAGAAAGATTTTTCCCTATTTTTTGCTCAGATTTAAAAGAAATGTGCTATTTTTGCACCTTGGTTAGTGTTTAGAGAATTAAAAATGGCAACTGTCACAGAGAAAACAATCGACATTGATAGCATTCTGAAGGGAAAGATGGGCGCAAAGGCGAAGTTTGTGCCACGTTTCCTGGTTAACTGGTTAATTCGCATTGCCCATCAGGACGAGGTGAATGCCTTTCTTTGGGATAGTCGTGATAAAGTTGGAGTCGAGTGGCTGGAGGCTTGTGTGAAATATCTGGATATGACATTAGAGGTGGAAGGGAAAGAGAACCTCCCTGCTCCTGATGACAAGAGACTCTATACGTTTGTGAGCAACCATCCTCTGGGTGGTGAAGACGGTGTGGCCTTAGGTGCCATTATCGGAAGGCACTATAACGGACGATTCCGGTATTTAGTCAATGACTTGCTGATGAATCTTCCTGGTCTCGCACCACTGTGTATTCCTATTAATAAGACAGGTCATCAGGGAAGGAATTTCCCTGCGATGGTGAAGGCTGGTTTTGAAAGCAACAATCACATGCTGATGTTCCCCGCAGGCCTTTGTTCTCGTCGTCATAATGGTATCATAAGAGACATCCCGTGGTCAAAGACCTTTGTGTCAAAGAGTGTTGAATATCAGCGCGATATCGTGCCTATCCATTTCAGCGGACAGAACTCCAACTTCTTTTATCGGCTTGCGAACTTCAGCGATAAGTGTCTGCCATTTAATCTGGCGATGCTCTTTCTTGTCGATGAAATGTATAAAAATGTGCATAAGACCTTTCATGTTACCATCGGAAATCCTATCCCTTGGCAGACGTTTGACAAGAAAAAAACACCGATGGAATGGGCACAATTTGTAAAAGACAAGGTATATTCACTTGAATAATGCAGAACTAAATAACTATCAGAATTCAATAAACCAAACAAATGGAACAAGAAATCATCCAGCCAATCGACAAGGAAGTCCTAAAACGTGAACTGACTCCAGAACTTCAGCTTCGTATGACCAACAAAAGTCATAACGAGATTTACGTCATAACTGCGCACAATGCACCCAATGTAATGAAAGAGATCGGGCGCCTGCGTGAGATTGCTTTCCGAGAGGCAGGAGGTGGCACAGGTAAAGCGATGGATATTGATGAATTCGATACCTGTGAGAATTGCTATAAACAGCTTATCGTCTGGAATCCGGAAGCTGAGGAGATTATCGGTGGATATCGTTACCTGGAAGGAACGGATTGGGAGATGGACGAGAAGGGACAGCCCAAATTGGCTACGAGTCACATGTTCCACTTCTCGGAGAAGTTCCTCAAGGAGTATATGCCTTACACCATAGAGTTGGGTCGTTCATTTGTGTCGCTGCCCTACCAGAGTTCCCGTATGGGTGCAAAGAGCCTTTTTGCACTTGATAACCTCTGGGATGGTCTGGGTGCTCTGACAGTTATCAAACCCAACGTGCGCTATTTCTTCGGCAAATTCACCATGTATCCTTCTTATATCCGTCGTGGAAGAGACATGATCCTTTATTTCCTGCATAAACATTTTGCTGATAAGGAGAACCTGATTGTACCGATGAAACCGCTGGAAATTGAAGCCGATCCCAAGGAATTGGAGCAATTGTTCTGCGAGAAAGAATTTAAGAAAGACTATCTTATCTTGAATACTGAAATTCGTAAGTTAGGCTATAATATCCCACCGTTGGTGAATGCTTATATGAGCCTCTCGCCAACGATGAAGCTCTTCGGCACAGCCATCAATTATGGCTTCGGCGACGTGGAGGAAACAGGCATACTCATCGCTATTGAGGAAATCTTCGAGCAGAAGCGTGTGCGCCATATCGATTCCTTTATCAAGGAACATCCTGAGGCATTGAAGATTACCAGTGGTGCCAACAAGGTAATCTATAAGGAGCACAAAGACTAATGATTTAGTCAGCTAATAGCTGAAGACCGATGCCACGTACGGTTTTCAATGTGATCTTGGGCTCATCTGCCAAGAGCTTACGCAGTTTGTTGACAAACACGTCAAGTGAACGTGAGGCAAAGTAGTCGTCTTCGGTATTCCAAAAACGACTGAGAATAGCCTCGCGACGTACCACATTGTTTTTATTCTCTGCCAGGAGTTGCAGGATTTGTGCTTCTCGCTGTGTGATGGTCTGCGCTAACCCCGTTTCATCGTTACGCAGTGTGGCGTGTTCTGCATCGAGTGTGTATTTCCCCAGTTTGTAATGGCTGGTCTCTTTCTGTGTCTTGGCACCGCCACGCATTTTCATCAGGGCCTGGATGTGGGCATCGAGCTCTTCAGGTACGAATGGCTTCTTCACATAGTTGTTGATCCCCAGACGATAACCAGCCTTTACGTCGTTAGGTGAGGTAAGGGCAGAGGTGAAGATGATGATCACATTGCCGTCTGTTTCACGGATACGCTCCACCATTTCAAAACCATTCATAACAGGCATATCAATATCTGAAATGATGACATCCGGATTGGTTTCCTGCCAAGCCTGCAAACCTTCCTTGCCATTGGTGGCTGTTACTACTTCATAACCGCCAATGATATCCTCCAGTCCTGTTTTCTCGATATAGGCGAGTGAGGCGTCATCTTCTACCAGTAATAGCTTAATCATACGTTCTTAGGAATATATAAGGTAAATTCTGAATATTGGTCTTTTTCGCTGTTGACGGTGACCTTACCGCCATGTGCCTGCATCACCTGATCAACATAGTTGAGACCAAGTCCGAAGCCGGAGACGCCACCTTTGCGGTTATGCTCGTGGATGGCTGCCCTGCCGAACTTGTCGAAGATAATCAGTTGGTCTTCTTTTGAGATGCCGATACCATTGTCAAGAACCTTTAGTAGTACGTATTTATCCGTACTATGACTGGTGATGTTGATTTTGATCTCGTCTTTGGAGTATTTGATGGCATTGTCAATCAGGTTTGAGATAGCTTCAGATAGATATTGTTCGTCAACCCAAACGTGTTTTGTGAGCAAATCAACGGTGAAATCGATGTTTTTCTCCGTTTTTGCCTTCGCTTTCTCAATCAAGTCGTCAATGACAGGCTTCAGATTAACGTTCTGTTTATTCAGGATCAGTTTCTTGTTCTCCAGTTTGGAGATTGTCAGCAACTTATTGACAAGTGCCAGCAGATGATCGGCCTCGCTCTCAATGATTGTGAAATACTTCTCTTTGATCTCCGGCTTGTCGTCAACCTTGCCGCTATGCAGGAATCTGGCTCCCATGATGATGCTCGACAAGGGTGATTTCATGTCGTGTACCATCGCATAGGAGAAGTCGTTGCGCAGGTCTGCCATCATCTTCTGTTCGTCAAGATAGCGTAGGAGTCGCAGAAGGATGGCCCCAAAAAGGATAAGGATGATGGCACTGGCGAGGAAGAGGGGACTCAATCGCTTGGCCAGCGTAGGGTAGGGATCGTTCAATGCCAGTTGGATACCTTTCGACTGGTCACGACGGATGCTGAATACTTGTGTCTTCAGGGAGGTTGGTGTCAGCAGGTCGTTGTTCTGACGAAGAATCTTTCCCTGATGGTCCACTTCCATCACGGTAAAATTACGATCGATATTAACCACACTGAGCAGACTATCTACAAATAAGGCGATTGTGTCGAGTGATACCTCAGAGTGATACCTGCGACTCAGCACGTCGTTCATTCCTTCAACCGAAGATACCAAAGAGAGGTCACCACGCAGATCGGGGAGACTGAGTGTATCGTCTTTCGACACGATCTCTGCCCGATGGTAACTCTCATAGAACATGGCCCAAGGCAGCTGATTACCAGCACGTTCTGAGATGTCGCGCACAGCAGAGCGGTAGGTCATCCACATATAGATACCCAACAATAGTATGACTGCTACCATTGCCCCTACCGACACATATTTATACTTGTTTTTCTGCATAACCGACCGCAAAATTAACACAAATAATCGACATCTCCAAAAGATTTAACCTAAAGATAACATTCGGATAACTTAATGTTATTGCAACTTCTCGTACCTTTGCACCGTCAAACAGATGAAGTTAAACAATTAAAAGCAAAACAATATGGAGTCTATCATCACTATCGCAACTGTTCTTACGATGTATTTCAACGCCGCTAACGACGTGAACGCCCCCTATCTGTACAATTCTGATCTGGAGGACGGTGTCATCCACAAGATTGAGGTCTATGAGCAGAAGGCCGACAACCAGATGTGTGCCAAGATGGAATATCGCTATGAGTATGACGATCAGGGTCGTCT
>Ga0265300_10001925_pt1 | contig 18694 bp, 12 predicted proteins | sample AusTroGonzalo_MG_FD_193482 | JGI IMG/M metagenome (GOLD analysis project Ga0265300, IMG submission 193482) | Bovine rumen microbial communities from tropical cattle in Woodstock, Queensland, Australia - Gonzalo_03 | ecosystem: Host-associated > Mammals > Digestive system > Stomach > Rumen ...
GGGTATGCGGTAGTCCTCAAATGATCTCCACAGGGTACAGCCCAGTTCGTAGTACGAGGGCATATGATATTGGGGACCGTTATAGCTGTTGCTGTAATAGTCGCCGCTGTACAGAAGGTTGCAGCTGGCGTTCACGTAAGGAGTCTCTATCCAGGTTACGGCCGATGCGGAGTGCCTGGGGGTATAGGGCATCTGATGGTTCCAGGTGGTACTATTGCTGTCAGTCTTGTCCATGGCCCGCTGGTAGGTGTAGGATACCTGCAGGGCGGGGCGTAACAATCCTTCCTGTGCGTGGATTTCAAGACCGGTTTCCAGTCCGTGGGTGGTTACAAGTCCAATGTTCTTCATCATCCACACGGCTGTATTCTTGCCGGGCACTGCCATGATGCGGTCCTTTACATCGCTGTTGTAGGCATCGGCATAAACAGAGTAGGAGATACCGCCGGTCTCATTCTCCATTACCATTCCGGCCGATGTCACCGATGCCTGCTCGGGACGCAGGTCGCGGCGTCCTATCTGCTCAAAGTAGAGGTCGTTGAATGTGGGCAGGCGGAAGGTATTGCTGTATGAAGCCCTTAGATGCAGTCCTGCGGCGGGCCATACCAACCAGTTTAGTCCTGCAGTGGGTGAACTATGTTTGTAATTCTCAGCGGCTTGACGGAGTTTGGTTATCTCAGTTGTGGCTACCTGATTGAGACGGGCTGTAAGTGTAATTCGCTCAGAAGCGTATTTGAGTGCAACCGAATTGTTGATTGTGTATCGTGTGGGACTTGCCTGCTGGGCTCCGTTGCCGTCAAGAGCAGAGTATCGGACATCGACACCGACTGAGAATGTCAGATGTTCGATGTCGAATTCGTTATAGAATATCACAATTGACATCAATCCTTCCTGCTCTCTGTACCGGTTATCGGTCTTGCCTTGCGTGTTGTTTACTTTGGGGTCCAGGTAACGGGTATCGGTCAAACCGTATTTTGCACTGAAACGTATTTTGCCTCGATCGTAGAAATTGTAGTTAAGTGTGGATTGTACGAATCCGTTACGGTTCCACAGGCGTTCACGCGCGGCATTGGCGTTATACAGTATGTTGGCCGGCAAGCCCTGTTCGGACTGGAACCAGTATGCCCGTGTGGTGAGGGTATGAGAACGGCCTATGTCGCTGAACAGTGCGCCTTCAAGGCGGAGACGCTCCACATCGGAGTTGTCACGCCTCATCTTTGTTGAACTTGCTCCGTTGTTCTGTATGTAAGGATAGTCACCGTCCGTCTTGAGCCATTCGCCCTGAAGTGATACGGTATTTTTCTTGCCGGCCTTGAACGCACTTTCCGCCTGGGCAGACAGAGTGTTGAAACTGCCGTATTTGAGTTGTGCACTGCTCTTGGAATTGCAGTTTTCAAGGTTGGGACGTCCGGTGTTTATGCTTATGACCGCTGCCTGTGCGGCAAGAGAGGCGGGCTGAAGCATGTCGTTGTCGGGACCGCTGATCATGCGGATAGACTCTGCCTGAGAACTTGAGAACTTGCCCAGATCAATCTGTCCAGTCTGGTTATCGGTAATGATTATGCCGTCATAGGCGACGGCTGTGTGGGATGCGCCAAGGCCTCTTACGGATACGGTCTTGAGTCCGCCTACGCCTCCGTAATCCTTGACGGTGGCTCCGCTGAAGTACTTGAGTACATCGGAGACCTGTAGTGAGCCGGTGGCCGACATGAGTCGGGTATCGGCAACCTTCTGGGCCGATACGGCGCGCGCTCCGGCTGTGCGCTCTGCTGTGACGGGAACCTCCTGAAGGTCCTCAGTCCGAATAGTGTCAAAGAAAATCTGACCCTGTGCCTCAATGCAGGGGCACAGGGTGCAGATTACTGTCAAACAAGCAATTATTCTATTGCTATGGGTCATTTATCAGTTACGGTGAGCTGATCAAGGCAGAAGTATGCGGGAGTAACCATACCACCTTGGTTGTTATCGGTCGATGCAACGGTAAACTTGATCTTTGTAACCATTCCCAGCGAGGTCAGGTCAACCTGCTGCCATGTATTGATCAGATTTGTGCCGTCTGCAAGCTTAACCTCAACCTTACCGGTCTCAGTATCCTTGTTGTAGCCAGTGATGGTGAGTTTGAACCAGTCTTCTGCTCCCCAATTCTCACGGTTGTACTTAGGAGTATTCTTGATGTACAGATAAGCATAAGTTGAGTTGGTAATATAGCACTCCTTTGCAAAGTATGCTGCGCTGTCCTTGAATGAAATCTCGGCTGCAAGACCACCATCATAATTTGCACCACCTGCATTAGCAACAAAATATGCGTTGGTATTTACGCCCTGTGCTGTGATTGCTGCATTGTTCAAATAGCTTAATGTGGAATCATCGGCGCAGCTGGTGAAAGTGAAGCCTTCGCCGAATGTGTTACCGTCTCCGTAGCCCCAGTCAGCATGTGAATGAGTAAGAACGAACTCACCTATTTCAATGTTCTCCTGCATATAGCCCCAGCCGTACATCTCACCTTCGGTTGCCAGATAGAGTGAATCGGCCTTAGGAAGGCTCATTGAAAGAGTGTAGGAGACAGTGTCTGCAGGAGCCTGAGCTGTGTCTGAGGGAATGGAATCGTTGTTTACTTCAGGTTTCTTGTTATTCTCAGGAGTCAATTTCTCCTCGTCGCAAGATACGAACACGTAGCCCATCATAAGGGCCATCATTGCAAATGATAATACCTTTTTCATATTTATAAAGTTAAAAAGTTACTGAATCCCGGCAGTATATAAAACATCTTGCAGGTCTTCTGACTTACCCCGGTCTGTCCGCCTTCCCACCCTTGCGGGCAGTGGCATTTGCGGTAGTGGACATCCCTTTTTTGAGGGCTTACAGCAGCGGGTCTGTTCAGGATTTTCACCTGATTCCCTTTTAATCCTCAACCCGGAATCGGGTATCGGAACAAGACTGCGGCAAATGTAATAAAAAAATTTCTATCTTTATGCTCCAAATATGAAACAGCCTACAATACAGATAGAATCGTTGAGCACTGGATACCGTAACAAGAACAATGTCACGGTAGTAGCTCATGATATAAACGCCACCATACAGGGTGGTGAACTGACCTGTCTGTTGGGTCCCAACGGTGCCGGAAAGTCCACCTTGCTGCGTACGCTGTCGGCTTTCCTGCCGCCAGTAAAGGGTGAAATCACCATCATGGGACGTAATCTGCGTGACTATACGGACAAGGAGCTGGCCAAGACCATAGGTGTGGTGCTGACCGAGAAGACTGACCTGAGGAACATGACGGTTGAGGATCTGATAGGACTGGGCCGAAGCCCGTACACCGGATTCTGGGGTACCCTGCATGAGGATGACCGCCGTATCGTGGCCGAAGCCATCGAGATGGTGGGTATAGGTCCGTTGAAAGACCGCATGATCCAGACCCTGAGTGACGGTGAGCGTCAGAAGGTCATGATAGCAAAGGCGCTTGCACAGCAGACCCCGGTCATTTTCCTTGACGAGCCTACGGCTTTCCTGGATTTCCCCAGCAAGGTTGAGATAATGCAGCTGCTTCATGTACTGTCCCGCACCACCGGCAAGACCATATTCCTGTCCACTCATGACATGGAACTTGCTCTTCAGATAGCCGATACCATCTGGCTGATGGACCGCGAAAAGGGTGTGGTAATAGGAACACCCGACAAACTGGCTAAAGACGGTTCCCTGAACAGTTTCTTTGCCCAGAGGGATATAAAGTTCGATATACACGACATTGACGGCTCTCTCTGCATAATCCCAAGGATAAACAAAAAATAAAATCATGGAGGAAGCGAATCTTGTAAAAGACCTGGCGCTGATACTGATATCGGCCGGTGTTTTTACCATCATATCAAAGGCTCTGAAACAGCCGCTCATATTGGGCTATATCGTTGCCGGATTCCTGGTGGGACCCCACATGGGCCTGTTCCCCACGGTTACCAGCACGGCCGAGGTTAAGGAGTGGTCCGATATAGGCATCATCTTCCTTCTGTTCGCTTTGGGACTGGAGTTCAGTTTCAAGAAACTCCTCAAGGTGGGCAGCAGCGCGCTGATAACGGCCATGACGCAGTGCGTGGGCATGTTTATCTTAGGTTTCCTGGTGGGCGAGGCCATAGGCTGGAGCAATATGGAATCGATATTCCTGGGCGGTATGCTGTCCATGTCATCGACCACCATTATCATAAAGGCGTACGATGAGTTGGGGTACAAGGAACGCCCGTTCGCACCTTTGGTATTCGGCGCGCTGGTGTTTGAGGATCTGATTGCTGTCGTGCTCATGGTGCTGTTGTCAACCATGGCGGTGTCAAACAAATTCGCAGGCGGCGAGATGCTCATGGGACTGGGTAAACTGGTGTTCTTCCTGATTCTGTGGTTCCTGGTTGGTATCTATATGATTCCTACCATTCTTAAGAAAGCCCATAAATACCTCAATGACGAGATACTGCTTCTGGTCAGTCTGGGACTTTGTTTCGTGATGGTGTCACTGGCCAGTCTGGCCGGATTCTCCGAGGCTCTGGGCGCGTTCGTGATGGGATCCATATTGGCCGAAACTCTTGAGAGCGAGCATATCATGCATCTGACCAAGGGTATCAAGGACCTGTTCGGTGCCATATTCTTTGTATCGGTAGGTATGATGGTCGATCCGCAGGTCATAGCCGGTAACTGGGGCACAATCATTGTGCTTACCATAACGGTTATGCTGGGAATACTGTTCTTCTCGACATCGGGTGCGGTTTTGGCAGGTCAGGGACTTGACAATGCCGTTCATGCGGGATTCAGTTTGGCGCAGTTGGGTGAGTTCTCGTTCATCATTGCCGGTCTGGGTGTTTCGCTGGGCGTGATGCGTGATTTCATCTATCCGGTCATCATAACGGTATCGGTCATAACCACGTTCACTACACCTTATATGATAAAGGCGGGTACTCCGGCATACCAATACCTTATTAAGAAACTGCCGGAGCAGTTTGTGGCTAAGATTAACTCTTTCTCAAGTCAGGAGCGCAACAATACCGCGGCCGCCCAGAACGAGTGGAAACGTCTTATCAAGGAACTGTCCCTGAGAGTACTGCTGTATGGCGTAATCCTGATTGCCATTGACCTGGGTTCGCACATATTCCTGGACAAGTACATCATAAACCGTCTGGACAGCCTTGCCCCGTTTGTACGCAACCTTATCAGCGTGGTGATAACGCTGGTTGTGATGTCGCCGTTCCTGGTGGGTATAGCCATATCGGGTGATGACATAAACCGCTCATCCATAAAACTTATCAAGGCAAGGCAGGCTAATGTGTGGCCGGTAATTTCACTGGCTCTGCTGCGTATTCTGATTGCTATGGGATTCGTGCTGAGCGTTATAGCCACCCATTTCCATCTGGCATTCTGGACGTTCCTGCTTATACTGGTATCGGGCGTGGCGTTCTTCTTTATCGGCCGTCGTTCAATAAGCAAGTTCACCATTGTCGAGGACCGTTTCATGGCCAATCTGAACGAGAAGGAACAGCAGCAGCGCCGCATGGCTCCCGTCACCTCGAAGGTATCGGACAAGATGTCGCGTTACAATGTCAAGACCGATATGCTGACCATATCGCCCGATTCACTCTACGCGGGCAAGCAGTTACGTGACCTTCCGTTCCGCCATAAGAGCGGTGTGAACATAGTTAAGATTGTACGCGGAAGCCGTACCATAATGATTCCTACCGGAACCGAGATGGTGTTCCCGTATGACAAACTGCTGGCAGTAGGTACCAAGGAGCAGCTGGCTGAGTTCCGAAAGGATATGAACGAGAACGTTTACGTTCAGGAACCGGATGCCGAGACTCTGGCACCGCGTGAGTTCCAGCTGGATTCAATAACGCTCAAGGAAGATTCCTGGCTTACAGGCAAGACTCTGCTTGAGACCGATATGCGCTCATACGGCTGCATGGTCATAAGCGTGGTGAGTGACGGTCAGATTACCACCAACCCCAAACCGGACTATCGCTTCAAGGCTGGCGATACGGTCTGGTTGGCAGGCGAGAAATCAGCGTGTGAGTGGTGGGATTAAGCACAAAAGGGACGGTTCTATCTGTGCTCGCAGCACAGATAGAACCGTCCCTTTTGTGCTAGCTAGGATCACTTCATTTTGATCCAAGCTCCCAAGTCTTTCCAGGTGGGTTTCTTGCCGTGCATGAATACGCCGACGCGGAATATGCGTGAAGCTACCCATACCATCAGGATGAATGAGATGAACAGTACCACGAGTGATACTGCTACCTGCCATGTGGGGATGCCGAAAGGTATGCGTGCCATCATCACGATAGGTGATGTGAAGGGTATCATTGAGCACCAGAATACCAGGTCCGAGTTGGGATCGTTCATGACGCTCATCATTACCATGATGGCAACGATTACCGGCATCATGATGATTCCGTTGAACTGGGCGGCATCCTGCGGAGTGTCAACGGCAGATCCGATGGCTGCGTACATTGATGCGTAGAACAGGAATCCGCCTACGATATAGAGCAGCAGTTCAAGGAACAGGCCTGCCAGGAATGATACGTTGGTAAACTTGGTTATCATGCTCAAAGTCTCGGAATCGGGAACATTCTGAGCGGCTGCCATTGCAGCGTTGACATCGGTACCTCCCATTACCAGAGGCATTATGAATGCGCTTGCACCGATAATGAGCACAGCCCAAATCACAATCTGGAGAGCGGCGACTACGGCAATACCCAGAATCTTACCCATCATGAGTTCAAACGGGGTGCATGATGTAACCATCACGTCGAGCACGCGGGTCTGCTTCTCGTCAATGACAGACTGCAGTACCTGCTGTCCGTAAACGATCAGGATGAAGTAGAGCATCATGCCAAGCAAAAGGCCCAAAAGCCATGATGCGGTTGTGGATGTCTTCTCCATTTTTTCGTCATCCTCCTGGTCATTGTTCTTGAGGGTCTGGATATTGTTTACGCGTACGTTGGCATCGGCCAGGATCTGGTCCATGTTCTCCAGGTCGTAACGTTTCAGACGCTCGGTGCGCAGGATTGACTGGATCTGGTTCTGAATGTTCTCCTCGACGCTCATTGATGATGCCTCGTTGAGCACCAGCTGAATGTTCTGGGGATTGTCAAGTACGTCGCTGCCTATAACCAGTATGCCGTAATTGCCCTTGAACTCCAAACGAGCCTCATTGAGGGCGGCTCCCTGGTTGAGCAGTTCGAATGACACTGTCTTTCCGGATACCAGTTTCTTACCTACAAACTGCTCTGGTGAGTTGTCAATTACCACCACATTCTTGGTCGATGAACCACCCTTGAACATCATTACGCTGGGCAGTACCATCATTGCAATCATAAACAACGGTGTGAGCAGAGTACTTACGATGAAAGATTTTTTGCGTACTCTTTCCAAAAACTCACGTTCTACTATAAGACCTATCTTGTTCATAGTTGTAGCTGTTTAAAGTGTACCGTTCACGGCACGGATGAATATATCGTTCATACTGGGAATGATCTCCTGGAAAGAACGCAGTCTGACTTTTTCGTTGAGAGAGCCGATGACCTCACGTACGTCGTCATCGGACTGGATATGTATCTTCTGCTGGGTGTAACCGCCTATAACGCCCTCGGACTGGCCGATGAGGTTGGCCTTGCCGGTGACTGCGGCGCAGAAATCCTCGTTGGTGCCGCTGTAAAGCACCATGAAGGTGTTGCCGCCTGCCTTGCGACGGATCTCGTCGACTGATCCAGACAGGATGTTGTGGGATTTGTTGATGAGCGTGATGTCATCGCAGATCTCCTCGACCGATTCCATGTTGTGGGTTGAGAAAATCACTGTGGCGCCGCGGTCACGCAAACCCAGTATCTCCTGCTTGAGCAGGTTGGCGTTGATGGGGTCAAAACCTGAGAACGGCTCGTCGAATATGAGCAGCTTGGGCTCGTGTACGACTGTGGTTATGAACTGTACCTTCTGGGCCATACCCTTTGAGAGGTCCTCGACCTTCTTGTCCCACCACTCAAGGAGTCCAAGACGGTCAAACCACTCGTGCAGCTTGCGTACGGCCTGCTGGCGTCCCATGCCGCGCATGCGGGCAAAGAAAACAGCCTGCTCACCGACTTTCATCTTCTTGTAAAGACCGCGCTCTTCGGGCATATAACCTATCTGGTATATGTCATCGGCTGTAATTTCATGGCCTTCGAACCAAACCTTACCGCAATCGGGTATCGTCATATGATTGACCACACGGATGAGTGTGGTCTTACCGGCTCCGTTGGGGCCGAGCAAACCGTAGATGGAGCCACGCGGTATCTCCATCGAAACATCATCAAGAGCTCTGTGACCGGTATATGTCTTGGTCACATGCTCAATCTTAAGAATTGAATCCATATTACTGTAAAAAAGGTTGTAATGTTATTTCTTTTTCTTTGCGAATACGTACTTGAAAATAATCTCGGCTATGAGCTGCTGGCCCTCCTCGTTCGGATGAATGGTGTCGGGGAAATACCTGCGCTCTCCCTGCAGGGGGGTGTTCAGGTCAATGAGAGGGATGTTCTCCTCCTGGGCCACTTCCTTAATATAAGGAATGACGCCGGCCGATATGATGCTGTCATTGATGCTCCATGCGTGGCCGAATGCGGGAACGGGCAGGCAGAGCCAAATCTGGGGTTTGGAGGGCAGTGAGCGGAATGACTCGATCAGTGTCTTGAGGTCTTTCTTGAAATGCTCGTTCTCCTTCCAGTTGAAAGGCTTGCTGTCATTGGTGCCCAGTTTGATGGTCACAATCTGAGGGTTGAAAGCAAGTGCGTCCTTATAGGCCTGTTCGTTCATGTAAGGCATGTCGGTATTCATCATTGTGGTGGTACCGCTGACTCCGAAATTACGTACGTCATACTTGTCGCCCAGCATATACTTGAGCAAACCGGGGTAGGTGTCATTCTCTCGGTCCTTGATTCCGTGGCCATAAGTGATGCTGTCACCTACACAGGCTACACGGACAGGTTCTTTCTGACAGGCAGAAAGGGTCAGCACGATGGCTGACATAAGAATCAAAAAACTCTTTTTCATATTGTGTTCTTTTTGTTTATCTGACAGCGTATGCTCTCGGCGTGAATCGTCTCAAAGAGCAGACGTATGAAATCCTCGTCCAGACCCAGTTCCTTTCCCTTTCCGGTCAGTGCGTCCGATATGGCATTGTAGCGTTCGGGCTGCAGTATGGCAAGGTTATGCAGGTTCTTGTATTCACCTATGCGTCCAGTTACGCGGAAACGGTCAGCAAGATCCTGTATGAGCTGAAGGTCTATGCCATCCAACTGGCTGCGGAAGGGCTGCATCTGTTTCTGGTCCGCAGGCTTGGCTTCGCGGTGAAATACCAGTTTGGATACCATCTGGCTGAACTCCTCGGGTGTAAGCTGCTGTTTCTGGTCGCTCAGAGCCTGGGCAGGGTTGGGATGAACCTCGATGAACAGGCCGTCGGCTTTCATGTCAAGAGCCATCTGTGCCAGAAGCGGTACCAGATCGCTGCGTCCGGCCATATGGCTGGGGTCACAGATTATCTGAAGGCCGGGTATGCGGCGGCGCAACTCGATGGGAATCTGCCACTCGGGCGAGTAACGGTATATGCGCTCGTAGTATGAACTGAATCCGCGGTGAATAGCGGCCAGACGTTTCAGTCCTGCGCCGGCCAAACGCTCAAAAGCGCCTATCCAGAGTTCCAGCTCGGCGTTGATGGGGTTCTTTACAAGCACCGGTATGTCGGTTCCGCGAAGGGCATCGGCCACCTCCTGTACGGCAAAGGGGCTGGTTGTGGTGCGGGCACCTATCCAAAGGATGTCGATGCCGGCCTTGAGTGCGGCCTCCACGTGGCGGGCGTTGGCGACTTCGGTTGTTACCGACATTCCTGTCTCGGCCTTTACTGTCTTAAGCCACTCAAGTGCGGGTTCTCCTGCGCCTTCAAAATTTCCGGGACGGGTGCGAGGTTTCCACACTCCGGCGCGGAATACTTTCACTCCCTGAGCGGCCAGGCTACGTGCGCATTCCAGAACCTGAGTCTGGGACTCGGCGCTGCACGGTCCTGCAATCAGGGGGCTTAATCCTATCTTTTCCAATTCAATCATTTCTGTGCAAAAATTTTGCCGTCCCTCATCAGGATATGGCCTTCGTCGACCATATAGTGAAGGACAAGGTCTATCTTGTTCCTGTCGTAGGGCAGGGTGTATACTTTATGCGGGTTGTCGGGATTGGTGTGGAAAGTGTCCAGCACGTCACCCATTATGGCATCGCGCTCGCCGCGTGTCAGGTTGCTCTGAACCTTTTCCTGACACAGGTCGCAGCACATGCAGGGCTTTTTCTGATGCTCCCCGAAATACTTGAGCAGCATGGCGCTGCGGCAGCCGGTCTCACGTGTCACGTACTCCATCATGGCGCCTATGCGCTCCTTGAACTCCTCCTTGCGCATGCTGTATACCTCGGGGTCAAAATGCAGCATATCAGTATCGACCCGCTCCCGTGTCCAGGTTATAACGGGGGTGCGTCTTTCGGGGACATATCGTACCACTCCCTGGTTCTGAAGGTTCATGAGGGTGGTATAGAGCTGCTCGCGTTCTATTCCGGCGCGTGAGCAGATAAGATGCTCGTCTATGTAGGCGTAATCGGTGAATATGCCGCTGTAGTTGCGCAGGATGATGTTCATGACGGCATCGGTGGTCTTGTCCTGATGCATGCGGTACAGGTCGTCGCGGCTGGCTGTAAACAGCAGTCGGGCCGAATAGTCCATCTCGTCAACGTATTCTATGTAACCCATGCGGGTAAGTATGCGCAGGGCACTGTCGGTAGGCAGTATGGGCAGTGCGAAGTGCTTGCAGAACTCGCCCAGCGAGAATGTGAAGGTGCAGCCGCGGCCATCGCCTACCGCCATCTCGTAATAGAATCCCAGCTTCTCGTAGACGTCACGTATAAACTCCTCCTTGGGGAAGTTGTCACTGATGCGCTTGCTCACAGTGCGTTTGTCGCCCGGTGAGTGCAGCAGTACCGCGTATGAACGCAGTCCGTCACGTCCCGCACGTCCGGCCTCCTGGAAATAGGCCTCGATGGAACTGGGAATGTCCATGTGTATTACGGTGCGGACATCGGGCTTGTCAATACCCATTCCGAAAGCATTGGTTGCCACTACTACGCGGTAACGGTCCTGGGTCCAGGCACGCTGGCGCTCGTCCTTGACCACTTGGTCCAGACCTGCATGGTAATGCGTGGCGGGAATACCCTCGGCGTTCAGGAAATCGGCCACCTCCTTGGTTTCGGCACGGTTGCGTACGTATACAATGCTTGTGCCTGGTACGCGGTCCAGTATATGTTTCAGTTCAAGCAGTTTGTTCTCGGTCTTGCGGACCACGTATGACAGGTTCTCGCGGAAGAAACTCATACGGATCACGTTCTTCTCCTTGAATCCCAGCTTGTCCTGGATATCGTCGGTTACCTGCGGGGTTGCCGTGGCTGTAAGTGCCAGCACGGGAACATCGGGCAACTCCTTGCGGATATCGGCTATATTGAGATATGACGGGCGGAAATCGTAGCCCCACTGGGATATGCAGTGCGATTCATCGACCGTAAGCAGGCATATCTTCAGGTGACGCAGTTTGGTGCGGAACAGGTCCGATGAAAGGCGCTCGGGTGATACGTACAGGAACTTGTAGCCGCCGAATATGCAGTTCTCCATGACGGCTATGATGTCGTCACGTTTCATTCCGGTGTGTATGGCTGCGGCCTTGATTCCGCGTTCGCGCAGATTGCGCACCTGGTCCTTCATCAGGGCTATTAGGGGCGTGATAACCAGACAGACACCGTCCATGGCCATGGTGGGTACCTGGAACGTGATACTCTTGCCTCCGCCGGTAGGCATCAGACCCAGAGTGTCACGGCCGCTGCCTATGCTCTCTATGATCTGCTCCTGTATGCCTCGGAAGCTGTCGTATCCCCAGTATTGCTTGAGTATGTCCAGGTAAGCCATATGTGCCTGTCAGGCTTTTTGTTCAAGTGAATTGGGCTTTATATCCTCTATCTGGAGCAATACGTCGCCCTGCTTGAAGTTGTTTTCCTCGATGGTATAGCAGATATCAAACGATTTCTTGGTCTTGATATAGCTTACGTGTGAACTCTGGCCGAATGCGATGCCGTTGAGCGGATGGCCGCTCTTGCTGTCAATCAGCTCGAGTTTTATATGCTCATGTCCGCGTCCCACCACCTTGCTGGTGCCGTAGTCATAGACGTTACGGGTGCGGAACACAGGCTTGCTGTTGTCGGGACCGAAGGGCTGGAATTTCTTGAGCTCACGGAAGAACTTGGGCGTGATATCCTTGAAATCCAGGTCGGCGTCAATATCGATCGATGCCTCTATCTGGTCGGGTTCTATGTGGGTCGATACATACTCCTCAAAGCGGCGCTTGAACTCATCCACGTTCTCTACCTTGAGCGAGAGTCCGGCCGCATAGGTGTGACCGCCAAAGTTCTCCAGCAGGTCCTTGCAGCTCTCAATGGCCTTGTATACGTCAAATCCCGATACCGAACGGGCCGATCCGGTAGCCAGATTACCTGTCTTGGTGAGAACTACCGCAGGCTTGTAGAACACCTCGGTAAGGCGGGATGCCACAATGCCTATCACACCGCGTTTCCACTCGGCGTTGTAAAGGACGATTGCATGGCGGTTCTCGCCGTGTTCCAGGTTCTTGACGATGTTGTTGGCCTCCTCGGTCATCTCCTTGTCGTCCTTCTTGCGGTCATCGTTCTCCTTGTCGATGTTCTCGGCAAGTTCAAGAGCGCGGGCGTAGTCTTTCTCGACCATAAGGTCAACGGCCTTCTTGCCGCTGCTCATACGTCCGGCTGCATTCAGGCGCGGTCCGATCTTGAATACGATATCGTTTATGGTAAGGGTCTTGTCGGACAGCTTGCATACCTGGATTATGGCTTTCAGTCCCGTGCAGGGGCTGCTGTTGAGCTGTTCCAGACCGTAATGGGTAAGCACACGGTTCTCGCCCATAATGGGAACTATGTCCGATGCTGTGCTCACGGCTACCAGGTCCAGGCTGGGCAATAGTTCGCTGAAAGGTATGCCGTTATCAAGTGCGTAGGCCTGCATCAGCTTGAAGCCGACGCCGCAGCCCGACAGGTGCTTGAACGGGTAATGTGAGTCAAAACGCTTTGCGTTCAGGATGGCAACGGCAGGGGGCAGCTCGTCGTCAGGTACGTGATGGTCACATACGATGAAGTCGATGCCCTTCTCCTTGGCATAGGCAATCTCCTGGATAGCCTTGATGCCGCAGTCAAGCACGATAACCAGTTTTACGCCCGTCTCAAAGGCGTAGTCAACACCCTGTACCGACACTCCGTAACCCTCGTTGTAACGGTCTGGAATGTAGTAGTCCAGGTTGTCATAATCCCTTTTAAGGAAGTTGTAAACCAACGCTACGGCTGTAGTGCCGTCAACGTCATAATCACCGTAAACCAGAATGCGCTCGCCACGCTCAATGGCGCTGTTGATACGTGCTACCGCCTTGTCCATGTCGTCCATGAGCCAAGGGTCAAGCAGTTCGTTCAGTTGCGGGTTGAAAAATTTCTGTACTTCGGTTTTGTCAGTTATGCCTCTCTGTATCAGGAGCCGGCAGAGAATGGGATTGATCCCGACAGCCTTTGATAACTCATTGGCTGCCTCTGTCATCTCCGGGGTGGGGGGCACATAATTCCATCTGAAGTTCATTATTTATGTTATTTTTTATTTTATCCATGAGTGTAGTATTTTGCCTCATTAGTGAGGCTGGTTTATTCCAAAATGCAAAGATATAAAAATAAAATAAAAAAAGAGACGCTGTGGGAGCGCCTCTTTTTTTATGCTGGAGTAACCAGATGTTACTTGATGCCCAACTTCTTCTTTATGTCCTTGGGCAGTGCGTCCTTGTGAACCAGAATGTTGATGGTCTTAAGGGCAACGTATGCGTCGCTGGCATACCAGATACCGTTGTTGCCGGCGGTGGTGTTCCATGAGTTCTTTACCATGAAGTACTCCTTGCCGTTCTTGTCCTTGGCAATACCGAAAATCTGCATGCCGTGGTCATCGGTGGTCTCCCAGTTGTCATAACCTTCCTGACGCATCTCCTGGGTGATTTCCTTCTCCTGTCCGGGCTCTTTCAGGTAGTTCTTGTCCTTGTCCTCATCGACGGGTATAACGCAGAGAGCGGTCTTGTCACGTGTAAAGCCGGGCTCTGAAACATCGGCACCCCATGCGAATGTGTAACCGTTCTTGATGGCGTTGTGCATAACTGCCATGAACTCGTCGAGCGGCAGGTTGTATGAGAGTCCCCAGCGCCAGTTGTCCTGGATCTCAATGATGAACTGCTCGTAGAAGGGATGATGGGTGAATGATGTCAGTGAAACATAGTCATCCATGTTCAGACCCAGAGACTGAGCGTATGACTGCGGAGTGTACTCCTTGCCGTTGTAAGTAAATTTCTCGGGGCACTCGCCGATGTATGCGTCGTAGATTCCGCTGAATCCTTTCTGCCATACATCAGTCAGTTTCTTGAGGTTGCTCTTGGCCAGTGCGTCAACGTATGCCTTGGCTACAGCGGTAAGTTCAGTGTGGTTGATGCGGTCGCTCTTGTACATGATGCCGGGCATAACCTCCTGGGGAACCATACCGTAGTTCTTCCAGCAGTATACAACGTCATAGAAACTGCCGCCCTGAGCGAACTCGATGTCACCGTGCAGACGTACGGCTGCCTTGGCGCGGTCCTCCATGGTCTTGTGTACCACGAACATCTCGGCCAGGTCATGCTCGCCTTTACCCAGACGGAGCAACTCGGACTCAAAGAAACCTATGGATGAGAATGACCAGCATGTACCTGAACTTGCCTGATCCTTGACCGGAGTGATTGCAAGTGAATCAACTGTGGTGAATCCGTAACCTGTTTCCTCCTTCTTTTCTTCCTGGGCTGAAACGCCAGCGCAAATGAGAGCTAATGTTGCGATAATGAATATTCTTTTCATACTTATAAATGATGATTTTTGATTTTCGTGACGCCAAATGTATTCTTTTTGCCCCATTCGGCAAAGCTTATAGACCGAAAAACGCTATATTCGCGGCATATTTATCCGTTGGAATCAATGCTTTACTCTACATATTCTGATGACAATATCCTGATACAGACCGGGAAATGGTCTCAGGAAGGTGCTGCGGACATTGCGGAGTCATTCACTGTCCTGACTCTCAAAGATACCCTTATGCCTTTTGAAAGCCAGCTTGACCTGTTGCTTGCAAATGTGCTTAAGGCAGTGGAGGCTCAGGGCACTCCCGTGCTGATGCGTTTCTTCCTGAGCGATCCGGCCAACCAGACCGCGCTGTTGCGTGAACGTCTGGTGTTTGACTGTCCCGTATCAATCATCGGCCAGACACCTCTTAACGGAACAAAGATATCGGCAATGGTATGGTGCCGCAAGTCGGCCGCGATATGCCGTATCAGTGACCGTATGCACAAGGTGACTGAAAGGGGTATTGACGAATACTGGTACACATGTGGCCTTTCGGACAGCGAGGGCTCGTACAACCAGACGGTTTCGCTGCTTGACGAGTTGAGCGCAGGACTGGAGTCACAGGGGCTTACGCTTGAGACCAACTGCATGCGCACCTGGCTTTTTGTCCAGAACATAGATGTCAATTACAAGGGTGTGGTCGATGGCCGCAATACCGTTTTTGACCGGCACGGACTTACTCCCGATACCCATTTCATTGCCAGCACCGGAATCGAGGGCCGTACCGCTAACCATGACAACAAGGTGATGCTTGATGCCGTGGCAGTTTCGGGTCCGGGCGTCCTGGTAAAATATCTTAACGGTGAGAGTCATCTGAACCGCACCTCGCAGTATGGCGTAAGGTTTGAGCGTGGCACCCGGATTGAGTATCCGGACCGCAGGCATGTCTATATTTCCGGTACGGCAAGCATTGACAATAAAGGCAAGATTCTGTACGAAAGAGATATCGTGAGCCAGACCAACCGCATGATCGAGAACGTTCAGGTCCTGCTTGAGGAGGCTGGATGCGGATTCCCGCAGGTGGGCTCTATGATTGTTTATCTGCGTGACGCCGCAGACTATAATGTTGTAAAGAAAATTTTTGACACCCGTTTCCCCGATTGCCCCCGCGTAATCGTGCAGGCTCCCGTCTGCCGTCCGGGCTGGCTTGTGGAGATGGAGTGTATAGCCGTTTATTAAGGTATGGAGGATAAAGGCTCGGCAGTACTGCTCATTTACACCGGCGGCACCATCGGAATGAAAGAGGACAGCCGCGGCGCCCTGACCCCGTTTGATTTTGACGGATTGATGGAGTTCGTACCCGAGCTTGGCAAGTTCACCTGCAGGGTTGACCATTATTCTTTCTCACCTCTGATAGACTCTTCGGACGTAGAACCGTCTCTTTGGGTGCGTCTGGCCGAGATCATCCGTGAACGCTACGATGAATATGACGGATTCGTAATACTGCATGGAACCGATACGATGGCCTATTCGGCATCGGCCCTGAGTTTCATGCTTGAGAACCTGTCCAAACCTGTAATCTTTACCGGAAGCCAATTGCCCGTAGGACGTCCCCGTACCGACGGCAAGGAGAACCTGATATCATCGGTTGAGATTGCGGTTGCCAAGAACCCCGACGGCAGTGCTGTTGTCCCCGAGGTCTGCATATTCTTCAACTCGCAGCTGCTGCGTGGAAACCGCAGCACCAAGGCCGATTCAACATCGTTCCACGCATTCCGTTCGCCTAACTATCCGCCGCTGGCAACAGCCGGTATCGATATCCTTTACAACGACAAGCATATCATGCGCCCCTCATCGGCCGCATTCCGCATAAACACCACACTCGATACACGCGTATCCATACTTAAGGTGCATCCGGGAATCACTCCCCAGGTAGTGCGTGACATTCTTCTGGGTTCCGATACCCGCGCCGTCATCATTGAGACTTACGGATCGGGCAACGCCATCTCCAAGGACTGGTTCGTGGATATAGTCCGTGAGTCATCGGCCAGGGGTAAGGTGCTGCTCAACGTAACCCAATGTCTGGCGGGTACGGTCAATATGGACCTTTATGCTACGGGCCGCGCCCTGCGTGATGCAGGCGTCGTGTCCGGTCGTGACCTTACCACCGAGGCCGCTCTGGCCAAGCTTTTCTGTCTGATGGGCTCCACAACAGACAACTCTGAGGTCAAACGCCGCCTCAAGAACAATCTCCGCGGAGAAATTTCTTAATAAAAAACTAAAAAATTTTGTATAATTAACAAGTTTGTCTTTCTTTGCCATAGAACCAATTAATTGAATTGTCCTTCTTTGTTGCAATGAGACGCCTTGTTACTTTAACCCTAACTGTATTCCTGTCTCTATATTCCGCTTATGCAAAAGATATGGAGGGACCGGAAACCAACGAGACTGCCAGTCTTACCCACGAGCTTATGCGGTTTGCGGGTAACATCCACCAGTTTAACAGCATTTTTCCTCAGGAGAAGGTTTACCTTCAGTTTGACAACACATCGTACTACACCGGCGAGACCATCTGGTTCAAAGCTTTTGTGGTCAATGCATCTACTTTGAAAAGAGCTCAGAGCAAGGTGCTTTATGTGGATCTGGTTTCACCTAATGGCGTGCTTCTTAAACGGCAGAAACTTAAGATTGTGGCCGGACAGGCCGACGGATCGTTCGTGCTGATGGATGGTGCGACAGAGCAGGCACGTGAGAAACGTGGCGTTTTGGAATACCCCAGCGGATTCTACGAGGTGCGGGCATATACCAACTATATGCTCAATTTTACTGAGGAATCTGTTTTTTCACGCGTGTTTGCAGTTTATGAAAAACCTAAGAAAGAGGGCAATTTTTATGTAGAGCCTCCTGTCATGAAAGTCCGATGGGATGAGACTGTAGAGGAGTTACGTCCCAAAACAGAGAAACTGCGCAAGGTGAACTGTGAATTCTACCCGGAGGGCGGACATCTTGTTATAGGTAAAACCTGTCGCGTTGCCTTTAAGGTGACTGATGAAACAGGATTCGGCATTGATGCGAATGGTGTGGTTGACGAAACGGATATCTCTTTCAGTACCGTTCATGACGGAATGGGTTGGTTTACTTTCACTCCTGATAACAGAAGGAACAGCGTAACCCTGACGGTTGACGGAAAGTCAAAATCATTCACGTTGCCAAGAGCCGCAGAGAGTGGCTTGACCGTCCGGGCCGATGCATCCGGTGCTGATGCCGTTCAGTTATGCATAGATTGTACACCTGATCTGGCCGACCGGACTGTAGGATTGGCACTCACCTGCAGGGGAGAACTCTTTGATTTCCGTACGATACAGACCGGAACGCAGCCTGTAGAGCTGTCACTCTCCATGAATAGCGTTCCGGAGGGTGTATGCAGACTGTATCTTTTCGGGACCGACGGCAGCATATATGCCAGCCGCTCTATCTATCATCACAGTTCAACTGACCTCACACCGTCAATCCAGATGTTTGCCGATAAGGACAAATACGAGCCTTTTGACATGGTGACGTTCAAGTTCAATATTAAGGACGGACAGGGTAATCCATTCCGTGACCGGTTCTGTCTGTCGGTACGTGATGTGCGCGGACAGGGCAATGCATTGGCCGATGATCTGCGTACATCCATGCTGTTGTCATCGGACCT
>Ga0265300_10001927_pt1 | contig 18686 bp, 19 predicted proteins | sample AusTroGonzalo_MG_FD_193482 | JGI IMG/M metagenome (GOLD analysis project Ga0265300, IMG submission 193482) | Bovine rumen microbial communities from tropical cattle in Woodstock, Queensland, Australia - Gonzalo_03 | ecosystem: Host-associated > Mammals > Digestive system > Stomach > Rumen ...
CTTCCACCTCGTTGTCGTCCTGCTTGGTCGATGACGGTGATGCCGAATCAACGGAAACAGACCCTCCCTTGTAAGAGATGTTGCCCAATTTCTTGGCTTCATTCTTCACTTCCTTCTCGCCCTGATATTCTTTCACGATCAGATCATACATCTCTGCCGTGAGCTTAGCATTGGGTGTTGAGTCCACCTGGAATCCCTTCTTGGCAAGGAACTCCCTGATGGTTGTCACGCCCACGTTGAATTCTTTTGCCGCTTTCGACAATCGAATGGTAGTGTTAGCTTCTTCGGACATAATTTCTTTCTCTTTGTTTCTCGTTTATTATTGATTAACAATGCCTTGGCATCACTCGGCATCGATTTCAAATTCAGCTTTAAGGATGCGGAACACCTCTTCGACGGTGTCAATTTCGAGGTCGGCGCGCTTGGCCACCTCTTCGGGGGTATAGGAGAGCACGTTCTTGGCCGTGTCGCAACCCATGCCAACGAGGGCATCAATGACCCATTGGTCGATTTCATCGGAAAACTCTTGAAGATCAACGTCTTCTTCATCAACGTTGGCTTCACTGTTACGGTAAACGTCAATTTCGTAGCCCGTCAAACGGCCAGCGAGCTTGATGTTGTAGCCACCCTTACCGATGGCGAGACTGATTTGGTCGTTCTCCATATAAACGTTGGCCATGGTGTTGTCGTCGCTGATGCGGATTTCCGTAATCTTGGCGGGGCTCAAGGCACGTTGGATGAAGAGCTTCGGATTGGCCGTCCAGTTGATGACGTCGATATTTTCGTTGCGCAACTCGCGAACAATACCGTGGATACGCGAGCCCTTCATACCGACGCAAGCGCCGACGGGGTCGATACGGTCGTCGTAGCTCTCCACGGCAATCTTGGCGCGTTGACCTGGTTCACGGACAATCTTCTTCACGGTGATGAGGCCGTCATAAATCTCAGGCACCTCGGCTTCGAGCAAACGTTGCAGGAAGATTTCGGAGGTGCGCGACAGGATAACTACAGGCGAACCATTGATGTTCTCAACACTCTTCACGATGGCGCGGAGCGTGTCACCTTTCTTATATATATCGTTCGGAATTTGCTCGGCACGCGGGACGGTCAGCTCAATGCCCTCGTCATCGACGACAACGATTTCACGTTTCCAGACATGCGTCACCTCAGCCGTGATGATTTCGCCCACCTTCTCCTTGTACTTCTGGAAGATGTTTTCCTTCTCATACTCAAGCACTTTGGCTTGCAGGTTCTGACGCAGGGCAAGGATGTCGCGGCGACCGAAGGTCTCAATCTTCAGCACTTCACTCACATCGTCACCAACCTCGAAGTCCGGCTCAATCTTGATGGCGTCGGACAGTCTGATTTCTCTTGCAGGGTCTTTCAATTCATTGTCTTCCACAACGGTACGGTTGTGATAGATTTCGAAGTCACCCTTGTCGACGTTCACGATGATGTCGATGAACTCTTCGGTGTTGGTGTTGAACTTCTTGTCAAGCATGCCTCTGAACACGTCCTCGATGATGCGCATCATGGCCTCACGGTCGATGTTCTTGAATTCCTTGAACTCGGAAAATGTTTCGACTAATTTGTAGTTGTCCATTGTTTATGTATTGTTGTTTATTGTTATTCCGTTTTATTGGCTATTGGCTTTTGGCCCTTGGCAGCTTTATCAGAAGTTTGAAGTTTTTATCATTCGTGAAGCTGCCAATAGCCAAAGGCCAAAAGCCAGAGGCTAAAAGACTATTGCGGGTTTGATTTCGGTGGTTTTGCGGTCGAGCGTCAGGTTGACAGGCGCTTCGGCAGGTTTCTTCTTCGAAGATTTCTTGGGAGCAGGCAGGATTTCTACCTTCTCTGCATCGAAGGCGACGAGTTTACCTTGCAATTTGCCCAATTCCTTAGTCTTCACCTCTACATCCTTGCCCACATATTTTTGCAGCTGACGGTCGAGTTTCAAAGCTCCCGTCAAGCCGTACGACATCACGCTCAATTCAAAGTCTTCCACATCGCGATCGAGCTTGCTTTCGATGAAACGGCTGACCTCCACACAGTTGTCGATGTTGACTGCTGTGTCGGAGTCGATGTAAACCTCGATCACGTTGCTGGGTTTCACTTTCACGTCAACCAGGAAACGGTCGCTGTCGGCGAGGGCTTCGTTGGTCAGGGCTGCAATTTGGTCTTTTGTTATCATTGAATTTCAGATTTCAAGATTTCAGATTTAACTTCGTTGAATACTCCGTATTTCAAGATTTCAAAACGAACTCAACTATAAGAAAAAGACCCGTTACTCAAAGTAGCAGGTCTTCTTCTTCCACCTCAAGTTGTCGAGCAAGGATTCGAACCTTGACAGGCAGAACCAAAATCTGCAGTGCTGCCATTACACCACTCGACATCATTCATTTCTGAATGCGGGTGCAAAAGTACGACTTTTTTAGTTACGTGCAAGCGTTTTTTTCATTTTTTTGAAAAAAAGTGAAACTTGCGCGACGGGATCAGTTCCTCATGCACGGCTAACACTTGTCCCAACAGGGCTTCGTCCTCATCGTCGTTGTCGTGTTCGATGATGAAATCAGCCTTTTTACGCTTCTCATTTTCAGTCCATTGCGAAGCCATACGCTCACGCACTTCATCCTCTTCGCAGTGGTCGCGGAGCATCACGCGGCGCAGACGGGTCTGTTCGGTGGCCGACACCAAAATCACGGCATCGAAACGGTCTTCCAAGTGTTTCTCAAAAATGATGGCCGACTCATAAAGCACATACGGTGCTTCCTGCTCTTCGGCCCATTCATCGAAATAGGCGTTCAAGGCGGGATAGAGCAACTGCTCCACCTCGTGCATGGCCTCGGCATCGTTGAAGATGATTTCTGCCACACGTTTGCGGTTCACGGAGTCATCGTCGAAATAGACATCCTCGCCGAAACGCGCTTTCATCGCCTCGCGAATGTCGTCGCGGTCATAGAGGCGTTTGGCCTCCTCGTCACTGTTGAACACAGGGATGCCGATACGTTGAAAAAGCTGGCTGACCCAAGACTTGCCACTGCCAATATTGCCGGTAAGTGCGACTTTTTTCATTGTACGATGAGATATTCCACCTTTTCGGGTGTGGTGTTGAGCACTTGCACATACTGCGGCCATGAGGTCAACTTTACGTCCAACAAGGGCTGCAAGTCCTTGAGCTGGGCTTTGTCGACCTCAACGCGGAACAAATCGGGGGTGAGATTCGGATAATCCTTGATGGCAATAAGGCATTTCACTGTCACCGCCTCAGGGAAGAAACGCACATGCACATTATCGGGCTGCGCGATAAGCACGGCCACGTCAGTCTCGGTGAATTTCTCCACCTGCACCTTGGCACTGACCGCTGTCACCTCTGAACGAATAGTGCCGCCCAAAAGGTCAAGCGGTACCGTTTCGGTGAAACTCTCACTCACATTCGACTTATGAAGCCGTTGGGTAGAAACGGATTTCAGCGTATCGATGACATCCACTGGACCGTAAATCGTGATGGACGACGGCTCAAGCACAGGGATGCCATAAACGCCATATTGCCGTTGCGGACGAATGTCAGACAACAACTCCACTGGCACCACTTTCGATTTTAGTGGATCCATGTTGAAATACACCATGGCGTCGTTCATCGTCAAATCCGTTGCGTTCACATTGAGCAACTCGGCGACACGTTCCGTCACATAAAGGCTACTGAAGGAATAGGTATTGCCTTTCTCTTGTCGGTACGGCACCTCTGCCAACGAAACGTTGACCACACGCTTATGTTCGCGCATCATCTTATAGCGCAAGGTGTGGAAACCATCCGTCGTCAGCGAGAGCTTGGCTGTCTGCTCGGGCGATGAGAGCCATTTGTTGGCTGGCACTTCATCGAACTGCATACGGAAAACCACCTGTGTGGTATAGTCTTCCGAGAGCTTGACAAACAGCCACAACGTCGCCGAAATGGCGAGGAAAATCAGAAAAGTGAGAAAAGATTGGTTTTTCATGGTTTAGCCTTGGGCCTGACCCACAGACGAGCTGTCCTTGACAAGGGCGGTCTTTTCGATTTCGACCTCCATGTTGGGAGCGATGGAAAGCATGACGGTGGTATCCTTCACTTCGGTAACCTTGCCGTGGAAACCTCCAATGGTGACCACTTTGTCGCCTTTCTTCAGTTCATTGCGGAACTGCTGTTCCTCCTTGGCTTTCTTCGACTGCGGACGGATGAAGAACAGCCAGAAAACGACGATGAGCAGGATGATGAAAATCAGGCTTGACCACATGGAGCCACCTTGTTGAGGGACTTGTTCTTGTAACAGGATAAATAAGTTATTCATTTTTCTGAAAGTTAGTTGATTGTATGGATGATTTCAAATTTTTGATTTCAGGATTAGTTTTCAAACATCACACTTAATACTGGTCTGGTGTTTTGACGAGCGCTTTCAGCCGAAGCACCGTCTGGTTGGGATTAGTATTGCTGACGACGGTCAGGGTGCGGGTTTGTACGCCCTGATGTCCCTTGCTGTCATACGTGGCCTTGATTGTGCCTTGCTTGCCCGGCTCAACGGGAGCGCGCGAAAAGGCGCCAATGGTACAACCGCAGCTGGTCTTCACGTTGCTGATAATCAGCGGCATGTTACCCGTATTGGTGAAATGGAAGGTATAAGTGACACGCTCACCTTGCAAGATGGTGCCAAAGTCATGTTCCGTCTTGTCAAAAGTAAGAACAGGTTGTTTATCAGATGGTTGCGTCGCTGATTTGGGATTGGTGACCAAATCAGTGGAAATCTTACCCTCATCGCTGCCGTTATTGCAGGCAGTGAGAAGGCACAAGGCCAAAAACAGAATGGAAAGCAGATGCTTCATATCGGTAGGTTATTGTTGTCGTTGTGCGGTTACAATCATTATGGAGCCTTGATAGGTCGCGTCCTGCTTCAGGCCGTGGCACTTCAACACATAGAAATAGGTGCCGTCAGAAAGGCCGCCACCGTCCCAATTGTTCTGGTAGTCCTTGGAATGGTAGACCACGCGGCCCCAACGGTTGAAGATGGTCAACTCGGATGACTCATAATAACGGCTCAATGGATCGTAGTTCTCATATTCCAACCCCTCATCGCGAGTGCCTTTGGCGTCGCCGCCCAAGTTACCTCCACCACTGCCGTTGTCAAGGGAGATGATAAAATAGTCGTTCACCCCGTCGCCGTTGGGTGTGAAGACATTCGGGATTTTCAGCTTGACCGGCTCCACGAGGATGGTCTTATAATAAGAGGTGTCGCAACCCTGCGGATTGTAGACCTTCAACTCCGTGGTGTAGTTGCCCGTCTCAACGTATGTGAAACGCGGTTCAGGCTCATTGGAAGTAAGGTTGTATGTGGTGTTCAGAATCCAGTAGAAATTGCTGAGCGGCAGCGAGTCAATCGACTTATTCTCAAAAGAATAGGTCACATGCGGGTTTTGCAGGTATACCGTGTCGCTCGGGTCGGTGGAAATCTCGATTACCGGATTGGGATAAGCCTTCAATTTGACGCTGTCCCACTGGATGCAGCCACGATCGTCTGTCACCTTGATTCTATAATACCTGAACGCCTCAAGGCCGATGGCGAGTGAGTCGCAACCAGGGGCGATGTGAAGCGGGCTCATGTCCCATTGGTATTGGAACGGCTTGGCGAAAACCTCCGATTGCGGGTCCACCCACGCGATGGCCTGCGCATTACGACCGTTCTCTTCCTCATGGTTACTGCAAGTCAACTTCACCTGACGGAAATCGACGGTAAAACGCGGCATCACCTCCACAGTGAACGATTCCGACTGGCAAACGATGGTGTCGGTGTCCAAGTCGCGGATGGTCACACTGTAACGTGTCGTTGTGCGAGGTCGCACGGTGATGCTGTTGGTGGTTTGTCCACCAGGACTCCACGAATAAGTGTAGAGATAATTGGCCGGAACGCTCAATGTCACCGCCGATTCACTGCACACTGGCATTTCCACGTTGCAGGTGATTTCGCAGGGCTCTTGCGCCTTTACGGAAAGCGAACAAAACAGGACCGAAAGGAGCAGTAACGCCTTGTTTATGATGGGATTTTTACTCATGCTCAAACGAAATAGATTGCAAAAATAGGAATTTTCCATTGACAAACGCATTTCTTCGGCGATTATTGTGTTTTGAGTTTCACGAGCTTGACCGTCTTCTCCAACCGAACAGGTTCACCATAACTCACCACATACACACCTACAGGCCAATCGCTTATATCTATCTCCACCGACTTTATAAAACGGGTCACAGGTATCATGCAGTTGCCAAGCAGGTCACAAATCACGACATCCGTAAAGCCTTCCTTGTCAGAAGAAATCTTAATCTTGTCAGTAGCAGGGTTGGGATACACGCCAAAGCCATAGTCGGGTTCGGGCACCACGGGCAGCTCCGCCTTCCACTCGGCTTCCCAACCGTTGGCGTTGGTGGCACAGTCGGAGCGGAACTCGACGCACATCACATTACCCGAAGCCTCCACTCGGCCAGGATTCTTCGTGTTCCAGCGTCCGATTTTCGGAGCATAAACGTTGTCGCCGTCGTAAATCCATAGGAAATCGTAGTCCTTCTCCATTTGGAAACTCTTGAACTCCAAACTGACTTTGGATTCCTCCGGCCCGCAAATCACCCAAATCTTGCGCTCATCGTCGCCATAGTTCTTGTGGTCAAGGCTGCCCGACTCGCTTTCAAGCATAGTGACAGGTGTGCCTTCGTTGATGAGTTTGTAATAGTAATTCCAATCCCAATACGGTCCCGGGTCAGTGTGCGACTGGTTAGGATAGTGCTGGTGACCTCGGATTTTTGTGCATGCCGTCTCACCTCCGAGGTCGTGCAGACCCAGATTGAGGCAAGTGCCATTGTCGAGGGTGTCACGGTAAAAGGTACGATGGCCGTCGATGCTGGCATAACGGGAGCAGATGTTGTGCACCAAATCGGCAGACGATTGGTACATCGCTTCAGTGAAGAAACTCCAAATGTTGCCGTAGGCTTCATGCTCAATACCGATGGTATAGGGGTTGGCCGTGCGGGCATGCCAGGCTTTGTCGGCTTCGCGCACCATCTGCGTCACCTGACCGTCAGAGGAGCGGATGACATAGTGCGCCGAAACGCTGGCATCACAGTTCTTGAACCAACTGATACAGCCTGCGTAAGAGCCTTCGGTATAATGAATCACCACGCCGCTCACAAGGTCGTTGCGCTGGCTGAAGTTGCACTCGGGGGCTGGGTTCCAGATGGCTTTTGGATAGTCGCAGTCACGCGTAATTTGCAGGTTTTGAGCCGAAAGAAGCTCGTAATATTCAGGGAAAACAGCTTTCAAATCAATGTCATACTTCGGGAAACCGAATTGTTCAGCACGGCTGGCATCGTTCAAGAAAGCACACACCGAATACAACATGGTCTGCATGGGAAAAACGTCTTTCTCCTCCCCTATTGGCAGTTCGGAAAGTTGCTGGACAACAGAAAGATAATCCTTTGTTGCTGTAGCTTTACTCTTCGTTGCCAAACATTCAAAAGCCTTGGCGTAAGCCATAACGTTTTTATCTGGACTTTCAAGAATTTCCGACTCGGAAATGCCCGAAAGTTCCGAAACAAGGTGCAGATTTTCACGGAAATAGCCTTTGCCATTCTTCACCAAGCCCATCAAGCCATAGGCACGGGGCATGGCATTGTCATCCTCATGGAAATAGTTGTTATCGGTTAAATGATGGAATTGCGTATTGGTGAACGAGATGGCCTCCAACCAACCCTGTGGAACTCCAGGACAAGCCTGATACGCCTGTTCAAAAGCCTTCTTATACTCTTGATTGACTGACTTTTGCGCGCCCAACCACAAGGGCAACAAAAGCACCAAAAGCAATGACAGGCATCTCGTCCGCATACGCAACCGAATTATTTCAGTTCGTCGATAATCCGCTCAATGCCAATGCCTTCGGCTTCAGCGGTGTAGTTGCGGATGATACGATGGCGCAAAATAGGCACCGCGACGCGCTGCACATCTTCGATGTCGGGAGAATATTTCCCTGCCAGCAAGGCATTGGCCTTCGCGCCGATGATAAGGTATTGCGAGGCACGAGGTCCTGCACCCCAACTCAAGTAACGGTTGGCCCATTCATGGGCTTTCTCGGTGTGGGGACGGGTCTTCGCCACCAAGTTGACGGCATATTCGTAGACATTGTCCGGCACAGGAACACGGCGTACAAGTTGCTGGAAATAAACGATTTCTTCAGGCGACAGCACGGCATTTACTTCCACATCTTTCCCGATTGTGGTGTTCTTTACGATGTCAATTTCCTCCTCGTAGGAAGGATAGTCGAGCATGAGGTTGAACATGAAACGGTCAAGTTGGGCCTCGGGCAACGGATAAGTGCCTTCCTGCTCGATGGGGTTTTGGGTAGCCAACACAAAGAAAGGCTCCTGCAACTTATAAGTCTTGCCCGACACGGTAACGCTCTTTTCCTGCATGGCTTCCAGCAAGGCGGCCTGCGTCTTGGGCGGGGTACGGTTGATTTCGTCAGCAAGGATGATGTTGGCAAACACGGGGCCCTTGATAAACTTGAACTGCCGCGACTCATCAAGGATTTCAGTACCCACGATGTCGGAAGGCATCAGGTCAGGGGTGAACTGGATACGACTGAAGGTCAAACCCAAAGCCTTTCCTATCGTATTGACCAGCAAGGTCTTGGCCAACCCAGGAACACCCACCAACAGCACATGGCCCTGACAAAAAATGGAAAGGATAGTGTCGTGGATGATGTCATTTTGACCCACGATGACTTTGGCGGTCTCCTTGCGGAGCGCCTCATATTTCTCGACCAATGCCTTGGCACCGTCGACGTCGGATGCATACAGATTTGTCATTGTTCAATGTTCCAATCGTAGTAAAAATTGCAGTTGCAGAATGTATCGTCCAAGTGGATGAAAGCCTTCTTGGCCTTCAGTTCCACCCACTTGCCGATGGCTTCCTGTTTTTTCTTGTTCAAAGCCCAACTTTGGATGAGGCTGTAGTCGTCTTGGAGATTGGCACGATGGGCTTCTACCTTCTTTTTCACCATCACAAGGCGGAAAGCGTCTTTGTTCTCGTTGGTCGTCATCGGCACTGGGTCGCTGATTTCGTCAATGTCCAAGCGGCTGATGACAAACGGCAGGTTCTTGAATTCCGCAAAATCATTGCTCAACTCCTGCATATCCTGAACACTTAATCTATTCCCACCCGTGACGGGGTTAGTCAGGTAGCCGCCGTTGTTCTTGGTATCGTCGTCACTGAATTTGAGGCAAGCCTCTTCGAAGGTCATGTCACCATCACGCACCAACTTGGCTACAGAGTCCAATTCGTTTTGCGCCTTCTCCAAGGATTCAACGGGTACTTTAGCCGTGAGCAGAATATGGCGGCAGTTGATGGTCTCGCCACGACGCTCGATGAGTTGTATGATATGAAAACCAAACTCGGTCTCCACCACGTCGGAAATCTCGCCATCACGGAGGTTAAAGGCCACATTCTCAAACTCTGTGGCATACACGCCCTTACCCGCAAAGCCCAACTCACCACCTTGACGAGCCGAACCTGGGTCTTCAGAATACAACACGGCCATGGTCGAGAAACTGCTCTCGCCATCGAGGATACGTTTGCGGATTTGATAAAGACGGTCTTTCACCTGCAACTTCTCATCAAGGCTCACAGGCGGACGCTTCACAATCTGAACAATTTCGTATTCAGTGTCAACCATCGGGACACTGTCCTTGGGGATCTCACGATAAAAGGCTTTCACCTCCTTGGGCGTCACGACGATGTTCTCCATAATGCCAGCCTGAACCTTTTGCTGCAGCAGGTTATCCTTCACCGAGCGGCGCACCTCGTCCTTGATTTCGGAGATGGTCTTGTTGAAATAGGCCTCCAGTTTCTCCTGCGAACCGGCGCGACTCACAAAATAGCGGATTTTGTTGTTCATGTCGGCCTCCACCTGGTCATCGGTGACGGTGATACTGTCCATCTCGGCCTGGTTGAGCATGAGTTTTTGAAGCAGCAATTCCTCAAGAATCTGACAGCGAACGGCTTGCGCCGAACCCGTCACGCCATTCAATTGATACTGAATGTACTGGTTCTCAATGTCAGATTGCAGGATGATGTTCTGTCCAACCACAGCCACAACCTTGTCAACCACTTGCGGCTGACGGTGCTGTGCCATCGTCGACAGCGTCAAAAAAGTCAGGATTGCAATTATTAAGCTACGTTTCATATTTCGGTATTTCATTTTTCTACTACATTCCCAATTGTCGGCGCACCCACATATTTGGTGAAAGCGTGTTCCCGCTCTGCCTCCTTATATATAGAGGCTTTCATGCGGTCGACGAGTTGTTTCTTACGATGCGTCAAGATAACACTACGGATGTTGTCGCGTTGCATGACCAAAGGCGAAATGCTTTCCTCCAAAAGATACTCCTCAAAACGCACCATATAGGTGAGATCGTCGGAATCGAGGCTGACAAAACGGTTGCGCTTGAGGAAACTCTCGGGATTAAGGATCTCCATCGGGATAATATCGGTCAGTTCGTCCAAACGCATCCAGTTGTCCACATCAAGGTAGTATTTTTCGGCATGGGCGGTCGACAACTCTTCCAAGTTTTGAAGGAGCAAAGTGTCGGGATTGCGCATCAGTTTGCGGAAGGCGTCCTTTTGCTTGCAGTCATCCTTCATAACGACGTATGCCACTCGCACTATCGTGTTGCGCAGCTGGAACTCTTCCTTATTCTGTTCGTAGTACTCGGCGATTTCATCCTCGCTGACCACCGTGTCCAGCTTTTGGTTGATGAGTTGCGTCTCGTAGGCGTAAATGACGAGCGAGTTGCGATAATCCTCCAACTGCCTCTTGAGGTCAAGTTGCTCCTTGCTCAAATTGGCCTCGGCTTGATGTACCAGCACCTGCCGTTCAATCCACGAGTCAATGAAAAAATTGACCCGCTGGAGGCTGTCCATGACGGAAGCGTTCTCTGGCACGATACCTTTCAAGTCCGACTCATAGAGATACTTGCCGTAGCACTCAGCCACCACGACCTCGTTCGAACTTTCCGGGAAATATTCGCAGCCAGCCAAGCACAGCAAAGTAGCTAACCCAACAAAAAGCAGCAACTTCCTCATTGATAGAGTTTTCTAACTTTATCCAACACTTTTTCGTCCACCTTGACAGGATATTTCTCCTTGAGCATCTTCACCCAGTTCTCTTCCAGTTCCACCTGATAGTCGGAAGTGACAAGGCCACGGGCTTCGCGCAACGTTTTCGGTTCGGGATCGCGCAACTCACGGATGTAAACGAGGACGGTCGACTCATCGACAGTAGATGGAATCTCGTTCACGACACCGACTTTCCACTCCGTCTGGTCGACATATTGGTTGTCGCCATGCTGATAGAAGCCATTGCGGACATAAGCGTAGCTGATGGAGTCACGTTGCATCACGGTACGAAGACTGTCGAGCGAGGTGCCTTTGTCAATCAAGGCCTTCACCTTGGGCAGCGACTCCTGACGCGTCACGGTGACGATGGTGGCCTTAACGCGTTCTTCCCACATGTACTTATCAGCATGTTTGGCGTGATATTCCTTCAGGCCTGTGGTATCCTTCACGGCCTTGTCCCACACCTCGCGATCCATCAAGTCAAAGAGGAGAATGCCATCGCGGTATTCCTTTACCAACGCCTTAAACTCGGGATATTTATCCTCAAGATGGGCATCGGCGTATTCCATCATCTTCTCATTGGAGAAGTTCTCATACAACTGATAGGCGTATGTTGCCGGCGTGACATATTTCTGCATCGTCATGTTGTTCTTGACGTAGTCAACAAACTCGCTCACCTTGGTCGCATTGCCATCGATGGTGAAAAGAGCAGCGTTCATGTCAACATTGGAAGCGGGTTCATAGGTCTTGTTAAGGATGGTGCTGTCGATGGTAGCCATGAAAGCCTCGATATTCTTGTCGTTAGCCTTGAACTTGTATTCCTTGCGGATCTGTTTCAGCACAGCCTCTTCCGACTTCTTGGAGCGCGAGTCCTTTTCGATGCGCTCGGTCAGGCCTTTGGCTTCTTTCTCGAAGGAGCCCACGCCCGATTTGCCCAAGAGCTTGATGATGTGGTAACCATAGCTGGTGCGCACCGGCTTGGCGATTTGTCCGACTTCAATCGACTTGCAGGCTTCGATGAACTGCGGCACGATACGGCTGACGGTAAAGTTGCTCAAAGCACCATTGCGGGCAAGGGTGCCGCGGTCGTCGGTGTAGTTCTTGACGGCCTCGTTCCAGTTTTCGCCGTTATGCTCCATCAATTCCTTGTAGATATTGTCAGCCTTCAGCCTCATGGCGGCCTCATCTTCGTCGGATGCGTCGAAAGGCAGCTGCAAGAAGATATGGGCGGCCTGCACGGTGCCCATGGCATCAGTCACGCTGTGCACCTTAATGATATGGTAACCAAAATCGCTGCGGACGGGCATAGAGATTTCACCTTCCTTGGTGTTGTAGGCACCCGTCTCGAAGGGATAGACCATGTCGAACACAGTGAAATAGCCCAGGTCGCCACAGTTACCCTGACGGGCAGGCATCTCGGCCGTAGCCTTGGTATCCTTGGCCGAGGGGTCGTCAGAATAACGCACGGCCAGTTCGCTAAAGTCCGCCCCTTTCAGGGCGCGCTTGCGGATGTCCATGGCCTTGTTGTAGGCTTTCAGCGTGTCCGACGGCAAAGCGTGTTTGTCGCAACGGATGAGGATATGCGAAGCGCGGATGTCCTTCAGTTTGCGCTGATAGGCTTCTTCTAAGAGTTCATCTGTGATGTCGTCACTGCTCATGAAAGGCTTGGCGAGTTGCTTGCGGTAGCCAGCCAACTCCTTCTGGAACTTGGCGCTGGTATCCAACTGCTGGGCCTCGGCCTCCATCACCTTCATGCGGAAAGTGGTGAAGAGGTCGATGTACTCGTCCACGGATTTCTTCTCAATGACATCGCCCTTGAGGTTGTTCTTGGCGTACACATCCGTAAATTCCTTCACCGTGACAGGCTGGTCGCCTATGGTCATCAGCACCTGTTTGTCGAGTTTCGACTGGGCATTGACAAAAACAGTGGGCATCAAAACAAAAGCCAACACTGTAATTTTCAATAAATTGAATTTCTTCATCGGTTTATTTCGTTTTAATTTATTCTCATTAACGCAATTTCTCTTTCAATATTATGGCTTCAATGCGCCTTCCACTTCAAGACCATTGGCTAACACGTGCAAATCGTTCACGGAAATCGCATCAAACACCGGCTTCACTTGTTCGATAGAGCCCAAATGGATCATGAAATAGTTGTCAGACTGTGCCTCCAATAAACCTTCTGGAATCTTGTTTTTCAGCAGATTGAGAGCCATTGGCACCAAGGTCTCTATCCCCTTGCCAGCCGAAAGTTGCACCAGCAAGTCGCTACCTCTCAATTCCTCGAAAACCAAGTTCACGGAGAGGTCCTTCTTGATGATGCCCAGATTGAGCGGATAGGTGACTTGTATGGTCTTTTCATCAACGTAAGCGAAGGATATGTTTTGTTCAATCTTATCAAGGAGAATGTTCTGCAATTCAGGGAAAGAAATGGATGCTTTCATAATTACTTGATTTCTTGTGTGTTATTGATGCTTTTTATTAACTTCTCTTGCTATAGTTTGGGGCTTCCTGCGTGATGGTCACGTCGTGCGGATGACTCTCGAGGATGCCCGAGTTGGTGATGCGGATGAATTTGGCCTTCTTGAGGTCGTCAATGGTGCGGGAGCCTGTGTAGCCCATGCCGGAACGCAGTCCGCCGACCATCTGATAGACCACCTCGGAGAGGGTGCCTTTGTACGGAACGCGACCCGCAATGCCTTCTGGCACGAGCTTCTTCACGTCTTCCACATTGTCTTGGAAGTAACGGTCCTTTGAGCCTTGTTGCATGGCTTCAAGCGAACCCATACCTCTGTAGGTCTTGAACTTACGACCTTCGTAGATGATGGTGTCGCCTGGTGACTCGTCAACGCCAGCGAAGAGCGAGCCAGCCATGATGGACGAGGCACCAGCGGCCAAGGCCTTCACGATGTCGCCTGTATAGCGGATGCCACCGTCGGCGATGACAGGGATGTCGGTGCCTTCAAGGGCTTTACAGACATTCATCACGGCGGTGAGTTGCGGTACACCGATACCCGCCACCACACGCGTGGTGCAAATGGAGCCAGGACCAATACCCACCTTAATGGCGTCGGCACCTGCTTCGGCCAAAGCCTTGGCAGCCTCGGCAGTAGCGATGTTACCTGCCACGATGTCGATGTCAGGATAGTTGTTCTTCAGGTTGCGCACCATGTCAATGACACCTTGCGAATGGCCATGGGCCGTGTCAACGACGAGAGCGTCCACGCCTGCGTCAACCAAGGCGGCGGCGCGTTCAAGGGTGTTGGCAGCGATACCAACGGCAGCAGCCACACGCAGACGTCCGCGCGAGTCCTTGCAGGCGTTGGGGCGCGCCTTCACCTTGATGATGTCCTTATAAGTGATGAGGCCAACAAGGTGGTTGTCCTTGTCGACCACAGGAAGTTTCTCGATTTTGTGCTCTTGCAGGATGTCGGCGGCTTTCTCAAAGGAGACCTCCGTCGTGGTGATGAGGTTCTCTTTCGTCATCACCTCGGCGATGGGGCGGTCGAGGCCACGCTCAAAACGCAGGTCACGGTTGGTGACGATGCCGACGAGCACATTGCAGCTGTCGACGACGGGGATGCCGCCGATGTGGTATTCGCTCATCAGGTTGAGGGCGTCGCGCACCGTAGCGTCCACATGGATGGTCACGGGGTCGCTGATCATGCCGTTTTCAGCGCGTTTCACCTTGCGCACCTCGGCGGCTTGCTTGCCGATAGTCATGTTCTTGTGCAGCACGCCGATACCGCCTTCCTGGGCGATGGCGATGGCCATGCGGCTTTCCGTCACGGTGTCCATGCCAGCGGAAACGACGGGGATGTTGAGGTCGATATGGCGTGAGAACTTGGTTTTCAGGCTCGTCTCACGGGGGAGCACATTACTATACGAAGGGACCAACAGGACGTCGTCGTAGGTCAAGCCTTCACCAATGATTTTTTCGTTATCTAGTGCCATTTGCAGATTGGTTTTTAATTAATCTGCAAAAATACGGAAAAAATTGGTCGGTTAGGCGGAATCGAACGAAAATAACTATCTAAATAGGTTTTTTTGCCTGATTTAATCTATTTTGCAATTTGCAGCGGTGTGAACACAAAATACACTTTTCGAAGTTTATTGTCCCTAATTGACGAAAATTGTTTATTTTTGCAACTGAATAAATTGTATGATTTATGGACTTCAAGCCTTCGTATTTCATCATGACCATTCGGAAATTTGCCGAACATTACTCGTTATCGTGCAAGCAGGCCTATCAGTATTTGAAGCGTTATGCGGGCATCGCCTTTTTGGACGATTGTTTTGAGGCCGAACACACACTTTCGTTTGAGGATGCCATTGAAGATTTGTCACGCGTCTGCCAAAATCATGGAGGGTATTTGAGGTATGCTTAAGCTCTATCACGGTTCCAATGTGGCCATAGACAAGATAGATTTGACCATGGGGCATATCAACAAGGACTTCGGGAAAGGATTCTATCTTACCACATTGTTGAGTCAAGCGAATGAGATGGCCAAAAGGAAGGCAAACCAGTATCTTGACGCAAAGCCTATCGTGACCACGTTTCTATTTGACGATGCTGTTTTGAAGTCTGACGAACTGAATGTCAAGGTTTTCTCTGAGGTAAGCGAAGAATGGGCTATGTTCATCCTTCAAAACAGGAAAGCCTCGCGTACTGGATTCAAGCATGATTATGACATTGTTGTCGGTCCCATTGCAGACGACGGCGTGGTTCAGCAGTTAGATTTGTTTGAGATGGGCATTATCACGCTTCCTCAATTGGTGGAGGCGTTGCGCTATAGAGAACTTAACGATCAATATTTCTTTGGTACAGAACGTGCCATTGCGAAACTTACAAGGATATGAGCAAGGAACAGGTTTTTATCACCGATTATCTTTTTGCCGAATTGGTAAAGCTGATAATGGAATACCAGAGGTTGCCATTTCAGGAAGCGCTTGATTTGCTTTACAATTCATCCTTGTATGATAAGATAGCCAATATCGAAACAGGGTTGTATCTTCAAAGTCCAGATTACAACTATGAGCTATTAAAGGAGGAGATGAAGGCAACTTTGTAGTTTTTTCCTCATCGCTGCAAAGTTTATACACCTCGTTTCGGATGTAATCTTCAATGCTTTGGACATTCTTCTTGTTCGCCCCGCCTTGATGATGTTGAGGAATATACGTGATGCTGATTCATCCTAAACCCCATATCAGATTAAAGCAAAACGGCCTGCTTTTCTAGGAGGATTTTGACTAAAAAATGTAGACACGGCTTTATTCATGTCAAAACTAGTGAAATACTCCGTATACATTGAAGTAAAACGGATTTTCCCTTCGTTTGCAAGAACATTGTCGAAAGAGCCAATAGTTTTCAAACTAAGTGGATAAACATTATTAGACAGATTATTATAAATGTATAACCCTTCACATATATTCAATGATAGAAACAATTGACCATTACTAACTTGGTTTAATTCTGTTATCTTTGTGACAAGCCTATCCCAAGTAATTATATCTACTGGATTGCTTGGATCTTTTACAAAACCGACATTTTTACCCCCATGCGTATCCAAATGTAATACTGGGATATCGTGGTTTGATGCACAGATAGAAATGTACAAATCCATAATCGTTTCCCAACACAAATTGCTATTTAATACAGTTTTGTAGATTTTACCATTATTCAATTTGTTAACGAATTCATACATTTGTTCAGGCATAGCCAATTCAATATCAGGAAGAAAACAAATTTGAATGATGTTAGTGTATTGCGGATAGTTCATAGTTTATATTGATTTAAATATACCCAATCCGATGAAAACCAACAACCCCTCTTCTTAACATGAAAACAGTTTCCAATTCGCATGTCTCAAGTTCGCATGTTTCTAATTCACAGGTTTCCAACTCACAAGTTTCTAATTCGCAGGTTTCCAATTCTGCAAGGTCAAATCCGAGTCGTAATAATACTTCATCAGGCAATGTGTAATCTTGCTTTACCAAGCCGAAGAATGTTGAGCCACTATTGATACAAAACGACATTATCGCATTTTCGGTTGTTTGATAAACGAAATTTCCAATCGCAGTTCCGATAAAGTTACCCAACAGATAAGAACCTGGAATAAATGCAAGATAAGTTTTGAAAACCACACCAAGGCCAACACCCGCAGAAGTTATGATAATATTCTTTATTAAATTGTCAGCCATTTGATTAGCAGGCATATCGCCTGCAACGACTTTGAAAGAATCCGAGAAGGTTTCCATCAAAATCACAGTTAACCCTGCTATTCCGCTTGGGTCAACCGATTTCAAAGACGCGCCCAACGCACCTGACTTACATGCTGTTGTCAAAGAAGCAGCCACAAACCCACGGACAAAGCCAGTTGCAGCACCGCTCATTGCCGCAAAACCTACTTTCTTCAAATCGTCCTCGTCAATTTCACCTTGCTTGACCAATTTGTCAATGCACTTGTATATTTCAGGCGCCGTTTTAAGGACAAAAGAAATTACCGCAGCAGAAGTGCCTGCCCGCAAACCTTCTTTGATGATATATTGAAAATTCACAAGTTCTTCCGTCGTCAAGCCATAGTCACTTGCCTTAAACCTTCCTTCTTTTGCCAATCCAGCGATATCCTTTGCCTCTGATTCGGTCAATTCAATAGAACTGACCCCATCCGATGATTCAAGTTTGGTCGATAAATTGTTTAGTGTATCTTGGTATCGTGCAACTTGTTCAGGTCTAGTGAGTGCTTCTTTTGCTATTTTCCATTTGAGGTATTCTACGGCATCTTTCAACTGGTCGGCAGGGATTATCCGAACTTGTCCGCTATAAATCGGGTCGTACATTACACTTTCTTCATCAATCCCTTTCTCTTTCAGATAATCAAGAAAAGACAAATCGGTTCTTCCTGTTTGGCTCTTGTATTCAGCATAACGTTGAAAGTAACTTAACGATTGGGCATCAGCACTCTTCCGCCCGTCAGCATAATATTTGAGACCGTATTCTATTCCGTAATTACTGGTAATGTCCGCAGAAGCAAAATCATGGCTTCGGTTTACATAAGTTTGCGAGTTCGACCCTTTTACAGCGGCATCAATATCAAAAGTTCCTGAATGCCAAAACTCTGCAATGTCGCCTTTTAGTTTGTCTGTATTAGTGTTATAACCTGTAAAACCATTTATATCAGACTCTAAATCAGAAATTTTTTCCGCTATATTGCCAACATAATCCTCTCCCATCCGAGCGGCCACATAACTGTCGGTATTGCGGCAAAATGCTTTGTATCCGTCAGCGAAATCCATTATTCAGGAATTATCAATTTGCGGTTTTCTTTTTTAAGAAAAAACTCTACGGCATCTTGGTAAAACACATCTTCAAATACTACTCTACTAAATCTTTCAAAAATAAAAGGGTATGCAACAAAATCCATAAAATATTTCGATAAATAATACATAATAACCCGTTGGCGGAATTAAACCAGCGCATATTTAATTTGGCCAATAGGTTTG
>Ga0265300_10001931_pt1 | contig 18674 bp, 16 predicted proteins | sample AusTroGonzalo_MG_FD_193482 | JGI IMG/M metagenome (GOLD analysis project Ga0265300, IMG submission 193482) | Bovine rumen microbial communities from tropical cattle in Woodstock, Queensland, Australia - Gonzalo_03 | ecosystem: Host-associated > Mammals > Digestive system > Stomach > Rumen ...
CCTTCTTCACCTTGTCGATGATCTCTTCGGGCGTATAGGGAATATCTTTGACTATCTTGTCGCTGCGGTCGATGTCTTCCATCCACTCGTCGCCTTCGACGGTGATCTCGACATGCATCACCATGTTGCCGGCGATGTCGGCACGCGGGGCCACCGCCTTGACGGTACCCGATACCGGAGAGTGGACGAAACCGGAAATGAAACCGGAGGGCTCGGCAATCACCTGGCCCACCTTCACCTTGTCACCTGCGGCTACGACCGGCGTGGCCGGTGCGCCCAGATGCTGCGCCATCGAGACGTATGCCGTCTCGATCGCAGGGATGATCTCGGTGGCTGCCGCCGAGGAGATCTTGTTGTCGTGCGGATGCACGCCGCCAATCTTAAACGTCTTTTTCATCGGGCTTCGGAGTTACAGGGTTAGCAGGAGCAGCGGGGGCGGCGGGAGCTGCCGGGGCTGCAGGTTTGGGAGGAAAATTGACCGCCTGGATGGCGTGGGTCGGGCACTCGTCGACGCACTTGCGGCAGAGCTTGCACTTGGTGAAGTCAATATAAGCCACATTGTTCTCGACCGTGATGGCGCCGAACGGGCAGGTCTTTGCACATTTGCCGCAGCCGATGCAACCTGCAGAGCAGGCTTTGCGGGTGACGGCACCCTTGTCTTTGTTGATGCACATGACGGTGACTCTCCGGTTCTTGAGTCCCTTCGCGCGCAGCTCGATGATGCCTTTCGGACAGGCTTTCACACAAGCACCGCACGCCGTGCATTTGTCCTGGTCAACCGTTGCGACACCTTTTTCAGGGTCGACATGGATGGCGTCGAATTTACAGGCCGCTTCGCAGTCACCCTTGCCCAGGCAACCGAATTTGCAGCCGGTGTCGCCGGCATAGAGCCCGGCCATCACCTTGCACGATGCATAGCCGTCGTACTCGTTGGTACGGGTGCGGTTGGCGAAGGTACCGTTGCAACGAACCACCGCCACCATCGGAGCCTTTTCTTCCACCGCACGGCCCAGCGCTTCGGCGATCTTGGTCATCACCGGATTGCCGCCTACGGGGCAGAAGAAACCCTCCATGCCCGGTGCCTTCACGACATTCTCAGCGAATGCATGGCAGCCGGCCTGGCCGCAGCCGCCGCAGTTTGCGCCCGGAAGGATGGATTCCACCGTCGCGATGCGGGGATCCTCCTCTACTTTGAACTTCTGCGCCACAAAGTAGAGCACAACTGCGAACAGCAGCCCGAGGGCTACCAGACAGGCAATTGTAAAAAGAATAGTTCCAGTCATTCAGGTTGTTTTTCTAGAGGTTGTTTTTCAATGGAAAATGTAAATATTTTTGAAATCTTGTTGCGGAACAAATAGACGAACAGGTAGTACACGGCCACGATGCCCAGCGAGCCGAGGCCCATGAGCAGTTCACTGGCACCGCAGAGCGAGAACACGCCAATGGAGGCCATCAGCACGATGAGGGGCACCACATAGGCAAGCCAGACGGCCTGGGTCCCCATGGACGGAGCCATGACCACGTTGACGGTATCTCCTACCTGATAATCTTCGGTAAGCGTCAGGATATCCTGTGCGATCTCGACCACCTTGACAGACTGGTCGGATGCCCCGCACACACCCTTGGCATGACAGGCGGCACAGGCAGACTTGTTGAGGATTTCCACGGCGATGTAGTCTTTGTCGACCGACACCACTTTTCCTTCGTGTTCTATCCGCTCTCTGGCCATATCAATAATCCTCGTTTGCAGGGAACGTGTTCATCCGGGACTCCGTGTAAGAAGCATTCTCTTCTTCGTAAGGCTGGTCGTTGTAATCCACGAATTTCACTTCGGATGAAAGGAAACGCATCTTCACGTCGCACACTTCGCCGTTGCGGTGCTTGGCGATGATCAGGTCGGTCTCGCCCGGGAAACCATGGTCGTCCTGCACGCCCAGAAACTCAGGGCGGTGGATGAACATCACGATGTCGGCATCCTGCTCGATGGCGCCCGACTCGCGCAGGTCGCTCAGCTGCGGGCGCTTGTTGCCGCCGCGGGTTTCCACGGAACGGTTGAGCTGAGACAGGGCGATGATGGGCACGTTGAGCTCCTTGGCGATGGCTTTCAGCGAACGGGAGATGGCAGCCACCTCCTGCTCGCGCATGCCCTTGAGCTCAGGCGGGCCGGTCATCAGCTGCAGGTAGTCGATGATGATGAGCTTCACGTGCTGCTTGTTGACCAGGCGGCGCGCTTTCGAGCGGAATTCGTAGATGGAGAGCGACGGCGTGTCGTCGATGAACATCGGGGCGCGGGAGAGCTTGTTCAGTCCGTCGTGGAGCTGGGCCCACTCGTCCTGCGTCATTTTCTTGGCACCGCGCAGCTTGTCGGAAGGCAGTCCCGTCTCGCTCACCATAAGGCGGGTGACGAGCTGGGTATCGGGCATTTCCAGGGAGAAGAAGGCCACGGGGACCTTGTGGTCCACCACCATGTTGCGGGCCATGGTCAGCACGAAAGCCGTCTTACCGACGGACGGACGGGCCGCCAGGATGATCAGGTCGGCCGCCTGCCAGCCGAAGGTCACGCGGTCGATACCGGTATAGCCGGAAGGCACGCCGCTCAGGCCGTCTTCGCGCTTCTGGTTGGTCTCGATCTGTTCGATGGCCCGGTTGATCACCGAAACGATGGGTTTGGTCTCGCTGCGGACGTTGCGCTGGGCCAGGGTGAAGACTTTCTCCTCGGCCGTATCGATCAGGTCGTCCACGGCGAGGGAATCGTCGAACGCGGCTTTCTGCACTTCGTAGGAAATGGCGATCAGCTCCCGCTGCAGGAACTTCTGGAGCAGGATCTTGGTGTGGTACTCCACATGGGCCGCCGCACCGATCTTGGTGGAGAGCTGGCTCAGATAAGCCATACCGCCCACTTCCTCGAGTTCACCGCGCTTGGTCAGCTCATCCGACACGGAGAAGATATCGACCGGGTCGTTCCGGCTCGACAGCGTGGTGATGGCCTCGAAAATCTTCTTGTGGATGTCTTTGTAGAAGCAGTCGGCCTGCAGCTGGTCCAGGACGTCGGGAACGACTTCCGGCTCCAGCAGCAGTGCGCCGAGCACCGCTTCTTCCACGTCAATGGCCTGCGGGGGCTTGCGGCCGCCGAAATCTTCGGCGATCGCGTCCAGGTTCACGCGCTGCGGGCGTTTGTCGCTCTTGGCCATTGCGGAAAAGCGCTATCAGTTCTCGTTTTCGAATGCGGAGCTGACCAGGATACGGCCGCAATACTCGCAGACGATGATCTTCTTGCTCTCTTCGATGTCGAGGCGGCGCTGGGGCGGGATCTTGTTGAAGCAGCCGCCGCAGGCGTCACGGCTGACGGTCACCACGGCCAACTTGTTGTGGGCGTTAGCGCGGACCTTGGTATAAGCCACCATCATGCGCTCATCGATCTGGCCTACGAGATTTTCGCGCTCCTTCAGGAGGGCTTCCTCTTCCTTGGCGGTCTCTTCGACGATGGTTTCGAGCTCTTTCTGTTTCTCGACCAGGTCGGCTTCACGGAGGGCCAGGTCTTTCTGGGCGTCCTCGACCACCTGTTTCTTCTCGGAGATCAGCGCTTCGTTCTCGCGGATCTTCTTGGCGGCCACCTGCTGCTCGAGATCCTGGTATTCGATTTCCTTGGTAATGGACTCGTACTCGCGGTTGTTCTTCACGTTGTCGCGCTGGGCGTCGTATTTGGCAATCAGATGCTTGCTTTCCTCGATGACGTGCTTGTGGTCGGCATTGACCTTTTCAATTTCCTTGATCTCCGCCTTGGTATTGGCGATGCGGGTGTTCAGGCCGGCAATCTCGTCTTCCAGGTCCTGCACTTCGAGGGGGAGTTCACCCCGCAGGAGATAGATCTTGTCGATCTTGGTGTCGGTCTGCTGGATACGATACAGCGTACGGAGCTTCTGCTCCATCGCGATCGAATCGGTGTCGGCCATGTTTTTCTGCAGGGAGACGAAGGTCTCGCGCGGGTCGATCGGGGTGTCGATCTTGTTTACCTTCTTTTTTGTAGCCATAGCTTGTTTTGCTAGAAATAGTATATCGGATTGTTATGTTTTTGCGTTGTCGTGCAAACTGCAAAGGTAGGCAATTTTTCTTGAAGTACCGAAACGAACTTTGCCACAATATCGACTTCACTCTCAAAGTGTCCGATATCGACGATCATGTGTCCTTCCGGCACGAAGAAATGGTGGTAGGATACGTCGCCCGTGACAAAGGCGTCGGCACCCGCCGCGAAGGCCGGTTCCGCGAAGCTGGATCCGGCGCCGCAGCTGGTCGCCACGCGCGCCACTTCGCGAACGGGCGCGGAGCAGCGCAGCACTTCCAGCCGGAAGCAACGCTTCACATAGGCGCAGAAAGCCTCGCCCGACATAGGTTCCGGCAGCAGGCCGATGAAGCCCAGGCGGCTTTCGTCGAGCGGCTCAGGTTCCACCAGGCCCAGGCGCGCGGCCATCAGCGCATTGACGCCGTCCGCTGCTTTGTCAGCATTGGTGTGGGCGGCATAGATAGCGATGCCGTGGCGAATGGCCAGGTACACGGCCGCGCCCACGGGATCGTCGGGCGCAATGCGTTTGAGCCCGTTGAAAATAAGCGGATGATGCGTCACAATCAGGTCGGCGCCACGGTCGATGGCTTCCTGCACCAGCGCCGGCGTGCAGTCGAAGCCCACGAGCACGCCGTGGACCTCGTCGGAAGGACTGCCGATGCACAGGCCGGCATTGTCCCAATGCTCCTGGTCCTGCAGCGGTGCGAAAGTTTCCAGAATGTCAGTGATGTCCTTGACGGTCATGGTCAGATGCTTTCGTAGATTTCTGTCAGCTGGGCACGGATGCCATAGAGTTTCTCGACGATCTGCCGCTTGTGTTCCAGACCGTCGCGGTTCTCCGCCATTTTCCGTTCCACGCCGTCGAGCGTCAGGCCCTCCACGCGGGTCAGGAAGTGTATGAGCCGGAGGTTGTCCACGTCTTCCGGGTGAAACAGGCGGTTGCCCTTCGCATTGCGTTCGGGCTTGACGTAGCGGGGAAAGGTATCCGACCAGAAACGGATGGTGGAAACTTCCTCGCCGAGCATTTCGGCTACTTCGCCGATCTTGTAATATAATCGTTCTGCCATAGTCAACGTCAATCCATCGATTGCCCCGTGGTCAGGGCAACGACCATCATCTCGTGGAACGTCGCCGGGTCGAGTTCCGCAAAGAAATAATTCACAGGCTCCTGGACGATACCGCCGCGCTGCACCTCATAGTGCAGGCAGGGCGCAAAGCACGAACCGCTCTGCCCCACCGTGCCGATGGCCGTCCCCTGCCGGATGCTCTGCCCTTCAGAGACCTTGATGCTGTTCAGGTGCGCATACACAGTCTGCAGGCCATTGGCGTGTTCCACCGTAACCTGGTAGCCCATCCCCTTCTCACTCCTGACCACCCGCGTCACCTTCCCCTCCGCACTGCTGCGGACGAGGGTCCCGGCGGGCACGACCAGGTCGATGCCCGTATGTTCCCGGATCGTCTTGTAGAAAGGTGTGACCTTCTTGCCGACCGATGCGCCGGTCTGCAGAGGAGAGAACGGCCGGACCGGCACGATCGAAGGGATGGAAGCGGGTTTGACCGAGCCGCCGGAGAGCAGCGTGTCGATCTCCGTCAGCCAGCGCGACACCAGCGAGGCGGTGGATTCCACCCGGTTGGTCAGCGCATAGGTATCCCAGACGATGTCGTCTTCCAGCATGGATTCCATGTCGCCGGTCAAGGATATCAGCGTATCCTGCGCTTCGATGTTGTAGTTGGACGGATCGGCACTGAACAGTTCGCGATAGATTTCCCGGTCGCGGACCTGCAGGTTCCCCACTGTCCCTTCGATGCGGTCGAGCTGGGCCGTGAGGGCCGCGTATTCCTCGGTCAGCATCTCCTGTTCACGCTCCAGCATCCGCTCTTTGTCTGTGCTGTAGACCAGGGCGAAAACCGCATAGAATACGATGGCAGCGGCCGCGACGGCGAAGACATAGCGCAGCACCGCCCCCAGCACGCGTTTCAGCGTGAGGCGTCTCGGGACGAAAGCGCCCTTCTTCTCATCGAACACATATCTAACCATGGCGAGCTTGCTTGTTGTATTCTTCCGGAGAAATATCGGGATTCAGATAGTTCCAGGGGTTGATCTGCGTGCCGCGGTAGATCACTTCGTAATGGAGGTGCGGGCCGGTCGAAAGGCCGCTGTTGCCCAGCGTGCCGATCTTGTCGCCGCGGATCACCACCTGGCCGGCTGTCACCTTGATTTCCTTGAGATGGGCGTAGCGGGTCTTGTAGCCGAAGCCGTGGTCGATGACGATCACGTTGCCGTAGCCCGAGAAATTGATCTGCGTCGACTCCACCACCCCGTCGCCGGTGGCATAGACAGGCTGCCCGGCCGGACCGGCCAGGTCGACGCCCTCATGGAAGATAACAGCCTGGCGAAGCGGATGGAAGCGGGCCCCGAAGGGGCTGGTCATCTGCACCGTCTTGGGATTGACCGGATAGATGGACGGGATGCAGGAAGCCATGTCGCCCGCCCGGCTTGAATAGATTTTCACTTCGTCGAACGAGACGGACTGCACATAGGCCTTGCGCGTGAGCACGTCCACGCGACGGGCCGAGGCCTCCATCAGCTTCGCATGGTCGAGCCCGAGAAAGCCGTCGTAGCGCGATTCGTTGCCCATGCCGGCATTCCGTTCCTCAGCCGGAATCTCTTCCATGCCGAACACGGGACGGTACACCAGATTGTCGCGGAGCGAGAGGTCGAGCAGCACGGCGTCCTGTGCCTCCATGCGGGAATCCAGCATCGAGATTTGTTCGGCCAGCATGCGGTTGTTGTGCCGGAGCAGGCGCTCCTTGGGCGTAGCGTTCCCCGGAGCCTGGGCAAAGACAAAAAAATAGATCAGGAAACAGATGATGCCGCCCAGCAGCACGGCTCCCGTCTTGTAGATGGTGGCACGCGCCGAGAGCCTGTCGACTTCGAAGGCCTGGGTCTGTTCGTTGTAAATATAACGGATGGAATGCGACATCAACCGGTTTCTGCAGTATATCTTTGCAAAATTACGGAAATTTACCCGGAAAAAAACTAATTTTGTGCCAAATTATAAGTACGAAAGAGACCCATGACAAGACCAATGACAGTCAAGGAAATCCGGAAGACCTTCAAGGATTTCTTCGCTTCGAAAGGACATACGATCGTCCGCTCTGCCCCGATGGTGGTCAAGAACGACCCCACGCTCATGTTTACCAATGCCGGCATGAACCAGTTCAAGGATATTTTCCTGGGCAATGCGCCGGCCACGGCCAAACGCATCGCGGACAGCCAGAAGTGTCTTCGTGTCAGCGGAAAACACAACGACCTGGAAGAGGTCGGCCACGATACCTACCACCACACCATGTTCGAGATGCTCGGCAACTGGAGCTTCGGCGACTACTTCAAGAAAGAAGCCATCGACTGGGCATGGGAACTGCTCACCAAAGTCTACATGCTGCCGAAAGACCGACTCTATGCTACGGTCTTCGAAGGCTACGGCCCCGACGGCCTGTCGGCCGACGAGGAAGCCCGCGGCTTCTGGCGCACCTATCTGCCCGACGAGCGCATCATCGCCGGCAACAAGCACGACAACTTCTGGGAGATGGGCGACACGGGCCCCTGCGGCCCCTGCAGCGAGATCCACATCGACCTGCGCAGCGACGAAGAGCGCGCCGCCATTCCCGGCGAGCAGATGGTCAACAAGGGCCATCACCTGGTCATCGAGATCTGGAACCTCGTGTTCATGCAGTACAACCGCAAGGCCAACGGCCAGCTCGAATCGCTGCCTGCCCGGCATGTCGACACCGGCATGGGCCTGGAGCGCCTCTGCATGGCCGTCCAGGGCAAGAAAAGCAACTACGACACCGACGTGTTCACCGGCATGATCGCCGCCATCTCGAAACTCAGCGGCGTGGCCTACGATCCCGAAGGACAGGTGGGCGTGGCCATGCGCGTGATTGCCGACCACATCCGCGCCATCAGTTTCTCAATCACCGACGGACAGCTCCCGAGCAACGTCAAGGCCGGATACGTGATCCGCCGCATCCTGCGCCGTGCCGTCCGCTACGGCTACACCTTCCTCGGCTTCAAGGAACCCTTCCTCTGCCGGCTGGTGCCGCAGCTGATCTCCGACATGGGCGAAGCCTATCCCGAGCTCGTGTCCCAGCAGCAGCTGGTCACCCGCGTCATCCGGGAAGAGGAAGAAGCCTTCCTCCGCACCCTCGACAAGGGCATCCGCCTGATGGACAACATCCTGGCGAAGAGCCAGGACAAGAAGGTCATCTCGGGCTTCGACGCCTTCACGCTTTACGACACCTACGGCTTCCCCATCGACCTGACCGAACTCATCGCTTCCGAAAACGGCTTCACCATCGACATGGACGGCTTCAACGTCGAACTCGGCAAGCAGAAGGAACGCGCCCGCAACGCCACCGCTGTGGAAAACGGCGACTGGGTGGAAATCCATCCTTTCGTCAGCTGTGAATTCACAGGCTACGACACGCTCAGCACGGAAGCCCAACTCATGAAATACCGCCTGGTCAAGGCCAAGAACAAAGAATTCATCCAACTGGTCTTCGACCGCACTCCGTTCTACGGGGAGATGGGCGGCGAAGTGGGTGACACCGGCGTGGCCACCGCCGCCACGGGCGAGGTCATCAAGATCCTCAACACCGTCAAGGAGAACAACCTGACCATCCACATCGCCGAGCGCATCCCGTCTGACGTGCTGGCTGTCTTCAAGCTCTCGGTCGACGCCGCCCGCCGGCAAAAGATCGCCAACAACCATACCTGCACCCACCTGCTGCACCAGGCTCTCCGTGAGATCCTGGGCACCCACGTGGAGCAGAAAGGTTCCTATGTCTGCGACCAGTATTTCCGTTTCGACTTCTCGCACTTCGAAAAAGTCAGTGACGACGTGATCGACGTCGTGGAACGCCGCGTCAACGCCCTCATCCGCCAGAACTTCCCGCTTTGCGAAAAACGCGAGGCTACCATGGAGGAAGCGCGTCGGGAAGGTGCGATGGCCCTTTTCGGCGAGAAATACGGCGACAAGGTCCGTGTGGTCCGTTTCGGTGACAGCGTGGAGCTTTGCGGCGGTTGCCATACCTCGGCCACCGGCACCATCGGCTTCTTCAAGATCACAAGCGAGTCGGCCGTAGCCGCCGGCATCCGGCGCATCGAAGCCGTTACCGGCCTGGAGGCCGAAATGGTCGTCGACACCATGGAGAACGCTCTGCGCGCCGCCCGCGCCTTCTTCAACAACGCCCCCGACCTGACCAGCGCCATCAACAAGATGATCTCGGAGAACGACGACTACAAGAAAAAGATGGAAGAGGTCATGCGCGAGCGCACCGCCCTGTTCAAGAAGGACATTGTCAGCCAGGCCAAAGAGATTGAAGGCCGCCGCCTCATCACGCTCGATGCCTGCAGCAACCCGATCATCCTGCGCAACGCCGCCCTCATGCTGCAGAACGAGACCGAGAACCTGGTCATCGCCGCAGCCTATGAAATCGAAGGCAAGCCGCAACTGCTGCTCATGTACTCGGCCGATCTGGTGAAAGCCGGCAAGAATGCACAGGCCGACATCAAGGAAGCCGCCAAGTTCATCCAGGGCGGCGGCGGCGGACAGCCGGGCCTGGCCACCGCCGGTGGCAGGAATCTTGCAGGTCTGCACGACGCACTCGAATCCCTGGTTGCCGCAGCGACCCGTTAGTGGATGAAAAAGCTCGACCTTTACCTGATCAAAATTTTCATAGGCCCCTTTGTGGCGGTCTTCCTCATCGTGGTGTTCTCACTCTCGATGCAGTTCGTCCTGCAGTTCATGAACGAGCTGGCAGGCAAAGGTCTGGGCATGCGGGTCATCTTCGAGTTCATGGGATGGGCCTCCTGTACGCTCTTCCCCAACGCCATTCCGCTGGCCACGCTGCTGGCTTCAATCATGACCCTGGGCAACCTGGGCGAACGCAACGAGCTGCTGGCCATGAAAGCGGCCGGCGTGTCGCTGATGCGCATCCTGGCGCCGCTCATGGTGGTGTCGGTCCTGATCTCCGTCGCTGCCTTCTTCGCCGCCGACCGGCTGGTACCCCTGGCCTTCAACAAAGTCTACACCCTGAAGTCCGATATCTCGCGCACCCGCGACGAGATCAAGATTCCGATCGGCATCTTCTACGACGGCATCGAAGGCTACAACCTCCGCATCTCCGGACGCGACGAAGAGACCGACATGATGTACGACCTGGTGATCTACGACCATACCGGCAACAGCGGCAATAACGACAACATGATCCTGGCCGACAGCGGCCGTATCCACATAACGCCCGACAAGCAGAACCTGATCTTCGACCTGTACAACGGCTGTTCCTATGTCGAAGAAAACCAGATGAACTACCGGGACACCACGCTCAACCTGATCCGTACGCGTTTCGACGAGCAGCAGCTGGTCATCCCGCTCGACAACTACAGTTTTGAACGGTCGTCCGAAGACCAGTATGGCGACGAGATCAAGTCTCTCGGCCTGAAACGGCTCAGCCACGACCGGGATTCCATCTCCCGGAGGGTCGACACGATGGTCATGCACCAGATCCCGCGCTTCATGAGCGTCATGGGCATGCGCTATCTCTTCCAGCTCGACACCCTGCGGCCCGACTCCGCTTACGTGGGAAACCTCGACCTCGACAGCCTGCGGCAGGATTTCACGCCCGAGGAAATGGAACGCATGTACCATTACGCAACCGACAAATCCAAGCAGGGTCAGGAACAGCTGCAGCAGTTCTACATCGAGACGAAATACAACATGGGCGTGCTGCGGAGGATCGACATAGAGATGATCCTCAAGTTTACCCTGTCCCTCTCCTGCCTGCTGTTTTTCTTCGTGGGTGCACCATTGGGTGCCATCATCCGGAAGGGCGGACTGGGCGCACCGGTCATCATTTCGATCTTCATTTACCTGATCTACTATATCATCGACATCATCGGACGCAAGTTGTCGAAGGGCTCGCTGCCGCCTCTGGTGGGCACGCTGATCTCGACAGCCATCCTCCTGCCGATCAGCATCCTCCTCACCCGCAAATCCACCCAGGACTCCTCGCTCTTCAACATCGATACCTACAAGGAGTTCTTCCGCCGCATCGGCAAGTGGACCGCCAAGCGCTACCACCGTTTCATCAATCTGTTCCGGCGGGGTGGCGGCAAAGTCCGCATCGTCTACATGGGTACGCCCGAGTTTGCCGTAGCGCCGCTCGAGAAGCTGCTGCAGGCGGGTTATGAGGTGGTCAGCGTCGTGACGGCGGTTGACAAGCCGGCCGGCCGCGGCATGGCCGTCCGCGAAAGCGCCGTCAAGCAATACGCCGTGGCGCACAACATCCCCGTGCTCCAGCCCGAAAAGCTCAGGGACCCCGAATTCCTGGCGCAGCTGGCAGCCCTGAAAGCCAACCTCTTCATAGTGGTCGCCTTCCGCATGCTGCCCAAAGAAGTATGGCAGATGCCTTCCATGGGCACCTTCAACCTCCACGCTTCGCTCCTGCCGCAGTACCGCGGCGCGGCGCCCATCAACTGGGCCATCATCCGGGGCGAGAAATTCACGGGCGTCACCACCTTCCTGCTCGACGAGCAGATCGATACCGGCAAGATCCTCTACCAGGAGAACTGCCCCATCGAAGAATACGAAGATGCCGGCGCCCTGCACGACAAGCTGATGAAGATGGGAGCAGACCTGGTGCTCAAGACGGTCGATGCGATGGAAAACCATCGCACCAAGCCTTACGAGCAGTCCCTGGGCATGAACAAGACCCTCTACCCGGCCCCGAAGCTCACGCGCGAAAACTGCCACATCGACTGGACCCGCAGCGCCCGCAACGTCAGCCTCCTCATCCGCGGCCTCAGTCCCTACCCGGCCGCCTGGACGACGCTCGTCAAGGATGACGGCACACAGCTCGGCATCAAACTCTACGACAGTTACGTCGTGCCCTGCGACGACGACGATCCGCGTACGCCCGGCCAGATAACCACCGACGGCAAGACCTTCCTCGAAGTCCGCTGCGGTAAGAACGCCCTGCGCATCCTCAGCCTCCAGCTCTCCGGCAAGAAACGCATGGACATCGCCGACTTCCTCCGCGGCTTCCGCGATCCCGAAACCTACCGCTTCGAATGAAAACGATGAATCCTTCCATCGTCATTCTCGCCGCGGGCGACTTCCCAAAGGCAGAAGAGCCCTTGCAGGCGCTGCATGAGGCAGACCTGCGCATCTGCTGCGATTCGGCGGCAGAAGAACTGGTCGCTTACGGGATGGAGCCCGACTTTATCGTCGGTGATCTCGATTCCATTTCGCCCGGATTCAAGGAACGCTACGCCGACCGCATCACCCATGTCGAGGAGCAGGACGACAACGACCTGACCAAGTCTTTCCACCTGGCGCTGACGCTGCAGCCTTCGCGTATCACGATCCTCGGCGCGACCGGCCGGCGGGAAGACCACACGCTGGGCAACATTTCGCTGCTGATCGACTATGTACGCGAAGCATCCTGCCCGGTGGAGATGCTGACCGACCACGGCCGCTTTTTTGTCATTCTCGACACGGCTACTCTGTCGTCCGTCCCCGGACAGCCTGTCTCGATCTTCGCTTTCGACAACTCCCTGAAAATAAAATCGGCCGGGCTGAAATACCCGACCGATCAAGTCCGTTTCGACGCGCTCTGGAAAGCCACGCTCAACAAGGCGCTTTCAGAGACCTTCACGCTGACGCTCTCACATCCCTGCGGCGTTCTTCTGTTTTTCGCCAATGACTTTTAGCATGTCGTCGACCATCGCGTCGATGTCCCATTCCGGCTTCCAGCCCCACTCTTCGCGGGCGCAGCTGTCGTCCATCTTGTTGGGCCAGGAATCGGCGATGGCTGCCTTCACCGGATCTACCTTGTAGTCGAAGGTTGCATCCGGAATGCGTTTCTTGATGACTTCGAAGAGTTCGCGCGGGCAGAAGCTCATGGCGGCGATGTTGAAACTGTTGCGGTGAACGAGTTTCTTGGGATCGGCTTCCATGATCTCGACGGCGGCGCGCAGGGCGTCGGGCATGTACATCATGTCCATGTAGCTGTCTTCCGGTACTTCGCAGGTGTAGTGGTGGCCGGGTTTGAGGATCTCGTAGAACACTTCAACGGCATAGTCGGTGGTGCCGCCGCCAGGCAGGGCGCCGTTTGAGATGATGCCCGGGAAGCGGACGCTGCGGGCGTCTACGCCGAAGCGCTGCCAGTGGTAGTCGCCCAGGAGTTCACCGGTCACCTTGCAGATGCCGTAGATGGTGTTCGGGCGCATGATGGTATCCTGCGGGGTGTTGTCGTGCGGCGTGTTCGGGCCGAAGGCGCCAATCGAGCTCGGCGTGAAGATCGAGCAGTGGTAGGCCTGGGCGATGTTGAGGGCATTGATCAGGGCCGTGATGTTGAGGTGCCAGGCCACGCCGGGCATGTGCTCGCCTTTGGCGCTGAGCAGGGCCACGAGGTTGTAGATGGCGTCGACCTTGTATTTCTTCACGATTTCTTCAAAACGCTTTGCGTCGAGGACATCGAGTTTCTCGGCAATTGCGCCGCGACCCAGTTTTTCGACGAGTTCGTCTTTCAAATCTGCGGCAATTACATTATCTTCGCCATAAATATGCTGGAGATACGGGACAAGTTCGGTACCGATCTGTCCGCCAGCTCCGACAACAAGAATCCGTTTCATATCTGTTTTGATAATTTTAAATCAATTTGTCCACAAATTTAATAAAAATCAATTATCGTGCGCACGGTTTCTTGGATTTCGGCGCTGCCAAGGCCGAAAAAGTTGAAGAAAATCGCCGCAGCTTCGAGCGCTTCCTGACGGAAGGCCGGCATGGCGAGATGGGCTATCTGGCGCGGAATCTGGAGAAGCGTTTCGATCCGGCCCTGCTGGTGCCGGGCGCGGAAAGCGTGCTATGCTTTCTGGCGCCTTATGGCCAGGCCGGCGGCGGCGTGGCGGGGTTTGCGCAGGGTGTGGACTATCATAAAATTGTCAAGGACCGGCTTTTCGCCATCATTGAAGCTCTCAAGGCGCAGTTTCAGGATTTCGAGGGACGGCCGTTCGTCGACAGTGCGCCGGTGCTGGAGCGCTATTGGGCCGTGCAGGCCGGGCTGGGTTTCATCGGACAGAACAATTTCTTCATCTCGCCCGAATTTGGTCTGCGGACGATCATCGGCGTGATCGTCTGCAATATACCCACCGACCGTTTCGCGCCGCACGCGCCGCTGGCAGCCACCGAATGTGGCGCCTGCGGTGCCTGCCGCGACGCCTGCCCTTCCGGGGCCCTGCGCGCCCCCTTTGAACTGGATGCCCGCCGCTGCATCTCTTACCTGACCATCGAATCGCACGAACCCCTGCCGGCAGACCTCGCCTCCGCCGCGGCCCGCCGCGGCTGGCGCTTCGGCTGTGAAGAATGCATGCGCGCCTGCCCCTGGGACAAGCCGCTCACGCCGCTGCCCGAATTCGAGACGCACCGCGCCGCCATCGCAGCCCAGTCCGAAGCCGGCTGGGACAACTTGTCTGAAGAAGAATTCGAGGAAAAGTTCGCCGATTCCGGCCTCCGCCGTGCCGGCCTTGACCATCTCGCCGAAAAATAAGAAATGCCGGGATGCTAGAACTTGAACGCCAGGCCGATGTTGGCCAGGGGGCCGTAGCCTGTGCTGTGCTGGAGCTCGAAAGAGAGGGCCAGGTTGTCGGTGAAGAACCAGCGGAGACCCAGCAGGCCGCCATAGGCGAAGCCGGCCGAGAGCTTATATCCTTGCGGGCCGATGAAGCCCACGCCGAGCAGCGCGCCAGCATGGACCTCGAAGGACTTCGAGAGGTTCAAGCCGTAGGTCGCACGCGCCAGAAGGGCGACGGTGCTCCATTTGGTATCTGTCTTGCTCGGGAAGATAACGAAATAATCGGTGGCCTGACGGGTAAGGCCAATCTGTCCGCCAACGGTGAAATGCCCCTTCCACCAGCTGTCGACCAGCACATAATCGCCGTATACGGTCGAACCGAATCCCGGCAGGACGCCGAAATGGACACCCGCCAGCATCGTCGATTTCTGATAAGGACCCTCGATGGCTTTCGCCTCGAAAGAAGAGATGAGCGCCACCAGAGCGAACAACGCCGTTGCAAAAACTCTTTTCATGCTTTATTTGGCAGCTTCGGCTTCGGGATGGTGCTCGTACTTAAAGAAGATGGCAAACAGGATGGCGACCACCAGGGCGTAGCCGGCGAAGATGAACCAGGCCTTGGGCCAGTTGGCGGGGGTGTTGAACACGTCGCAGGCGTCGATCACCGCGCCAGCGGCCAGCGTGCCGATGGAAGCGCCGAAGCCGTTGGTCATCATCATGAACAAGCCCTGCGCACTGGATCGGATATTCTTGTCGGTGCGCTGCTCCACATAGAGCGAGCCCGAGATGTTGAAGAAGTCGAACGCGATACCGTAGACGATGCAGCTGAGAACGAACAGCAGCACACCGGGCCAGGACGGATGGCCGAGCCCGAAGAAGCCGAAGCGGAACACCCAGGCCAGCATGGAGATGAGCATCACTTTCTTGATGCCGAATTTCTTCATGCAGAACGGGATGAGCAGGATACAGAGCGTCTCTGAAGCTTGCGAGAGGGAGATCAGCGCGTTGGAGTGTTTCACGGCGAATGCGTTGGCCAGCGACGGATCGGCCGCAAACGAACCCAGGAAGGTATTGGCGTAGCCGTTCGTAATCTGGAGCGAAGCGCCCAGCAACATCGAGAAGATGAAGAACACGGCGAACTGGCTGTCCTTGAACAGGGTGAAGGCCTTCAGGCCGAAAGCGTCCACGAAAGATGTCTTTTCCCGGTTGCGGTTGACCGGGCAGTGCGGCATGCTCAGGGCATAGAAACAGAGGATGATGGAAAGGATACCCGACGAAAGGAGCTGCGTATAGCTGTCCTGCATGGCCACGCCGTCGATCTTCAGGAAGTTGGTCAGCAGCATGCTGCAGATGAAACCGATGGTGCCGAACACGCGGATGGGCGGGAACTCTTTCACCGGGTCCATGCCTTGCTCACGAAGTGCGTTGTAAGCCACGGAGTTGGTCAGCGCGATAGTCGGCATGAAGAAGGCCAGGCTGCAGCTGTAGAGGATGAACAGCGGGCCGAACTGGACATCCGCTCCGGCGTTCATGCAATACATGCCGGCGGCAATCATGAAGATGCCGGCCAGGCCCTGGCAGAGCGAGAGCACTTTCTGCGCCTCCATCCTGTGGTCGGCCACGATGCCCATGAGCGTCGGCATGAAGATCGACACGATGCCCTGCATCGCAAAGAACCATTTGATATGCGAGCCCAGGCCGATGTTGCCCAGATAGCGTCCCAGAGACGTGAGGTAGGCTCCCCAGACGGCAAACTCCAGGAAGTTCATCACGATCAGTCTGAATCGGATATTGGATTTCGTTTCCATTATGAATAGTTGTTTTGATTTATTTCGGTGCAAGCCTGTAGAGGATGATAGCCACGACGGCAAAGACGATGTTGGGGAGCCACATGGCCAGCAGAGGCTCCATGATCCCTTTGTGGACGAACATCTGGCTGAAGCGCATGAACAGGATATAGGCGAAACTCAAGGCCAGGCCGATACCGATGTTCAGGCCCAGGCCGCCGCGTTTCTTGCGCGACGAAAGCGAAACGGCGATGACGGTCAGCACGAAAGCGGAGAACGGCGTGGCGATGCGGCTGTATTTTTCGATGAGCGAACGCTTGATCTCCGCGTCGCCGCGCATCTTCTGGACTTCGATGAGTTGATTCAGATCTTTACCCGAAAGGGATTCCACGGCATTCCGGCGCCGGTACAGGTCCTGAAGGGACAGCTGGATCACTGTGTCGAGCTGCCGCCCCGTCCGGACCATTTCCGATTCTCCGTAAAAGTCCCGGATATAGTAGTTTCTCAGGCGCCAGCCCTGGAACGTGGTGTCCCATGCTGCGGACTGGGCGGAGAGTTTGGAGACGACATGGTTGCCTTCCATGCGCTCCAGCGTGAAACCATACGCCGTGTTGGTAGAGGAACTGAACTGTCCCATATAGACGAATTCACCCGGCGACAGCTGATAATGGAGATTGCGCTTGTTGTTGGCCACGATCTCCTGGGCCTTGATGTATTTGTTCTCGAAGTCGAGTCGTTTCTGGTTGGCGGGCGGAATGATGTACAGACCCAGGATCAGCGATAGGACGCAGATGACGGCGGCCGAAAACATGTAGGGCGCCATGATCCTCCGGAAACTGATGCCGCCCGAAAGCATGGCCACGATCTCGCTGTTCTGTGCCAGTTTCGAGGTGAAGAAAATGGCGGAAATGAACACGATCAGCGGGCTGAAGCTGTTGACGATCCAGGGGATGAATCCAGCGAAATAGTCGAAGATGATCTCGTGGACCGGCACGTTCTTCTCCACGAACTTGTCAATCTTCTCGCTCAAGTCGAAGATGACGACGATGGACACGCCGATCATGATCGTGAAGAAGAAGGTTCCGAGGAACTTCTTCACGATGTACTTGTCGAGTATCTTGACTTGAGGCAGGTTCATGGATTAAAGGCGGGTGTCAAGCTTCCGGATGGTCTGCTCTTTCCAGCTGCCGAAGTCTCCTGCCGCGATGTGTTCGCGCGCCTGTTCCACCAGATGCAGGTAGAACGCCAGGTTGTGCTGGCTGGCGATCTGTGCGGCCAGCATTTCGCCGGCCACGAACAGGTGCCGCAGGTAGGCTTTGGTGTAGCAGTGGTCTACAAAAGACGTTCCAGCCGGATCGAGCGGCGAAAAGTCGTCCGCCCATTTCTTGTTTTTGATGTGGAGGATGCCTTCGCTGGTGAACAGCATCGCGTTGCGTCCGTTGCGGGTGGGCATCACGCAGTCGAACATGTCGACGCCACGGGCGATGCCTTCCAGCAGGTTGGCGGGCGTCCCTACGCCCATCAGGTAGCGGGGCTTGTCCTGCGGCAGCACGGGATGCAGGAGCTCCAGCATCTCGTACATCTTTTCGGTGGGCTCTCCCACGGCCAGGCCGCCGATGGCGTAGCCTTCGCGGTCGAAGGCCATCGCATGTTCGGCTGCCCGCAGGCGGAGGTCCGGATACACACAGCCCTGCACAATGGGGAAGAAGGTCTGGCTGTAGCCATAGAGCGGCTCGGTCTCGTCGAAACGCCGGACGCAGCGCTCCAGCCAGCGCTGGGTCAGGCCCAGCGACTTTTCGGCATAGCGGTAGTCGGCGTCACCCGGGCAGCATTCGTCGAGCGCCATGATGATGTCGGCGCCGATGATGCGCTGCGTGTCGACGTTATTCTCGGGGGTGAAGATATGCCGCGACCCGTCGATGTGCGACTGGAAGATGCAGCCCTCTTCGGTGAGCTTGCGGCTCTGGGCCAGCGAGAACACCTGGAAGCCGCCGCTGTCGGTCAGGATGGGACGGTCCCAGGACGTGAAGCGGTGCAGGCCGCCGGCCTGGCGCAGGATGTCGAGTCCGGGACGAAGATAGAGATGATAGGTGTTGCCCAGGATGATCTGTGCATGGATGTCTTCCCGCAAGTCCTTATGGTACACGCCTTTCACGGAGCCGACCGTGCCGACCGGCATGAAGATGGGG
>Ga0265300_10001932_pt1 | contig 18663 bp, 13 predicted proteins | sample AusTroGonzalo_MG_FD_193482 | JGI IMG/M metagenome (GOLD analysis project Ga0265300, IMG submission 193482) | Bovine rumen microbial communities from tropical cattle in Woodstock, Queensland, Australia - Gonzalo_03 | ecosystem: Host-associated > Mammals > Digestive system > Stomach > Rumen ...
TTCCCGCGTCATGTTCATCTCCTTCGATTACGAGGCCTGCAAGCGGATGGCGCAACTGGCGCCGGGTTTTACGGTGCAGTATCTGGAGGCCGACAAGGACCCGGAAACGGTTCACGCAGACGGCATTAACGGCATCGACTACCATTTTTCCGCGTTCCGCAAACACCCCGAATGGGTGGCCCGGGCCCACGACCTGGGGATGTCCGTGAATGCCTGGACGGTGGACAGCAAGACCGATATGCAATATCTGGTGAACCTTGGTGTGGACTGCATTACTACCAACAATCCTTTGGAACTGCGGGCCCTGCTCGATGGCAGGGAAGAAAGGCCGCAGCAGGGGCCTACACCTGAACAGATCCAGGCCTGGCTGGCGCGTCAGAAACCCAACCCCACCGCCCATACTTTACGACCGGATGCGCTGGTCGCTAAGGACAGTCCCTACCGTGCAAGCAAGAACTTCGGCAAGCGGATTGCCGTCTTCGGCGGGTCCCTTTCCGTGAACGAAGAATCCAACGCCGCCAAGCAGATCTGGGCCGATTTGCTCGGCGCAGAAGTGGTTACCTATGGCGTGGGCGGAGCAGGCTTTTCCCGGGAACAGGGCTGCACCCTGCAGCGCCAGGTGGACACGGCGGGCGTTTACGATGTTTATGTCCTCTGGGCTTCTACCAACGATTACACCAACAGCCGCGAATGCGGCACCTGGCAGGACTACACGGTCTTTGACAACTACGACGAAAGCAAGCTTTCCACCCAGTGCGGCGGCATCAACTACTGCATCAAAACCCTGCTGGAGAAGAATCCCAAGGCCGAAATCTACTTCTTCACTTCGCTCCGTTTCTTCGGCCAGGACGCCGGAAACAACCCCTTCTCAACGGCTCCAAACAAGACCGGAAAAACCTTTGCCGATTACATAGAAGGCCAGAAAGCCTGCTGTGCTTACTACGGCATTCCCGTTCTGGACCAGTTCAATCTGCAGGGCATTAACCAGTTCAATGTCAGTTATTTCTACAAGGAAGACCTCCTTCACATGAACGAAGAAGGCTATCGCCGCATCGGCCCCGTCCAGGCCGCATTCCTGGCCAACGGGTATTAGTTTATAAGGCTGGAGCATATATTATATGTCTAATAGTCAGGACTTTAGGCTCCACTGACAGGGCCTGATTACCGACGACGGAATTCGGCCACGGTGACGGCGGTGGCAACGGCGGCATTCAGCGATTCGGAACCGGGATCGTCGGCCGGGTAGGGGGGAATGAAGAGCCGGTCGCTTACACAAGCGGCCGTTGCGGCGGAAATACCGTTGGCTTCATTGCCGATAACTATCACAGAAGGCGCTTCCAAGCCATTGGAAAGCGCTTTTTTGTACAGGTTTTCCCCGTCCAGGAAGGTGCCGTACACCTTGCCGCCGGCCGCCAGCACCCTGCTGCAGAAAGCGGGTATTTCCGTATAATGGAAGCGCACGCGGAAGATGGCGCCCATGGTGGCCTGCACCACTTTGGGATTAAAAAGTTCCACCGTGTCCGGCGAAGCGTACACCGCATCTATGCCGAACCAGTCGGCAATGCGGAGGATGGTGCCCAGGTTGCCGGGATCCCGGATGCCGTCCAAGGCCAAAATAAGGCCTTTAGAGGGCATTTCGTCCTTCAGAAGGTCATCGGGTTGCCGAACCACCGCAAGGGCCGGAGAAGGGGAGGAAAGGGCCGAAATCCGGGCCATACCGGCCTCGCCGATCTCTTCCCGCCGGTAAACCTTCTCCACCGTGAAACGGGAAGCCAGCGCCTCGGCCACCATTTTTTCGCCTTCCACCGTAAACAAGCCGCTGCTGTCGCGGAATTTCTTCTGCGACAAACCCTTTACGAACTTGATTTCGGCATTGGTCATTATTTGTATCCCAGCAGTTTGAGCATGGAATCGGAGGTCTGCTCCTCGGCAAACACCGTGGTGGTGAGGTTACCCTCCTTGTCCCGGTCGATGAGGATGTGGCGCGGAGAAGGCATCAGGCAGTGCTTGATGCCGCCGAAGCCGGAAATGGCATCCTGATAGGCACCGGTATGGAAGAAGCCGATATAAAGGTTCTCCCGGCGGCTCCGGATGGTGGGCAGGAAGATGGCGTTGGCGTGATAATCGGCATTGTAGAAGTCCTGGCTGTCGCAGGTGAGACCGCCCAGGAACACCCGCTGGTACTCGTCGTTCCACTTGTTGATGGGCAGCAGGATGAAGCGCTGGTTCAGGCCCCAGGTATCCGGCAGGCAGGTCATGAAACTGTTGTCTATCATGTACCACTTCTCGCGGTCGTTCTGCTGCTTGATGTCCAGGATCTTGAAGATAGTGGCGCCGCTTTCGCCCACGGTGAAACTGCCGAACTCCGTGAAGATGTCCGGTTCCTCCACGCCCATGGCGTTGCAGTTCACCTTAATCTGGTTGATGATTTCCTCCACCATGTACTCGTAGTCGAAGTCCATGGCCAGGGAAGTCTTGTTGGGCAGGCCGCCGCCGATGTTCAGGCTGTCCAGCTCCGGGCAGATGGCCTTGAGCTCGCAGTACACCTTTACGCACTTGGACAGTTCGTTCCAGTAATAGGCCGTGTCCCGGATACCCGTATTGATGAAGAAATGCAGCATCTTCAGGTGGAAGTTGGGATACTTGGCCACCGTGTCCTTGTAGAACTTGAGGATGTCGGAATAGCGGATGCCCAGCCGGGAGGTATAGAAGTCGAAGTTGGGCTCTTCCTCGGAGGCAATACGGATACCCATCATGGTGTCTTCCTCAATGAGGTCGGCCAGGTCTTCGAACTCGTTCTTGTTGTCCAGCACGGGGATAATGTTCTTCCAGCCGTCCTTGCGCATGGAGGCGATGTTCTTGATGTACTGCGGGCGTTTGAAGCCGTTGCAGATGATGTACAGGTTCTCCTTATCCACGGAACCGTCGCGTCCCAGGGCCCTTACCAGGTCCAGGTCGTAGGCCGATGAAGTTTCCAGATGGATGTCGTTGCGAAGGGCTTCGTGCACCACGAAGGCGAACTGGGAGCTTTTGGTGCAGTAGCTGTAGTGGTACTCGCCCTGGTAGTCGGCCTTGGCCATGGCTACCTTGAACAAACGCTTGGCACGCTGGATTTGCTGGGAAATCTTGGGAAGATAGGTGATTTTAAGCGGCGTACCGTACTTTTCGATAATCTCCATCAGGTCTATGTCGTTGAACATGAGATTTCCGTCCATAACCATGAATTCGTCCTGAGGGAAATCGAACGTCTGTTCGATAAGGTCGATGTACTTGTTCTTCATTGTAATCTACAGCATAAAAACGGGTTAAAAATTGTGCAAATATAAGGAAAATATTAATTTTGTAAGAATGATTCGAAAGAAATACATATTTCTTTTACTCTCGGTGCTCCTGGCGGCCGGATGCAGCACCACGCGTTCGCTCCGGGACGGGGAATACCTGCTCCGGAAGAATACCGTAAAGGTGAATGACAGTCACTTCAACGCATCCAGCCTGGGCTCTTACATCACGCAAAAGCCCAACAGCACCATCCTGGGATTCAATCCGCTGCTGGCCGTGTATAACTGGGGCGGAAAGGGGGAAACCAAGTTTCAGCAGTTCCTGCAGAACGTCGGCGTGCCCCCGGTGGTGTACGACGCCTCCCAGGTAGATGCCAGCATAGACAACATCCGGAATTACCTGCAGTATATCGGCTATTACGGGTCGGAGGTGGAAAGCCAGGTGAAGGTGCACGGCCGAAAGGTAGAGGTGGACTACTTCGTTACCCTGGGAAAGCGTTACACCATTTCCTCCATCGAATACGACATCCCCGACTACGGCAGCTTTGCGCAGGATTTTGCCCAGGACCAGCCCAACAGCACCATCGCTGCGGGACAGTATCTGTCGGCCGCCAACCTGGAAACGGAAGCCGAACGATCGGCCCAGTATTTCCGCACCCAGGGCTATTTCGGCTTTACCAAAAACTATTATGCCTTTGAGGCCGATACGCTCGCCGGCGACGGCAGCGCCCGCCTGAAGATGTCCATCCGCGACTATGCGCTGGGCGATGCGCCGGAAACCGCCAAAGAGCACAAGAAGTTTTACATCGGCGACGTAAGCATCCGTTACCCGGAACGGCTCAAAATACGCCACGGCGTGCTGGAAGGCCTCAATACCATTGCGCCCGGCCAGCTTTACGACGAGCGTAACATCAACACGGCCTATACCAGGCTTTCCGGCCTCAGCATGCTTTCCAGCGTGAATATTGCCATGAACCCCGTCTCGGACAACCGGGTAGATGCCGACATAACCCTCCAGAACGCCGGCCTGCAGGGCTTCAAGACCAATCTGGAAGCTTCCATCAACTCCACCGGGCTCATCGGCATTTCGCCCCAGCTTAACTACTACCACCGGAATCTGTTTCACGGGGGAGAGTACCTGAATCTGGGTTTGAAGGGCAATTTCCAGTTCAAGCCCAAAACAACCATCGGCTCCACGGAATTAACCTTTACTTCCAGTCTGCGTTTCCCGCGGTTCCTGGGCTTGCCCAGCCGGCTGTTCAAGGGCCCCAACATGCCCCACACGGAATTCACCGCCTCTTTCAGCTATCAGGACCGTCCGGAATACAAGCGCTCCATGATTGCCACATCGCTGGTGTATTCGGGCCGGGTAGGAAAGAACTTCTATTATCAGCTTGCCCCTTTCCAGGCCAACATCGCCAGGCTGTTCGCCGTTGACGACGAATTCCTGATTAACCTGCTGAACAACAACCCGTTCCTGTTCTTTGCCTATATGGACCATTTCGATATGGGCGTGGGCGGAACACTCTTTTACACCACCGACAATTCGGCCGTTCCCACCCGCTCATACCATTATTACCGGCTGGCCTTCGACGTATCCGGCAACTTCCTGAGCCTGTTCAACAGGTGGCTGCCAAGGGATGAATACGGCATGCACACCATTTGGGAAACGGAGTATTCGCAATATGTAAGGACCGAACTTACTATAGGCCGCACCATCCGCTTCGGCAAGCAGGACAAGCAGGCCTTTGCCTACCGCTTCCTGGCTGGAGTAGGATATGCCTATGGGAACTCCGCCAGCGTTCCGTTCGAAAAGCAATTCTATGCGGGCGGAGCCAGTTCCATGCGCGGCTGGCAGGCCCGCACCCTGGGTCCCGGCACTTCGCAGTATCTTTCCGATTTATTCGCCATTCCCAGCCAGATTGGCGAAATGAAGCTGGAGGCCAACTTAGAATACCGTTTTCCCCTGGTCTGGAAACTGGAAGGCGCCCTGTTTGCCGATGCCGGCAACGTTTGGGACCTTCCGGACGACGATCTGGAACTGGAAGATTCCAGCCTGAACTTGATAGCCGGCTCCGAATTCAGTTTCAGCACCCTTCCTGAATCTATTGCACTGAACTGGGGCTTAGGTGTCCGGGTAAACCTGGACTTCCTGCTGGTACGGGTAGATGCCGGTTTCCGCATTCACGACCCTATGAAAGCCGAAGGCAACCGCTGGATTGCCCCCAACCAATGGTTTAAAGGTAATTGGGCAATCCACTTTGGAGTGGGATATCCGTTCTAGCGAACGGATATCCATTTCGTTTTACCCCCTGTAAGTCCCCCAGGGGACATGCGTCCTCCACTTCGTTCCGGACGGTGCCTCCGTCCTACGAGGCCTTTGGCATCTCCGTTCCTGCGGCACGCGCCTGAAGGCGCCACGCTTCGCTCAAGGTGCTAACGGGGAGTTTAGTGCTTAGGATAATACTTGGGCCAACAAGCCTCAAGATAGGCACGGAGGACGTTTTCGTGCTTGTTGGGGGCGGGGTCGTAGAAGACCGTGCCTTTGAGGGCATCCGGCAGGAATTCCATATCTACAAAGTGGCCCGGATAGTCGTGGGCATACTTGTAGCCGTCGCTGTAATTGAGCTCTTTCATCAGCTGCGTGGGAGCATTCCGGATGGGGAGGGGAACCGGCTGGTTGCCGGAGCTCTTAACCTCGGCCAAGGCCTTCTCGATGGCCATGTAGGAGGCATTGCTCTTGGGGCTGGATGCCAGATACACAGTTGTTTCCGCCAGGGGAATACGGCCTTCGGGCATGCCGATCTTGGATACCACCTCAAAGCAGGCGTTGGCCAGCAGGAGGGCATTGGGATTGGCCAGCCCCACGTCTTCCGATGCGCTCAGGCACAGCCGGCGGGCTATGAACAGCGGGTCCTCGCCGCCGTCTATCATCCGCGCCAGCCAGTAGATGGCGGCATTGGGGTCCGACCCCCGGATGCTCTTGATAAAGGCGGAAATGATGTCGTAATGCATCTCTCCGTCTTTGTCGTAAATGGCCATGTTCTCCTGGATGGACTCCGTGACCTGGGCGTTGTCAATCACAACAGGGGAGTGACCCGCCTGGGCGTCCACCACCATTTCCAGCACGTTCAGGAGCTTGCGGGCGTCGCCGCCGCTGTAGCGCATCAGGGCCTCGGTTTCCTCCACTTTAATCTGCTTTTCTTTCAGGAGTACGTCATCCTGGAGGGCCCGGTCCAGCAGCAGCTGCAAATCGGCCTTTTCCAGCGGTTTAAGCACAAAAACCTGGCAGCGGGAAAGCAGGGGAGTGATTACCTCGAAGGAAGGGTTTTCCGTGGTGGCGCCCACCAGCACGATGGTGCCGTTTTCCACGGCTCCCAGCAGCGCATCCTGCTGTGCCTTGTTAAAGCGGTGGATTTCGTCGATGAACAGGATGGGAGCGCCTTTCTGCTTGAAAAGGGAGCTGCCCCTGGCCTTTTCAAACACTTCCCGCACTTCCTTTACGCCGGCGGTAACGGCCGACAGGGTATAGAAGTCGCGGTCCAGGGTTTGGGCGATAATATGGGCCAGCGTGGTTTTTCCCACCCCCGGAGGCCCCCAAAGGATGAAGGAGCTCAGGTTTCCGCTCTCTATCATCTTCCGCAGGATGCAGCCCGGGCCCACCAGATGCCGCTGGCCCACATACTGGTCCAGCGAGGAGGGACGCATCCGCTCGGGAAGCGGAGGCAGCATAACGGAAGAGGCGCTCATATTTCCTTGGTGAAAACGCGCCGACGGCGCTTCAATTCCTTTTCGTACAGGTTCCAGACATTCTGGATGCTACTGTTGGTTTCCATTTCGGCATTGGATTCACCGTATTTGAATCCGCCTTCAATGAGGTTGGGGATAATTTCGTTGAACAGGATGGCGTGCAGGCCGCGGTTCCGGTATTCCGGATCTACGGCAATGAGCAGCAGTTCCAGCGCTTCCTCGTGCTTGATGTACATGGACTTGATCAGGTGCCACCAGCCGAAAGGGAAGAGGTTGCCCCAGCCCTTCTGCACGGCACGGGCGATGGAGGGCATGGTAACGGCCAGCGCCACCATCTTGCCCGCAGCATCCTCTACAAGGGTTACATACTTGAAATCCAACAACCCCAGGAAGTTTTTGATATAGTGGTCCATCACGTCCTGGGGGAGTACGGTGAAATCGAACAGATCGCAATAGGTCTTGTTCACCAGGTCGAAGATTTTCTGACCGTATTGCTTTGTCTTTACTTCCTTTCTGGTAATTTTGCGAATATGCAGGTTATAGCGCTCCTGCAGCAAGGCCGATGCCCTGGAAACCTTTTCTGGCACCTGGGCAGGCACGTAAATCCGGTATTCCAGCCAGTCGTTCACCTTCCCGAACCCCAGGGCCTCGAAATGCTCCCCGTAATAAGGATAATTGAATCTGAGGGCATAAGAAGATATGTCATCGAAACCCTCTACCACACAGCCCTCATTGTCAAAGTCCGTAAAACCAAGGGGACCGGAAATGGTGGTCATCCCATGCTTTTTGCCGAAGGCGATCACCGCCTCTATCAGGGCCCGGGAAACCTCTTTGTCGTCTATGAAATCTATCCAGCCAAAACGCACTTCTGCGTGCTTCCAGTCCCGGTTGGCTATCTCGTTGATAATAGCTGCCACGCGCCCCACCACCTGGCCGTCCTTATAGGCCAGAAACCGCTCAAATTGACAGTATTTGATCATAGGGTTCTTGTCCGGAGTCAGGGTATCCATTTCGTCCATGTATAAACCGGGGACATAATAGGGACAGCCCTTGTAAAGACGCAAAGGGAACTTTACGAAAGAACGGAGTTCCGCCCGGGTTTGAACCGTTTTGATGGTTACAGGCATAGCAGGTTTATGGTTATTATACAAACACAAAAATACGAATTTTTCCGTTTATAACAAAAACGGCCCCCGGGAGTCCCGGAGGCCGTACAACGATAGGGGAGTGCTTTAATTCACACTGGTCACTCTGGTCAGTTTCATTTCCAGGGAGCAGTCATAGCCCTCAACCTTGGTATTCATAGAAAGCGACATGGTTTTGTCGGTAGGGTAATCATAGCTACCGTCTACACTTCCATGGAAGAACGCGTTGCCCTCGGGCAGGGAGAATTTAATGGTCTTGGCCGAAGTATTCATGGAATAGCTACCCGCAACGGCATTGGTATTGGAACCGGTGAAGGTGATAGTGAAGGTATTGTCACCGGTGAAGGAGATTTCCTTTACCTTATATCCCTTCAGTTCGCCCAGGCGGCTGTTCAGTCCGCTGACACCGTTACTGGCGGCCCATTTGCCGATTTCTTCCAGATCGCAACCGTTGGTAAAAGGAGCGCTGATATTCAAGCCCTTGCCCACGACATTGATGAGAACGGAATTCACAGTCCAGTTACGAACGGCGTTCTTCTGGTCCGTACTTGCGGGAGGGGGAGTTTCCGTGACATTGCCCTTACCATTATACTCCTGGTTATCTTCGCCGGTAGGTTTCACAGAAACATCCACACTGGAACCGGTGCCGGAAACATTCACGGAGCCGAAGCCCTCACAATTGTAATTGCCGCCATTTTCTGTATATGTACCGATTATGGTTACCTTATCACCCACACTGACCTTGGTATCTACAACCGTCATGGTGATGATATAGCGGTTTGCCTCGGTAAATTCTATGGACTGTATGGAGTATTCCACATGAGTACCGTCCGGTTCCGTATCGAAATATTTAGGCTTGTCCGCTTCGGATTTGAAGTCGATTTTAATGGCAGAGTCTGCAGACGGCGGATCCGGCATGACTACCTGTTTATTGTCTCCACCGTTATCCGGTTTATTGCAGGAGAACAGGAAGGGAACTGCTGCAACGCAGAGGACTGCAAGAAGAAGCAAATTCTTTTTCATAGTAAAAATTATTAAAAATTAATTAGTTACACTAGAAAAGCTTGAAATAGAAGCCGAAGCGGATATACGGGCATACCGGGATGGCGCCAAGCAGATTCAGCAAATCGGCAGCCTGCGCATTGAGTGACTTAACAGCATCGCCATCAATGAGAACGTCTTTGACAGGCCTGGATTCATCGAAAATATGCTCCGCATAGTTGTAGCCGTGGACGCTGGGGCTGCCCCAGACCATGAGACCCATATCGAACACAAAGTTGAAGGTCTTTTCCTTATTGACGGCGCGGCCGAAACCGATGCCCAAGTAAGGATTTACAACCCAAGTCTTTACATCCATCATTAACTGGCCATCCTGATCCGTGGAAACGGTGAAACCGCCTTCCGGACCAATGCCCACGCCCCAATTCTGCTTGTCAAGAACCTTGGAAAGATCGGCCTTGGCAGAGAAAAGCTTTCCGTTATTGATGAACAAACCGGCCGAAATGTGGAAGCCGCCCTTGGTGGGATAGAAGTCTGCCATAAGGTGGCCGTTGCCGGATTTCCAGGAATTGAAGGAAAGCGGAACATTGTTGAGATTAATGGTTTTATCACCGGACTTGAAGGTGCCCAGATCCAGATTGAAGGAAAGAGCGAGAGGATCAATGGCATAACCGGCACGGAGCTGGAATTTGGAGCCCATGGGCATGGCGATGTCCAGACCGATACCGTCTACACCCAGCGTGGGACCCAGGGCCATATGGTTAAACACATCCTGCGCCTGTGCACGGGGAGCAGCCAGAGCCAGCGCTGCAAATACAAGAACAAGTAATTTTTTCATATAGCGTTAGTGTTAAGATTTGCGTTCTAAACTATGCAAATATAGTCATTTCTTTTATAAAAGCAAGGTTAAATGCATTGTTTTCCACATTTTACCAATTTGTTATACAATTGATATTATGTTAACTAATTGGTGTAAAATCCTTCCCTTTTCAAGGAATTTATCAGAATTTGCAAAATTATGCGTATATTTGAAACTAATAAACTGTAAAACAGTATGAATCCGGAAATAGCCGCCACCATAGACAGCATTGAAGTGAATCTGAATGCCGGTGGCATGAACACCATCAATATAATTCTGGCATTTGTGATGTACGGCGTTGCGCTGGGAATCAAGCCGGGAATTTTCATCGATGTTTTCAAGAAGCCCAAATCCGTTATTCTGGGCGCAATATGCCAGCTTATCCTGCTGCCGGCGTTCACCTGCCTGCTGGCCATCCTGCTCACGGGCTGGATTTCGCCCATGATGGGCCTGGGTATGATTCTGGTGGCCGCCTGCCCGGGCGGAAACATCTCCAATTTCATGTCTTCGCTGGGAAAGGCCAACATAGAGCTATCTGTCTCACTTACAGCCATTTCCACCGCGCTTGCCGTGCTGATGACCCCGCTCAATTTCTGGCTTTGGGGTAACATTTATGTTCACACTGCAGGCGTGGCCAGCGAGGTGCCCACCCTGGTTATTCCACTTTGGGAGGTTTTCAAGACCATCTTCATCCTCCTGGGTATTCCGCTGGTACTGGGCATCCTTACCAGCCGATTCCTCCCCAAGGTGGCCAATGCCCTCAAAAAGCCCCTCCAGTGGCTCTCTATCGTCATTTTTGTAGCCATGGTAATACTGGCTTTCAGCGGAAATATCCATGCATTCCTCCAGTGCATCAAGTATATCTTTGTGGTGGTGCTCATCCACAACCTGCTGGCCCTGTGCCTGGGCTTTACCACGGCCACCATCGCCAAGCTGCCGTTCCGCGACCGCCGCACGCTCACTATAGAAACCGGCATCCAGAATTCCGGCCTGGGACTGGCCCTCATGCTGGGAACCAGCATTTTCGCGGGCTTCCCGCCGCATGGAGGCATGCTGGTTATTACGGCCTGGTGGGGCATCTGGCACATTATTTCCGGCCTCACCGTAGCCACCATTTTCAACCGTACCCGTCGCGATGCAACCGCCTAAGGCCTGGGAAAGCCACTGGAGCTACCGGATTATGCGGCCCTACGTCAACTGGCTGGTCCGCACTTCCCTGCTCAGTCTCAAAAGCCGCGGTTCGCTGCCGGCGGACGGGGCCATTATCCTGTGTCCCAACCACACCAACACCCTCATGGATCCGCTGGTCCTGCTGCCCCTTATCCATAAAAGGATTGTTTTCGGAGCCCGTCAGGACGTTTTCAAACAGCCGGTGTTAAACTGGTTCATCCGCATGGCCGGCGTACTGCCCATCAGCCGTGTGCGGGACGGAATCCGGGAAGTTTCCAACAACCTGGATACCTTTCAGGATATGCAGGAATGCCTGGAGCGGGGCCTTCCCATCTGCCTTTTCGGTGAAGGAACGCACCGGCAGATGCACTCGCTGCAACCCATCCGGAAAGGGCTGGCCCGCCTGGCGCTGGAAAGTGCCGCAACAAGGAAAACCTGGCTGGTCCCCATCGGCATAGAATACGGCGACTGGACGCATTTCACCACCACCTGCCAGGTATCGTTCGGCCCGGCCATCGACGTTAACGCAACGGTGGAAGCGAATCCGGAAATGCTGCCGGCCGATAGGAGCAAACTTCTGCAGGACAAGATCTTCGAAGGCATCAAGGGCCAGATTCTGTACCTACCCGACGATGAAACCTACCCCGCCGCCTGGCAAAAGATCAAGGACGAACGGAAGCATACGCCCTACGGCATCAAACTGGCCTGCGCCCTGCTCACCTTCCCCCTGTTCCTGCTGGCAGTTCTGCTGTCCCTCCCCCTGCCCCAGCTGGCCGATTATGTATGTAAGAAATTGAAAGACAAAGCATTTGGCAATTCCGTCCGCTTCCTGGTGCGAATGGTGGGTACGCCCGTTCTCACCATCTTCTGGGGTATAGTCTTCTTCTGCACCTTCCCCTGGTGGCTGGCCCTGCCGCTCACGCTGGCGGTGCTGTTCGCCTTCCCGGCCTTCTATGCCTGGCTGGCCCTGCTGGACGGAAAAGACTGCGATTAAAAGTATATAGAACCGATGTCAAGAAAGAGAATAGACCTGCTGCTGGAAAACGTTACCATAGAAGCGGTAGCCGCCGAAGGAAAAGCCCTCGCCCACGTGGACGGGATGGTGGTTTTCGTGGATTTTGCCGTTCCTGGCGATGTAGTGGACATCCAGGTATATAAAAAGAAAAAGAATTACATGGAGGGCTTTATCAAGCGCATTGTAAAGCCTTCCCAGAACCGTCTGGAGCCCTTCTGCGAGCATTTTGGGGTGTGCGGCGGCTGTCGCTGGCAGCCCCTCCCCTATTCCATGCAGCTGGAGGCCAAGCGGCAGCAGGTAGAAGACCAGCTGGTGCGTATCGGCCATCTGGAAGTACCGGAAATCCGCCCTACCCTGCCCTCGGAAAAGACGCAGTTTTACCGGAACAAACTGGAATTCAGCGCCTCCAGCAAGCGTTGGCTGCTAAGCGGAGAGAATCCGGAAACCGTAACTGACTGGGAAGGCCTGGGCTTCCATGTAGGCAAGTTCTTCGACAAAGTGCTGGACATCAAGAACTGCTGGCTGCAGCCGGAACCTTCCAACTCCATTCGCCTTTTTATCAAGCGCTTCTGCCTGGAAAACGGCCTGGAATTCTACAACATCCGGGAAAACCGGGGCTTCTTCCGCAACATGTTCATCCGCACCACGGAGAAGGGCGACGTTATGCTCATCCTGTGCTTTGCCCGGGCCGATAAAGCCCCGCGCGAGGCCCTGCTGAATGCCGTAAGCACCGCCTTCCCGCAAATTACCAGCCTCTATTACGTTGTAAACGAGAAACTTAACGATTCCATCGGCGATCAGTCCCCCATCCTTTACAAGGGCGAAGAAGCCATCTACGAGGAAATGGAGGGCCTGCGCTTCAAGATCGGCCCCAAGAGTTTTTACCAGACCAATTCCCGCCAGGCTTACCGGCTGTACAGCGTTGCCAGGGAGTTTGCCGCTCTCACGGGAAACGAGGTGGTGTACGACCTTTATACCGGCACCGGCACCATTGCCCAGTTCGTGAGCCGCAAGGCCGCCAAAGTATTTGGTATTGAGTATGTTCCGGAGGCCATTGAAGATGCCAGGGCCAATGCAAAAGCCAATGGCATTGCCAATTGCGAGTTCTTTGCCGGAGACATGAAGGACGTGCTGGACGATGCCTTTGTGACCGAACACGGCCGGCCCGACGTCATTATCCTGGACCCGCCCCGCGCCGGCATTCATCCGGACGTGGCCAAAGTAATCCTGAACGCCGAACCGGATCGGATGGTGTACGTGAGCTGCAACCCGGCCTCCCAGGCCCGCGACCTGGCCATCCTGTGCCAGAAATACGTGATTACGGCCGTGCAGCCCGTAGACATGTTCCCCCACACCATGCATGTGGAGAATGTAGTTGCTTTAAGGAAAAAGTAATTACAGGACGTTGATTTCCATTTCCAGCACCTCTGTGCTTCCGCCGGCATACGTAAGGCGGGCTTCCACCGTGTGCTCCCCTGCCCGCAGGGTAACGGCCGGCTCACTCACGGCCACGCCATCGTAGTACCACTCAACGGAAACCGGTTTGCGGGAAGGAGCCTCCTTCAGGCGCAGCCGGAAGCTGTTCCCGGCCCTGTACTCCCCGCTGCCCGGATCTATGGAATTCCAGCCGATATCGGCAAGCGCCGTGGGGATCTGTATCTCGCTCACCGTAACGGAGAGGGCCAGATCGTACTTTTTCATGGGCTGCCATTCCACCGGCACATCGCTGTAAACGGCATAATAGCTGTCCGTAGGGTCTTCCCGCGACGAGAAACGGCAGGAAAGCGGATGGTCGTAGTCCCCTCCCAGCACGCCATAGCCGATATACATTTCCTCCCCGGCGGGAACCCTGAGGTCGTATTCGCTGATATCCACGGTATTCCAGGCCGAAAATACGGGTTGCTTCACCAGATGGTTCAGGATGCGCTGTCCGCCGAATTCCACCAGCACGTAAACGGCCGAGGCATTGTTGTATCCCACCGGATAGAAGGTTACGGTAGAAAGCCGCCGACCTTCGTAAGGAGCCAGTTCGTCGGCCGAATAACGCACCGCCCCCATAAGGCTGTTTCCGGTAGCCGAATAGGCCGCCAGCTGGGCCGACGGATTGGATTTGTCCAGGGTACTGACCTCCGGTTCTCCGTCTTTCCGGAGCATGATATACACGTTGTTGCCCGTTTCCTTGAGCGTAAGGGTGAGCGTTTTGCCCACATAGCCCTCCTTCTTCACCGACACATCCACCTCGGCTTCCGCTTCAAAATCGGCCAGCCCCACAAAGAAGGCTCCGTCGGCATCCGTCACGGCCTCCGGGCCGGAGGGTTCCACCCGTACCGTTACACCAGGCAAGGGTTCTCCGGCGGTATCCACCACAAGTCCGTTGATACTCTTTCCCGCGTCGAAACGCACTGTTAGCAAAGCGTTTCCGTCGGCATAGCGAATGCCGGTAAGCTGCTGCGAAGTGGGAACGCCTTCCCAGTCTATAGGCTGGAAGGCCGTAACGTTTCCGCTTCCGGGGAAAGGTATGCCGTTAACACCGTCAAGGTAGTTCAGCATCGCCGGGCTCACGGAAGGCACCACATAAAAACAAGGATGGCTGCCCATAGCATTCACCACGTTAGTCATACGCCAGTCCCGCCAGAGCTCCAGGGCCGAAAATTCTTTATATACAACCCGTTCCGACTGGTCCACATGGTAAATGACCAGTCCGGGCGGCAGCGGCATATCCCATCCGGAACCGTCACGGCATTCCAGTAGGAAATACTCCCCTTCCGTGCTTGCAGGAATCTTGTACGCCTTCCGGTTCAGGATTCCCGGGAGGGTGACTTCCCCATCCGGCAGTTCCTGAATGGCATCTTCCGGTGCCCAGCCCAGCATAATCAGTTCTTCCGGATTCATGTATGGAGGCGTATTGCCGCTGTTGTTATACATGCCGAAGCACATGGCAGAGTAAAAGGACAGGCCTGAAGTATAACCGTTTTCATCACCGTCGGTATCGTAAAAGTCCGGCAGCCCCAGATGGTGACAGAACTCGTGGACGGTGCCGCCGATGCCTCCCATTACCGCACCGCTGTTGCCCATGAGTTCCGACGTGCAGATGTACGAGCCCAGTTTTACGCCATCCAGCGTGGTGTTCCGGGCTTTCTTGTCCGAAGACAGCTGCACGTTCCACTGGTGCGACCAGATGGCATCGGACGAACCGCCTTCGGCCTGGTCATAGCCTGCATAATAGAACAGGACCATATCCACCAGCCCGTCTCCGTCCTCGTCGTACTGGGAGAAGTCGATGGTGTCGTCCAGCAGGCTGGCCGCCTCTACCAGCGCAAGCTCCGGTCCCGGGTACTGGTCACGCCCCGTTTCTGCATCGTCCCTCCCGTATGAGGCCATATTCTTGGACAGTTTCACCGGCCCGTAAATGTCGAACTGCGGGTTGTACTGCCCGTGCGAATTGTCGTTGAAGTAGTCCCACACGGAACCGGTGGCCAGCCCCAGATCGTATCCCTTCATGCAGAGCATATTGGTGAAGGCGGTCTTGGGGGCGGGAACGCTGAAGGATACTTCGGCGAACTCTATCAGAAGTACCAGCACACGGTGCGTGCCAAAGGTATGATTCTCCGGCACGGAAGCTGCCATTTCCGCCCTGCGGCGCTGCATGGCCCGGCTACGGGCAGCCGCATTACGCCGCACTTGGGGAAGACTGCGGGTAGAGAGCCTGTAGCAGCCCTGGGCATCCAGGTCCAACAGACGGCCTTCCCGGTCTGTGACCCAATGCCCCCATTCATCTCCGTGCAGAAAGATCTCCAGGGTGGAACCGTCTGGTTGAACGTATTTTACGCCGCCTGGCCGTGCCGGCAGGGCCCACAGCTCCAACGCCACAAACAAAGCCGATATTACCAGAACCAGCCGACGCATCTATTTCTTGATTACAAAATATACGGTATCATCTACCTTCAGCCACACATACGGTTCCCGGATGCGCAGCACCCTGGCCGTATAGCCGGTCATTACCAGCGTACGGTCTTTTTCCACCACCTTATAGCCAACGGAAACATCGGCCCCGGCTTCCAAAGCCGAAGGAACCGTAATGCTCACAGCCTTAACTTCTGCGGGGTACAGCAGGGAAAACTGATAACTGTCTCCGTCTGTGAGCCGGCTGATCTGGGCCTGGCCTCTCTCATACACTATGCTGCCGCCTTCCACTCCGTATGCGCCGGGCACCAGAACCTGCAGCTGCGGGTCCTCCGGTTCCTGCAGCACCGTCACTTCCCGGGTGCGGTTGCCGGAAGTAAAGACCAGCACTACCGACCGGGCCCCCTCTCCTATATACTCTTGCGCAGTAAGCGTGAGCATCCAGGAGGTGGAATTTACCTTCTGTTCTACAATGGAAAGCCAGGGAACCTGCGTTTTGGGCTTATAGGTCCATTCGGCGTCGCTCACCACAAAAAGCTGGAAATCTCCCCCTTCCGGGGCAAGGGGAAAAGTGGAGTTTTCCTTTTTCTGATTCACCAGAAAACCGCTTTCCTCCTCCTTGGGTTCCTGACAGGAAAAGAGCGCCCATGCAGCGGCCACCACGGCAAAAACCACGGGTATCCGGATATGCAGAAAGCCTTTCATCTATGCCCAAACTGGTAAAAAAAGCAAGTTGCTATCTACAAATATAGGCATTTCCGCGCAGAATTGCTATTTTTGCAAAGCAAAAGATTGAATTGTATGTGGATTCCGTGCATATTGTTGCTGATAGGGTTGACGCTTGTGGTCTTTGGGGCCGACGGGCTGGTAGACGGAGCCTCGGGCATCGCCCGTCGCTTCGGGCTCAGCGAGTTCGTCATCGGCCTCACCATCGTGGGAATGGGAACATCGGCTCCGGAAATGGTGGTAAGCTTCATTGGCGCCGCCCAGGGAAATGCCGATATTGCCGTGGGTAATGTGATTGGGTCCAACATCTTCAACACCCTGCTCATCCTGGGCCTTACGGCACTGCTGCTGCCCATGGGCATTACCCCCGGCAACAAGAAGCGGGACATCCCCATGAACATAGGCATTACCGTGTTGCTGGCAGTGCTGGGGCTTAAATCCACGCTCTTCGGCCTGGGCCAGGACGGGCTCGGCCGCCTGGAAGGAGGCATCCTGCTGCTGTGCTTTGCCCTTTATATGTGGAGCTGTTTCCGGCAAAAGGAGCAGGCCCCGGCCGATGAAGGAACGGTGAAGGAAAGGCCGGTGTGGCAGGCCCTGCTGCTGGTTTTGGGCAGCATAGTCGCGCTCATTCTTGGCGGCAGGCTGTTTGTTAACTCCGCTGTGCAGATTGCCCAGGCGCTGGGCTGGAGCGACAAGTTTATAGCCATCACCATCCTGGCCGGAGGCACCTCCATGCCGGAACTGGCCACCTGCGTAGCCGCCGCCGTCAAGAAGAAAGGCCAGCTGGCGCTGGGCAATATCATCGGCTCCAACGTATTCAACATCCTGCTCATCCTGGGCGGATCGGCCCTCATCCATCCACTGAACTTCACCGATATCAGCTATATCGACCTGGGGGTTCTGCTTGTAAGCGCCGTGGCCCTTTTTACCAGCTGCTATGTTGGGAGAAAAGACAAGCTGGACAGGCTGGACGGCGTTTTTTTCCTCCTTATCTGGGCCGCCTACATGGCCTGGCTCATCCTTCATCTTTAACCTAGTATCGCCATGCTATTTTACCTTCTTCAATCCGGCACCGTACCTCCGGAAATCATAGAGAAAGCCAGCAAAATCTCCGTGGATACCCTGGCCATCAAAACTGTCCGGCTCCTCGAGTCGGCCAAGGAAGGCAATTCCCAAGAAGTAGTTTCCAGCCTCACCCATAGCGCTATCTCCTTCGGCCTCAAGGTACTGGCCGCGCTGGTTATCTATGCGCTGGGTGCCTGGCTCATCAGCATTATCCGGAAGCTCCTCAAAAAGCATTTCGAGCGCCGCAAGACCGAAGCCACGCTGGCTTCCTTCCTGTACAGTTTCATAACCATCTGCATGTGGGTAATACTGGTGGTTCTTACCGTGAGCACCCTGGGAGTGAACACCTCTTCCCTGGCGGCCCTGCTGGCAGCCGGCGGCATGGCCATCGGCATGGCCCTCAGCGGCACGGTCCAGAACTTTGCCGGCGGTCTTATGCTGCTCATTTTCAAGCCCTTCAAGGTGGGAGATTTCATTGAGGCGCAAGGTTATTCCGGCACGGTTATGGAGCTGACTATCGTTAGCACCAAGCTCAAAAGCATAGACAACCGGCTGATAATCCTGCCCAACGGCGCCCTGTCCAACGGCAACATCACCAACATTACGGCCCATCCCCTGCGCCGGGTAGACCTCAAACTGGGGCTTTCCTACGGAACCGACGCCGCCAAAGCAAAAGAAGCTTTACTTGAAATAGTAACTTCCAACCCCTTGTTCCTGAATGCCGAAAACAAGGGAGCACAGGATCCGTTTGTA
>Ga0265300_10001936_pt1 | contig 18657 bp, 29 predicted proteins | sample AusTroGonzalo_MG_FD_193482 | JGI IMG/M metagenome (GOLD analysis project Ga0265300, IMG submission 193482) | Bovine rumen microbial communities from tropical cattle in Woodstock, Queensland, Australia - Gonzalo_03 | ecosystem: Host-associated > Mammals > Digestive system > Stomach > Rumen ...
CCGAGACTATTGCGAAGAAGCTCGAAGACATGACGAGACGCAAGGGGGTAATTTATGCCTAATTTTTATCCAGATACTAACAGGCAAGGCTTGATAGTATGGGGCGGTGAGCGTTCTGTCGATTATGGCATGGTTCTCGACAGCGCTCCCGCCTTTGATAGTGCTAAACGAAAGACGACAGTCTTCAACGTGCCCGGTCGGAATGGCTCCGTACTGTTCCAACAAGACGCATTTGAGGACGTCGTCCGCTCGTATAACGTATGGATTGCCGAGGAAGTGACTGAGGAATCGGGCGGAGTTATAACGGGCACACTGGCCGAGCGTGTAAACAATATTAGCGCGTGGCTTAACAGTATAAACGGATATAGTGAACTGACGGACAACTTCGAGCCCGACGTCTATCGTCTCGCATACTACTCAGGCGGCAACGACTTCACGAATAACTTAATGCAATACGGAAGGGCGACGCTCAGCTTCACATGTAGGGCGGAGCGCTTCCTCGTGAGCGGCAAGACACCCGTCACGGTTCTCACGGGCAACACGCTCACCAACCCGACGAGATACGCCAGCAAGCCCCTCATTCACATCGAGGGCACGGGCAACGTCACCGTCACGATCAACGGCGTCGGCATAACAGCGACCGACCTCGTCGATTATATCAACATCGACGTCGAGAGAATGAACGCATACAGAACCGCAGCGGAAAACATGAACGACCACATACAAGGCAATTTTCCGAAAATAGCACCGGGCGACAACGTCGTCACGATAACAGGCACGACGACACTCGTCACAATTAAGCCGAACTATTTCACTATTTAACACGAGGTTTTTACATGATCCCGATTTTATACAGAACAGCAAGCGAGGGCACAGTCCCGACCGACTACGGAATCGGGCCGCTCACAGATTGTTTACGCTGCGAGGTTAAGGAAGAACGCAACGGCGCATATGAGCTCACGCTGGAGTATGCGGCGCAGGGCATCCACGCCGAAGACATCCAGCCCGACCGCCTTATTATGGCGAAGCCTAATTTTTCAGACGATCCCCAGCTTTTCCGCATTTATAAAGTCGGCAAAAGATTAAACGGCCGTTTTGAGGTCAACGCTCAGCATATTAGTTATGATTTGAGCGGCAAGGTTATCGCTGACGGCTCGGCTCTCAGTTGCTTAACAGCTTGCGAGGTCCTCGAGGCTAACGCTGGCGGGTTCACTATCAGCACCGACAAAACAACAGGCGGAGCTTTTAAGATCACGGAGCCCTCAAGTGTCCGCTCGTGGTTCGGAGGTAAAAAGGGGAGCCTTCTCGACGTCTACGGGACGGGTGAGTGGCATTATAACAACTTCGACGCCTTTTTATATCTCCACAGGGGAACCGACAGGGGCGTACAGATAAGATACGGGAAGAACCTCACGGAACTCTCGCAAGAGATCGACATCCAGAACTTATGCACGGGAGTTATACCGTACTACCTCGACGAAGAGAACGACATCAAGATCATCGGCAACAAGGTCGCGACCGGGCTCGTCTCCGACGTTGCTCACGACATCGCCGTCAACTTCTCGAGTAATTGCAATATTGAGAGCGCCGTGCCTATGGAGACACAGCTCGAAATATTAGCAACTGACTATATAAGCAATAGGGTAATGACAAGAGCGACGAGCTCGATCACGCTCGACTTCGTTCAGCTCTCAAACCTCGAGGAACGTGTCGACCTATGCGACACGGTGAGCATCTACTTCGAAGCGCTGGGAATCAGCACACAGCTCAAGTGTGTCGCGACAGTCTGGGACGTGCTGACGGAGCGCTATACTTCGACGACCTTCGGAGATCCGAAGACGGACATCACGGACACGATCGCCAGCACACAAGAGCGTATTGAGTTCGCCGATGCTGAGATCGAGCGCAACGCTCAGGCAACCGTCGACAATGACGTCACTTTTTACAGCTATTCGAACACGGAAGCGATCGACATCGGTCCCGAGCAAGAGACGGAGATCTCACAACTCGCTTTTATCTCGACAAGAGAGACGACTGTCAAATTGCTCCATGAGCTCATCCTCGACATGACTGCGGACCTCGCAAAAGAAGGAAGCTATGAACTCCGCTATTATTTAGACGACGAGCTTGTCGATTATACCCCAGTGGAGAAGCTGGGAACGATCACGCAGCTCACGGAGGGCGACCTCACCGACATCACGATCACACGCGATTTTTATTATGTAGTGCGTGAAGTCACGCCTCACGTGCGTCACGTTTGGAAGGTTAAGCTCGTGAGCCACAACATCGCGAACGTGCACATCGACGAGAATCACGCGAACGTCACGCTCGAAGGTCAAAAGCTGTTTAGTGAGCAGTATTTCGACGGATATATTGACGTTTATGACTACATCACGATCATCCCGTTCGGTTGCTTGAAGCTGAGGGCAATCACGGAAGCGGCGAGCGCACTCGTCACAGATCCGGGCGACTTCCACCTCATCCAGCCGAGCGACAGCATCGGGCTCGAGGACTTCGGGCATGAGGTTCTCGCAGGCATCACGGAAGGGACGGGCGTCGATGCTCCGAGCATCACGATCACGAGGGGCTTCCCGTGGTCGACAGAGCTCTCGCAGTTCTGGGCGAGCGAAGACGGTAAAAAGTGGTTTACAGACTAAAAACAGACTAAAGGGAGGGCGAAGGATATGCCAGACGATTTAATAAAATATAGTGACGCGATAAGAGACGCGGAGGCGCCGAGCCTTAACACGACGGACGTGTTCGCAATCGCACAGGAAGACGCAGGAAGCCCGACAGGGTACTCGAGCAAGGCGACGAAGTTGCTCGCGATCGCTAATGAAGTTGTGAAAGGCCTTAACTACTCTTCCGACCTTCAGACCACTTCCAAAACGATAATCGGTGCAATAAACGAGGTCAAATCTTCCGCAAAAGAAAACCTATCCGACCTTACCGACACTACCATAACAACCCCGTCAAACGCTGATTTGCTTGCATACGACAGTAGCACGTCTAAATGGGTAAACACAAAATGGGTATCAGGAACACTAACCACAGGCAACACAACCCTTACTTTATCCGATGCAAGCATTTTGACCACAAGCACGATAGACATATACGTTGATACATTCGGCATACAACCCACCAACGCAGTAGTTTCAATGGGTAGCATAACACTTACATTCCTTGCCCAAGCAAGCGACATTAGCGTGAAAGTGAGGGTTAGTTGATATGACCAACAATCAGATTGTAGAAACTTTGAGGGAAATGCTTTCAAATTTGTGTATGGGTTGTAGTGGTTGTTCCGATAAGTGCATTGATTATCGGGTTTTGGAATATTTGCTCAAAGAAAAGGGCGGTGATACATAATGGCTTTCTATCCTGTAAACGTTTTAGACAATCAGATAAAGGCAATGCCGACAGTTAAGGCAATCAGTAATACACCTATTGCCACTTTTGACACGGATATTGCCGACAGGCTTGTAAATCTTCAAGTAGCGGTAACGGCAACACAAAGCGGTTCAGGTACACCAAGCCCAAGCAACCCATTACCAATTACAGGATTTAGTGCTTGTAATTTGTTGCATTATAACGAAAATCTGTTTATTTCGACAAACAATTTGACTAAAGACGGAATAACAACAAGTTTTAATTCGTCAACGGGTTTAATTAGTATTGAAAATAATTCACGAACAACAAATTATAGCGTTGGTTCACAAAGAACACTCGTAATATCAGGGTTAGATACTTCACACACCTATAAATATGTATTTTATCCAAATGTGGCGGGTGTTGTGCTTGCTGATGTTAATACTGTACCATTAAACGATACGTTTACAGGCGTTGCATCTTGCGATTTGAGAATTACAAATCAATATGATTTTGTTAATGACCATCCAATAGGCGATATTACAACAGTTAGGTTGTTTATCTTCGATATGACTGATGGCTTCTGCACAACAACCACAATCCCATTCGGTCAAACAGTTTATGGCGGTGTGCTTGATGTTTTGAGCGGTAAACTGACGATAACACACAAATATAGAAATTTAGGCGATAGTAATTGGATTGAGGCAACAACAAGCGGAAGTAATAAGCGATTTTCGACTACTATTGGAGATTTTAAGCGACCACCTAACATTTCGACAAAAGGTAATATTATATCAAATAGGCTTGTTGCTATAACGGGCGTTCAATCATATAGCGGAACAGTTACGGGAATTGCATTATCGCATAATTCTTCTGAAGTATTTGTTAGTGGTAATGAGTTCCAATCTTATACCACAACAACATTCAAAACCTTAATGGAAGATTATGACGTAGTGTATGAATTAGCAACACCGACAGTTGTTCAGTTAACAAGTGAAGAAGTACAAGCGATTGTTGGCACAAATAATATATATGCGGATTGTGGCAACATTACAGATTTAGAGTATAAAATAACAGTAGGGTTAGCGATACAATAAAAAAGCCCCTCGTGGGACACTTCTTCGAGAGGTGTGAGGGGTAACTAAAGTGATTATAACACAATTCGGTATAACTACAATTATGCACGAATGAATGAGGTGTCTTATGACAGAAGAGAAATTACAAGAGATAACAAAACAAATTCGTGAGACCATTGGTAATGGTTCTAACATTCTTGAGCAGGGTAGTGAAGATGATAAGTACAAATTGTTGGATATAATTGCATCTCTTCACAATGAACTCTACAAGGAAGTAAAAGGCGAGTATTACGATTATATGTACCATTGGGCAAACCTCGGATATGGTGGCGAGCCTAACGACAGTTTGTATAAAGACATTTAATCATTTATCAACAATCAGATTTACAAGGGAGGTTTAACCTCCCTTTTTTAATGAAATTTTAGGAGGTAGATGCTATGGCATTGGACTTTATCAGAAGAGAAGATGTACGAGATTTTAAGGCTCCCGTACTTCACGGACACGTTAAGATTAAGACCTACTATGCAAGGTCTGGCAATCTCTGCGAGGTGGTCGAGGGTGATAACCTTGTTACGAATGCTTTAGCAGATATTTTCAAGAATAACTATCTCGGCTCTTTGAATTACGGCTCACAGATGCCGATATGGTCAAAGTGGTACGGAGGTATTCTTTGCTACGCTAACGCACATACGATTGATGCAGATAATTACTTTATGCCCTCCGAGGACTCCAATGCGGTCATAGCTCACGCAGGCAACGAGGCTCCTGGTACGGCAGAGATTATCCAACAGGACTTAAAGAGAGGTTCTCCGTTACAGATCACCAATACCTCAAACTCGGTAACACAGATTTGGGAATGGGGAAGTGAACAGGGTAACTGCGGAGCTGGTATCGACATCAGCGCAGTCTCACTCTGTCATGTCGATGTAGGTAATGCTGGAACAGGATCCACGGCAGATAAGTTTAAGGCTCTCAATCCCTTCGAGAGTATGGGTAGCCTGTCTAATGCCACGATCAGTCTTGATGCGCCTGACGATGCGTTCTGCCAGTACGATGTTAACCATCAGCTCTGGTTCCATCCGGGCGGAGCTGACGAATACTACAACGGCCACACATCATTTACCACAAGTAAGTTAACGGTCATTTTGCGCAGGCTGCCTTATTCGAAGGTTGGCCTTTACGAGTCTATGGTCGCTGAAACATCATATCCGGATTCCTTTACTGTAACACTGACCACATTCTCGCTTTATAATCAGCCTTCTTACTATTTCGACTATGACAATAAGAAGCTCTGGATTTTCTCGAACCTTACAAGAGCCACAGATTCAGATAACAGACAGGATTTTAGCAGTAATACTGTTAATTATGCTGTCATTGATGTTGCTGGTCAGACGATCGACACAGAGGGAACCATCGTATCAGATGCGAATGACCTGGCTCCTACTTCGATGGAGATGTACCCGAACAGAAGTATCGCATACAACCCGTCAAGGATGAGGAATGCCAACATCATCAAGAGTGGCAATTATGTATACCTTCCTATGTCTGACGATGTTGTCTGGGGAAACTACCAGTCACAGGGTGTCTCCAAGTTTAACGTCAAGGGATTGAAAAAGATCAATGTGGTCAATCAGGCTGACCAGACTGCCATCTCTTACAATGAGGTTCAACAGCAGTTCAAGTCATCCATGTTGAGCGGTGGCATCATCATTAACTCCGGAAGAGTTATCAATGGATCCACAGGCTTTACATGTGCAGACACATTATCTGATTCACTCGCCATTCCCTGTTATGCCTGCCATGAACCATACAACCCTTCGAGCGTGGTCACATACCTCGGAGCCGGCAGTGATAGCGGTTCTTATGCTCGCTACATCCTGGCGAATAAATTCCTTAATACCACGCTTTACAATCTCGGAACACCTGTTCACAAAACAACCGCAAAATCAATGCAGATCAGCTACACATTAACGGAGGTCTGACATGGATAACTTCACTCAGATCGTCTTGGCGATCCTGGGGAGTGGCGCTGTCTTTTCTTTTGTTCAGTTCATGATTACCTTCGGGTTTTCACGAGCTGACAAAAGCCGAGAGATAGAGCAGAAGATCGATAACCTGTCGAAGAAGGTCGATCAGAATCAGGCAGTCTTGGCAAGGACTCACATACTCCGGTTCTCTGACGAGATCAAGAACGGCATTAACCATTCAAACGAGTATTGGAGGCAGCAGCTCGATGACTGCGATACCTACGACAGATTCTGCAAGGAAAATCCCGACTTCAAGAACTCCTACACGGAGATAGCCAACAGACACATAAAGGAAACTTATAAGCGACTTACTCGTGAGGGCAAGATATGAAACATGACGTGGTCTACATCTTGAAGAATAACTACACAGAAGAGGAGCTGCGCTACTCACTCCGATCGGTCTGTCTTAACTTCCCATACAGGAAGATCGTGTTCGTTGGCGGATGCCCGAAGGACATCAGACCTGACATATACATAGAACACACGCAGGTAGGCTCTACGAAGTGGCTGCGGTCACAGAGCAGTCTCATTATGGCTTTGTCATCCGAAGAGCTCACAGATGAAATATGGCTGTTTAACGATGACTTCTTTGTGATGGATAAGATCAAGGCTCACGAGGATAAGAACTACTTTGGCGGGACACTCGAGAAGCGTGTCATAGAGCTTCGGAGGAACTGTGGCAGGAACTCCGGCTACATTAACCAGCTCGACAGGTTAAGGCATCTCTTGCTTAATGCCAACCGTGACACGTTATCCTTCACACTCCACCTGCCGATGCTTATCAGCAGGAAGGATGCGCTGGATCTGTTGGCAAACCACAATTTTGACACACCGATGTTCCGTAGCCTGTATGGTAACTACTTTAGGATCCCGTGCGAGTACATGGAAGATGTAAAGGTCAGGGACTTGGAGACGATTCCTGACACACCGTACATCTCCACGACTGACGAGGCATTCCGTGACGGTAAGGTTGGCGAGTTCCTGCGAAGGTATTTCGACAAGCCTTGCAAGTATGAAAGAGATCAAACAAGAACTTTTAACACTAAAGAAATTTACACAGAGGAAGGAGAAATAAGATATGAGTAACAAGACTTACGACATCATCAAGAACGTGGCACTCATCGTTACACCGATCATCACGTTCTTAGGCGCTCTGGTCTCGATCTGGAATATTCCGTTCTCGGCCGAGATCACTGCCACGTTATCTGCTATCGACATCCTCGCTGGTGCGATCGTGTTGGTGGCCAAGAAAATCTATGACAATAACCAGAAGGGAGACTCATAATGGGTACGATCAGACGTTCACAGGTAATCAAGGCTTGTAAAGCCTGGGCAGACGATGAATATCACGAGGGAGACAATAACTGGACGATATTCTCGAAAATTTTGGATGAGTGCTTTTACTATAAGCCACAGTTGAAGCAGGGACAGCCCTGGTGTCACACCTTCGTAAATTGTATGTTTCTTCTTGAAGCAGAACCGAAGGACAGGGATGATGAGTCAAAGAAGTACGATGCACAAAACTACCTCTGCCAGCCTTCTTACGATAATCTCTCATGTGGCTGTACGTTTGGCGCACAGTATTTCCGTGACAGAGACTTATTCCTGCCTGTTAAGGAAGCCATGATCGGAGATGTTATCTACTTCGGTAAGCGTGGCGAGGAATCACATGTCGGTATCATCATCGACATTGAAGATGGCCGTGTGTACACGGTGGAAGGCAATAAGGGTGACATGGTGGCTTATGGCGACTACTCCATGAACTATACGAAAATATCCGGAGTGGGGAGAATACCGTTCGATGATTATTATGATGATCTCGATGGTGGTACAGTCGAAGCTCCGAAGGAAGATCCGAAGCCTGATCCGAAGCCGACACCTGCACCTGTTATCATTCCGAAGCCTGCAGCTCCGAAGGGTAAGAAGTACACCGTCAGTGTTAACACTCACCTCAATGTAAGACACGGCCCTGGCTCCGGTTATCAGGTAGTCGATAAGCTCTACAATGGTGAAGAGGTCACTGTCTATGAAGAGCAGAACGGATTCGGCAGGATCTCCAACGATATGGACATCTGGGTGTCCATGAAATACTTAGTTTAATAGGACTCTTTGTAGTCTTATTTCCCTTTTCCGGGGCCTGTCCTTATGGGCAGGCTCTTTGAATTGGCCATAAGAACTTCTTGTTCATACGGGGATACCTCAAAGGAAAGGCCCTCGGCTTAGTGCCGGGGGCCTTTTCTCGTGGATGTTGAGAATTACAAAGTTGCGTAAAACTCTTTTATTATAACATTTTTCAAATGGCACCGAAATGTCACCGAAGATAAAATGCACAAGGCTCAAAGCCTTTTGCTTATTATGTTTGTGAAAATGTGGCTACTTGTTATATACAAGTGTATGTCCGTGCATCAGTGCTCAAAATGTCCGTGTTTTGTGGGTTTCTGTTTTCCGCTTATGTGGTTTGTCCACCATCTACGGACTCATTGGCACCGAAATTGGCACCGAAAGTCAGGTCGATAACGGATGCCGTTTTCCTGTTTTCGCCTTCCAGGATATGACCATAGGTTCCGAACGTATCGAAGGACTTGGAATGGCCCACCACATCCTTGATGGTGTTTTCCGGGAGCACGTTCTTCATAATGGAGATGAAAGTGTGGCGGAGGGAATAAACAGTTCCGGGGAGGTCACGCTCGTTTTTGAGTTTTCTCCACTGTATGCCCATCTGATTCTGACTGCCCATCTCACCGTGCTGGGAGCAGAATATCCATTTAGTGTGAAGGTTATATTCTTCATTCCTGGCGATCGTTTTCCTGATGATCCCACTGGCGAGTGATCCGATCGGGATGGTGCGGTGTGCTCTGGCATTCTTCAAGTCTGTTATATAGCCACGTGAATTGACACCACGTCTCAATATAACGTGGTCAGGTCTTATGTCATCGATCTGCAGGCCGAGTGCTTCACTCGGTCGCATTCCCGTGACAAGTAAAAATACGAACAGGGGATAGTACCAGAGGTCGGAGGGTTCCATGAGTCGCTGAATGTCACCAGTCTGCAGGATCTCTTTTTCCTGTGTAGGTCTGCCTTTAGGTACATATAAACGGCCACGCAGGAGCTCGCACTGATAGTTATCATATCCGAACTTGATGATGCTCTGGATCAGCGCCTTGAATGACTTCAATGTCTTTTCGGACAGTGGCTTATTTTGGCCTGTAGCTTCGTTTATGAGGCTCTGCCAATCTCGGAGGGTAACTTTTCGCATTTTCTTTTGGCCGAGCTTAGGAGCGATGTAATGGCGGATGTAGTAGTCGTAGTTTTCCACACAGGGAGCGTGGATGCCTCGTCTGGCCTTGAGATCTTCCATGAAGTCCTGGCAGACCGATAAAACGGTCTGATCTCCGTTTACCTCGCCATAGTACCAATTATCGTACTTTTGCTGACATTCTCTTCGGCCCTTCGCTCCGGGTGTCTTGGAAGAGAAGGACATTCTCTTCCCATCAGACCTTACCTGGATTCGCCAGCGCTCGCCATCCCATCTTGGAGTATTCATTTATTCTTCTCCCTTGCAAGTAAGTATTCAGCGTACTTGAGCAGTTCATCCTGGCTTTTGGATGATAACTTCATGTAAGTATCGAGTAAGGCATTCCTTGAGATAAGCGCATCTTTAGGAGAAGCATACTCAGGCTTCTTTGTGTCGATCACACCACGTGTTCTTGTGGCGAAGTATTTCTCGGTATTTTCTTCCATATCAAACATAGCACCGGGAGCTTTGCTCACGGCATGAAGAGCTTCCAGATCTTCGACATCCATAACAGTAAGTTCTTCCAGCATAGCCTTGATCTCTTCGCCATCTGTCTGGAAGAGATCGAGAGGACTTACACCAAGAACTTCGGCTGTCTTCTTGATTTTATCTGTGGGGATGTTGCTTCTTCCAATCTCGATCTTGTTGATGGATGATCTGTTCTTGAAGCCTAACGCACGTGCGAGTTCTTCCTGTGAAAGACCTTTTTCTGTCCTTAATTTTTTCAGATTCTTACCAAACTGTTTTTTAGATTCTTCTTTATTCATTTTAGACCTCCGTTTGTGTCAATTTTATTACATTGTCCCGTTTTGTCAACAAAAATGGAAATAAATGTTGACACGTTGTCAACAAAGCGATATAGTCAAGTTGTGGACAAGGTGTCCTCAAAATCCCAAGAAAGCGAGGTAAAAGCATGAACAACGAAAAGCTGAAAGAAGTTATTCAAGACAGCGGAGTAAAGGTATCTGTGCTTGCCGACAAGATAGGAATATCAAGGCAAAGCCTGCACATGAAGCTGAATGGCGAGCGTAACTTCGATCAGGGCGAGATCATGTCATTAAAGACCTATCTCCATCTGTCTGATGAGCAGTTCATTGAGATTTTTTTTAATGACGGTGTGGACAGTCTGTCCCGAAAGGTCGTGACATGACTGCTTCATGTGGACTGTACCCGGCACTTGGCCGCCACTTCAAGAACACGACTGAGCTGGCTCACGCAGGGTGCATGTCACGAAGAAGACTTTATGACTGCCTTTATGGTCACAAGGACTTCACCAGAGCAGAGCGGAAGGCGATAGCAGCCAACATAGCGCAAAAGCTCATGGATGAACCCGTAATCGACTATGACGAGCTGACCAGGGCGCATGAAGCGTGGAAGGGTAGATTCGATGAGATCTACAAGAGAAAGGAAGCATGACGGAAGAGCGTGTGGTGAAGACGGTTAATCGTCTGTTGGTATTCGCTTCCATCTGTCTCTTTTACGGAATTACTTACTACGTAACGGATGAACATTCAGTTCACCAGAAGGGTAAGGCTCCGGGCAAAGAAGAGAACGTATCAGTACCTACTTATTGTGAACCAAAACCTGTGCTGCCTGATCTAAAGGCACTGACAGACTTTAAGGTTCCCGTGTATGAGAAGTACATAGCGATCGAAGCGGAATACATCGGTGAATACTTCGTCACTGCTTACTGTTCAGAAGAGTGTGGATGGTCAACAGCTACTTCAAGCGGAGAGGAATGTGAGTATCACGATGAGTGGTACATACCCACGACAGCAGCCATCGATTTGAACTATCACGGCTATGGTGAGTACCTCATGGTGGATGGAAAGATCTACCGAACGGCCGACACCGGACCGGGGGTAAGAGGGCGCTGGATCGACTGCTACGTAGAAGACATGGACATGGTTAGAGCATGGCCGACAGGTTGGAAGTCCGTCTACAGAGTCACATTCACAGAGAAACAAAGAAAGGTGAATGAGGTATCAATTCATGATTACTACAACATTGATTTACAGCTTGACCGCTTTTGCGATTGGAGCATTCGTTGGGATGATCCTCGAGCTCGTGGTGGATAACCAGCTCGTAGAGCCATTAGAGGAAGAGAACGAGCATCTGAAATTGAAGCTCGAAGCTGCGGAAAAGGCTCCCCAGGTAATAGAGATAAATGACCACAGGACTGCGGATGTAGAGCTTCCGCATTATGAAGACTATGTCGATTTTTCCCAGAAATGGTGATTCAAGAAAGGAAGGTTAATCAAATGGATTTTGAGATTTACGAAGGAAGAACAGCACTTAACAGAAAGAAGACTTATCTGGTCTTCGCCTATCAGCTTGGTTATATCAAGTACAGGGAAGCAGAGAAGGCATCCAGCAGATATTTCAGATGTACCGCAGATCACGTCAAGATCTCACTCGGCTACATCATCAAGGATGAGCTCTTCTTGGAGAACCCGAAGAAGAAGCCTGCTGATGCACAGATCGTAAGAGTCGCTTATTGGGTGTGACCTATGTGGATCCCGATACCCGAAGACTCCGAGTGGAAGAAGTGTACGTTCCAGGACTGTCCGAAAGAACAGGTGATATGTCCCGAAGACGGAGGACCTGATCTCATTACCACCAAGACATTAGTTATCAATGGTAAGCCTACGTTGGTGGAAATAGGACTCCGTGAATGGGTTAGCGGATGGGGCGAATGTTACCACGAGTATGAACCAATTTGTTATAGGGAGGTTAAGTGATATGTCGAGAAATAAACAGTACCCAATAGATCCAGACAAGCTCCGTAAGCTTTTTAAGAGAAGTAAGTTGGCAGTAGACCGTGTCTCCGAAGAGATGGGATATGCAAGCACCTATTTTTATAACTCATTCAAGCGTAAGAGCATCAGTTCTCAGGCAAAAGAACTTCTAAATATGAAATACGGCATTGAGTATGACGAATACAAGCCTGTTGAAGAAAATTTTGCTGTTGAAGAACTCACTTCTGGAACTTGCATTGTGATTGATTACGACAAGCTCGAAGAGTGCATAGTTCGAGCAATTAACAGAGCACAGTTTATTAACGGAGGATTCTAATATGCCTAATATTTACGAACTCACAAATGAATTTAATACCCTGTGGTCCATCTTGGAAGATGAGCTGGTTGATGATGAAGCGCTTGTTGGTGCTTTTGAGACTGCCGCAGAAGATCTGGCCATTAAGCTCGAGAACTGCTGCAAGTACATCAAAAACGAAGAGGCAGTGATCGCAGGTTTGAAGGAAGAGGAAGAGCGCCTTAATGCCAAGCGTAAGGCTAAAGAGAACGCTATTAAGAGATTAAAGGCTCTCATGCAGGATGCCATGACCGCTGCAGGCGAGAAGAAGATCCAGTGCGGAACATTCACCACATCTATTCAAAATAACGCACCGTCTGTCGTCATGGATGAGCAGTATATCGAGAATATCCCTTCTGAGTATCTCAGAGTCAAGGAACCGGAGATCGATAAGAAGAAGCTCCTGGAAGACTTGAAGTCAGGAAAGGAACTTGATGGTATCGCACATCTCGAAGTCAAACAAAGTCTCAGAATCAGGTGATCTCTATGGGAAAACTCGAACCTTTTGAAAATAAAAGAACAGATTGGCAAGGCCTATGGTATCACCCAGAAAATTACTCTTTTACTTCTTGCACATTTGATTTATCTGATCTTCGCAAGTTCAAGGGAAAAGTTAAGCTCATTGTTCGTAAAAACAGATTTTACAACAACGGACAGAATGGAAGACCAAACTACGTTTTTATGATCTGTGATTCTCAGAACGAACGATATTTACCACTGAATATTCTTGAAGATGACAGTGAAGATGATGACGGAGGTTTATACGCTCCATGAAACACTACAGAAACCTTAACGGCTGTGTCAGCAGGATGCACCGTGTGATCTATGAAGCATACGACAAGGGTTATGCACAGGGCAGGAAGGACTTCGAGAGACCGCACGGTTCTTGGGTATCAGTACCACAGAAGAAGTACATCAGCTACAGATGCTCAAGCTGCAAGAGCCTGGTAATAGCCAAGTACATGTACTGTCCTCACTGCGGTTCGAAGATGGGTGAAGAAGATGGCGAATAAGCAGAAATATCACGTATACCGTGTGGGCATCGGCTGGGGATGTTACGCAGTCAATTACAAGAAGGACTTCATCGGTCAGACCTACGCTGTGTCACCTGCACAGGCTTGCTCTCAGGTCAGATACAGACTCATGAAGGCTGGCCAATACCTCGAGAATTATCAGGGTGATTCGATGGATCTCGGAGGTGTGCAGTTCAAACTCCAGGCTGTGCTCGCTTCGGAGGATGTATGACCAAGAAGCAGGACATTAAACAGTATCTCAAATTATTAGAGGCAATAAAAAATTCAAGAAAGGAAGGTAAGGAAGAAATGGCAATTCCTATTACTAAGGGAAAAGTCGAGTCAGCTAAGAAGTGTGTGATTTACGGTCCCGAGGGTATCGGTAAGTCCACTCTCGCAGCACAGTTTCCCAATCCTGTCTTCATCGACACGGAAGGCTCGACAAAAGAACTTGATGTAGCACGTTACCCGTCTCCTGAGACTTGGAACGACATCATCACCTACATTAACGATTTTATGGAAGCGATGCCCGGTAAGACTCTCGTTATTGATACGGCAGACTGGGCAGAGGCACTCTGTATCTCTCACACGTGCTCACGCTTGGGTGTAAAGGGCATTGAGGATGTCGGATATGGTAAAGGCTATGTCTACCTCTCGGATGACTTCACAGCGCTTCTGAGGAAGTGTGACGAACTGATCGCACAGGGTGTGAATGTGGTATTCACAGCTCACGCTTCTATGAGGAAGTTTGAGCAGCCTGACGAGATGGGCGCATACGACCGCTGGGAGATGAAGCTCACCAAGAAGGTTGCACCTCTGCTCAAGGAATGGGCAGATCTCGTGCTCTTCTGCAATTACAAGACAGACGTTATCACTGACCAGGCAACAAAGAGCAAGAAGGCTACAGGTGGCAAGCGTGTCATGTACGCATCCCATCATCCGTGCTGGGATGCCAAGAACCGTTATTCACTCCCGGATCAGATGCCGATGGAGTTTAGTCAGATTAAACAGCTCTTTGAGGGCATCGAGCCGAAGGCCAAGGAGCCTGACTACCGTGCGAAGGTGCGTGAGTATGTCAAGGGTATGTCACCGGAGGAAAGGAAGACATTCATAGAACATTACGGTATCAACGTGGGAACCACGAATGATGAATATAAGGCCATTTACGAAAAGGAAGTAGGAGGTATCTAACTATGGCAAACGAAGAGAATAACTTCATGAGATGGGATGATGAGATCGAGAACGATGCAGAACAGGAGTTCGTGACACTCCCCGAGGGTGATTACAGATTCATGATGCAGGAATATGAGAAGGCCATCTATAACGGACCTTCCGCCAAGATCGGTCTTGGCTGCCCTATGGTAATCGTTAAGCTCAAGGTCTTCTCTGACCACGGTAACGCTAACGTGCAGGACCGTCTCTACATGAACAAGAACCTTGAGTGGAAGCTCTCTTCTTTCTTCCGTTCCATCGGTATGAAGAAGCACGGCCAGAAGTTCAAGATGGACTTCGATGCAGCGATCGGCAAGGAAGGCAAGTGCCACATCAAGCTCACACAGAGCACAGGTTCTGATGGCCAGCCTAAGACATTCATGAACGTAGACAAGTACCTCGACACAGAGGCTACGAACGCACCTACAAAGCCTGACGACATGCCCTTCGAGATCTGATTATGGATAAGTTCGACCTTTTACCATTATTGAATTACATATCACCTGACGATTACGAGGTCTGGTATCAGGTGGGCATGGCCCTCAAGCATGAAGGCTATACCTGCGCTGAATGGGATAAGTGGTCTCAAGGTTCGAGCAAGTATCATTCGGGAGAGTGTGACAAAAAGTGGTTCACGTTCCAGGAGGCGACAGGGACTGTCACGACAGGCGCATACATCACCATGAAGGCTAAAGAGGGAGGCTGGGAGCCTCACAAGGTAGAGAAGGCTCCCGAGTTCCTCGCCTTCGATGCGGTGATAGGTGTGGACAAGATCGTTCCTCTCGTAGAGGAAGGCTATGTCGAAGTCGAAGACATTCCCGGTCCTCCTGATCCGTGGAACCCGTATGAGCAGATGGTTACATACATCAATACGCTCTTCCAGCCGGATGAGTATGTCGGCATCTGCCTGCAGTCAGCAAAGAAACAGGATGAGGAAAAGATCAAATACTATCCTGCGAACAGTGGTTACTACCGCTTTACTGCAGGCGAGATCCTGACCATCTTGGCTCGTGACAAGACAGACATATCAAACTCCCTCGGAACGTATAACAAGGCTGCAGGAGCCTGGGTACGCTTTAACCCGTTAGACGGTAACGGTGTGGCTAATGCCAACGTAACAGACTTCCGTTATGCTCTCGTGGAGTGTGACGATCTGGCACTCGAAAAGCAGTATTCCCTGATCAAGCAGATGCAGCTTCCTGTCGCAGTTCTCGTTCACTCGGGTGGTAAGTCCATTCACGCTATCGTCAAGATCAATGCGATAGACAAAGACGACTATGTCAGGAAGGTGCAGTTCCTTTATCAGACCTGTGAGAAGTCAGGCTTGAAGATCGACACGAAGAACAAGAACCCGTCAAGGCTCTCACGTCTTCCGGGCATAACCAGAGGCGACAAGAAACAGTATCTGATAGCCACGAACATCGGCTGTGAATCTTGGGAAGCATGGATAGACTACATCGGATCTCTTGATGATGACCTTCCTGAGCTGACAGACTTCTGGTCACAGTTACAGGATCCGCCTGCGCTGTCTCCGGAGCTGATCGGAGGAATACTCCGGGAAGGTAACAAGATGATCATCACTGGTGAGTCGAAGGCAGGCAAGACATGTCTTTCACAGGAAATCGCTGTCTGCATCGCAGAAGGTAAGGACTGGCTCGGCAGATTCCCCTGTAAGCAGGGCAAAGTCCTTTACATGAACCTTGAGGTAGAAGAGGCTTCCCTCTTCTACCGATTCAAGGCAATTTACCAGGCTAACGGATGGGAGTTCAGCGAAGAGACCTGCAGGAACATCGTACCGTGGAACCTCCGAGGATTCGCTGTACCGCTCGAGAAGCTCGCTGCGAAGGTAATCAGACGTTGCAAGAACACAGGCCCGTATAAGGCGATCATCCTTGATCCCTTGTACAAGGTCCAGCAGGGAGACGAGAACAGTGCGGAAGCCATCAGTACATTTTGTAATGCGCTGGATAAGATAGCACATGAGACCGGTGCTGCCATTATCTATGACCATCACCATCCGAAAGGAACGGTGGGCAATAAGAAGGTAATAGACCGTGGCTCCGGTTCAGGTGTCTTCTCCCGTGATGCAGATGCCATCTGCGACCTGTCCTTCCTGGATCCCGACAGGGCGATACTTGAGACCATTGGCCAGCAGATAGCAGACGGTGAAAAGCCGATGCAGCTCGCATTCGTGCTTCGTGACTTCAAGGATGTGGATCCCATCAACATCTTCTTCAAGTTTCCGATCCACTATGTCGACAGTACGGGCCTTCTGGATAATGCCAACGTGGAAGGATCTCCGGAGGCGAACATCCAGAACCAGAACAAGAAGACCGAAGCCGAAAAGAACCAGATCATTGATGAGGCATTTAGCGAGGTGCAGGAGGATGGCAAAGCTCGGTTCTCGAAGATGGTAAAAGCATCTTCCGTCTCGGACAAAACTCTCAAAAAATACATCGAAGATTCATACTTTTTTGAGTTCGATGGACACTATGTCGTAAGGGCGAGTTTTCGAACAGATTGATGCCGTTTTGCTAAATTCGGAATTCGGAGACCGACTATATAAGGAAATATCTCCGAATTTCCGAAATATCCCTACACGTGATGGAAGGGCTCAAAGAGCCCGCCCTTCCATCCGTTACGGGAGATAACTGCGGTCTCCAAAAATTAAAAAAGGGAGCTCCGAAAATTATGATTTCGACAAAGCAATACACAGACACATATAACGCATGGTGCGATCACTTGCAGAAGGCTGCCGTGAACATAACCAAGTCATCCGAGTGCAGGAAGTACCTGATCAAGAATACGAGCTCCGATTCATGGTCAGATCTTCTCAAGGCTGCGGTCGAGTGCATCTACTCTCTGACGGGTGATGACTGCTTCCGAAAACAGGTGATGGCACAGATAGAAGAAAAGAAGGAAACAAGGTCTGCTTCCGCTGAATGGTTAGCGACAGAGTTTGACGAACCTCTCTCTGGTGGCGGTCAGCTCCGGGTTAGAGGTTTCAAGTGTTCAGCATGTGGAGGATTCCGACACAAGCACCAGGGCATGAGTAAGTTCTGTGAGTTCTGCGGAGCAGATATGAGGGAGGCAGAGAATGAATAACGATTTAATAAGCCGTGAGGCTTTGAAAAAAGATTTATTTATCAAGTTTGGCAATCAATTACCTATTAGTTTACTTGATGAAATTGACAATGCCCCGACAGTTGAAGAGCCTTTACAGGCACTTGCGAGAATTGACGAAAAAGGAAATATAAAAATCGAACCGTTAAGACTGAAAGGCGAATGGTTAAAAAAGGGCGCCTATTATGACGAGCGAGCTCATCTTATGTTTGATAAATGCCGATGTTCAATTTGCGGAGTTACTCAAACTTTTTATGAAGACTGTGAAACGGGCGCACTTTTCTCATTCGAATTTTGTCCCAACTGCGGGGCGAAGATGCTCGGAGGTGATGATAATGGATCCGATCGAGATTAAGATTCTTGGCAATCCTTCAACAAGGACTGCACAGCAGAAGGGTGTCACTGTCATTCACGGACATGTACACCACTACGCGAAGAAAGAAGTGAAGCT